>Ga0080013_1006751_pt1 | contig 10074 bp, 9 predicted proteins | sample ETNvirenome_6_85_FD_69236 | JGI IMG/M metagenome (GOLD analysis project Ga0080013, IMG submission 69236) | Marine viral communities from the Pacific Ocean - ETNP_6_85 (SPADES assembly) (version 2) | ecosystem: Environmental > Aquatic > Marine > Oceanic | place: Pacific Ocean | collected 2013-06-19
GGATGGCGGCACCTTGAATTCACCGTCTCCTATCTCCCTCTCCCGTTCCTCTCGCCGTCGCAAATCCCCTTCTTCTTCTTCAAAGAAGAGAAAAGCTTCTCCATCTTCTCTGAAGAAGAAAAAACCCTCCCCCTCTTCTCTCAAGAAGAAAAAGAAGTCAACTTCTTCCAGACGTAAATAACTCTGACCCGATTTAAATCATCCACATTTGAAAAACAGATATTCCCTTGATATGTCATTCCTAATTGTCTAACTTTTCGTTTCATATCTCTAACATACTGAATTCTTTTTCCACTTTCTGTTGTGTAATCGCTCACATAAATAACTAAATGACCATTCATTTCTAAAACCGAAACTGATTTTTCCATTGCTGGGAACAGAAAATTCTGTTTCCATTTTTCCAAAGTATTGAATTTACTAATACTTTGTGATTTTTCATTCTCATATACTTCCAAATCAAAGAAAGGTGGTGAGGTAAAAACCAAATCATATTTTTTCTCTTCTCCCTTTTTTTTAGAATTCATATAACCTCCTTTTTTCTTACTTCCACTCCCTTTGGAAGAAGTAAAAGGAGTCGAAGGAATTTGGAAATCCTCGAATCCAGTCTTGAACACCCTGTATTTTCCTCTCTTGGACGGGGGAAGTAAAGTAGATATCATTTCTTGATATTTGGGATGGAGACACTCGCTTGGGTCTACACCATCATATTCGCAACCATATGCCATTGCCCCGATTAATCTATCACCCCAACCAGCACTAAAATCTAACATTCTTTTTGGTTTAAAATACCGCAGAACACTTAGGACAACTTTGACATCAAAATTATTACATCCTCTTGCATTGTCATACAGAAATTGTTCGATTTCGATGTACCCCCCTTCACGAAAAATTGGATTATTTTGCAACTTTTTGAACTTCTCAATTGGAGGAGGTTTGTTTTTAAAGGAACATTGCGCCCTACATTTTTCAGAAAAATAATCCGTAATCTTGGAAAGTTGGTCAGTTTTGACAGCCATCTGAATCCGACAATCTTCCCTTCTAGGTTTGATTAAAATTGACGGAAGAGTCTGTAATTTTTTGAAATTTTCTTTAATTTCTTTCTTGGTCACATAATTTTCATAATACGGATACTCCATTTTATTATGATTTACTCCTTTCTTTTCTTTCTTTTTTATTGTAATTATCAGAAAGAAAGAATAGGACTAATTATAATATAAAATAATAGTAAAATGGCAAACACAGAATGCGGAATATATTGTATTGTATCTAAACTTCCGATAACATCGCATCGGATTATTTCAGGTTTAGAATCTTTACAGCATCGAGGACGAGATTCTTTTGGGGTTTCCTATTTAAATCACAATCACCTCAAGGTAGAAAAACATCAAGGTCTGGTTAGAAATTTAGATGTCAGAATTGTTTCACCTGTTTGGCTAGGTCATGTCAGATATTCCACCAGCACTAAAACCATGAAATATTGTCAACCCATCCTTTCAAATTCCTTCTCAATTGTTCATAATGGTAATATTAAATATGATATTTGGGAGAGAATTTTATTGGAAGAGAAAATTTATCACAACCCAGAAGATTCAGATACCTACAAACTTGCTTCGCTATTAGAACACTATCTCCAAAATAATAATTATACTATGGAACAAGCTCTGGTTAAATTATTAAATACCGTTGAAGGATCTTTCTGTGTTTTGGTTCAAACAAAAGATAATATCTATATTGTTAGAGATAGATATGGTTTCAAACCTTTGAATTATTTGAGAGAAGGTAACCGGATAGATATTACATCAGAATCTGAGAATCCTCTGGCTAGACCAATCGAGAGAGGTTCTCTTTTTAAATTAAATATTTGGTCTTTAGATATGACTAAATTATATCAATTTCCAGAACCCAAAACTAAGAAATGTATCTTTGAGTTAGTTTACTTTATGAGAGAATCTACCTATTTTGATGACAGAAGTGTCAAAGAATGGAGACAAGATACTGGAGAAAAACTGTTTTTACAGACTCGAGATAAGTTTTCTCGCCTTGACAAATCTAACACCTTGGTTTGTGGTGTTCCTAGTTCTGGTATCGTTTACGGGGAAGCATTTTCTCACTATTCTGGATTTGAGTATTGCCAGTTCTTAAAAAAGAAAAAAGATTATCCTCACCGAACATTCATTCTCCCGGATAATACCAAAAGAATGGATGCGTGTCGAAAAAAGTATTTTATGGATATTGATATCAAAGATAAGAATATTATTATTTTAGATGATAGTGTTGTCAGAGGTAACACTATGAAGTTTTTGGTTGATTATTTGAGAGATTTCCAACCAAAAGAAGTACATCTTCTTGTTGGATGTCCAGAAATTATCCAACCTTGTTTTTATGGGGTGGATTTTCCGGATATCGAAGAGCTGGTGGCTAACAAGATGTCATCTTCCGAAATGAAAGATTATTTTAAACTGGACAGTATCGCTTTCTTAGATTTATCTTCTCTCAAAGATTCGGATTCTTATTGTTCTGCTTGTTTTGATGGCAAATATCCGTTCTAATTTCTTTCTCTTTTCTATTACCGATATTAGAAAAATATATAATATCAAATTCTAAAGGAAGAAAGAAGCTATGCTTTTTATTATGATATCAGATTCTTGGAGCTGATCAGGAATTGAATTACCAGATAAAACCCCAACGATTCTGCCACAATTAGCGAGAGTTGCAGAATGAATATCATAAAAAGTGTCCCCGACCACACAAGTGTTTCTCGGAGAGACTCCCAACTCGACACAAATCTCATGAATGGGTTCTGGTGACGGCTTATTGATTTTATTATCATCTCCACATTTAAGATAATCCACCATTTTCAAAACTCCAATTCTGGCTAAATGATTCAAAGAATTCTTTCGGTCATCTGATGTGCAAATCCCGATTTTAATCCCTTTCTTTTTCAACGAAACAAACAATTCTTTGGTGTCAGTAAATTCAACGACAGTCGTTTCGGAAGATGTTTCTATTCTACTTAATTTTTCTTCTATCTGGAGTAAGGAATACTTGTTTCCTAGAATAGAAACCACTTTTTGACACACTTGTGACCTGGAAGCCATCGCAATCATTCCTCCTTGGACAAATTTACTCTCTTTCATATCAAAACCCAATTTTTCACCAAATTTTTGAACATCTTCCACATCATTTTTAAAAGTTTCAATTATTTTGGTGCAATATTCTTGGAATAAGAAATTGTTGTGAACCAGTGTTCCATCTTTATCAAAAATTACTAATTTTATTTCTTCTCTCTTTTCTTCTCTCTTTTCCATCGGTAGACTTTTCTTCACCCTCTTTCCTCTTTCCTTTCCAATACTCCCACTCTTTTCTTTCTCTTTTATCTCTTCTTTCCTTTTCTTGACACACTCAATGAAGAATTCTTGTTTGGAGACCAAAGGATAGAAATCGATTGAGTGCTGTTGACATAGATAATGAAGCATTATATAGTTAGTGGATACAAATTTCATATAACCATCGACACCGACGCTGTCAGAGATTTGTCTTCTGGATTTTTCTACTTCCTGTAAGAAAAAGTTAATGTGATCCATTTTAATTTTCAAATATAATAAATATATTTGAAAGTCTCAGTCAAGAATGACGATACTGTCAAGACCAGCACTCCGGCAACAGTTCCCGAGAATCGTCATGTTGGTGACAACAGAGTTGAGAACAGCCGGCAGGTACCAGTCCTGCTCCTTGGCCCATGCCTTCATCTCCGGACTGTCAGCACGAAGACCCCTCGAGGACACCCTGTCGGCATCGCTCAGAGTGTAGCCCACAGGGTCGCCCCAGCAGTCAACCTCCTGAGGAGTATCTCGGTTGTACTCAGGAAGAGCCGAGATTATCCGGATGATGGTCTCGGCATACTCGTAGAGATCCTTTGCTAGGTAATTCTCCCCCTCTATATTACAGTATTCGGCATCCGGGTGAAGGGGAAAGACGATATCCTTGTATCTGTGGAGAGAAAAGAGTAAATCCATGAGAGGTGTCTTACGAACCATTCCTCCGCCGGCAGTTCTGTAATCCAGACCCATTTCGAGTGTATATAATACTAAAATTTAAATAAATTTTCATTTTTAGCGTTTTATAATTTGATGAAATATTTATCTTTCAGAGGGTTCTGTTTCTTTTCTGGGGGAAAGATATTATCTACAATAGTTTGCATTTCATTCTCAATAAGATATTTGTTAAATCTGATTCCTTCAAATTCATTAAATCCCAACTTAGTATTGAGTTCCAACATCTTGACTTGATAATTATCTGTTATCATTAAATCTGCTCCAAAAACCTGATAACAATCTTTGGATTCTGGAAAGCACTTAAAATCACTTAATTTCTTAATATCCTTGAAAAGTTCAATTATCTGCTCCCAAACTTCCTTTTCTCTTTTCTTGGTTAATTTTAAACTTTCCGGAAAAAACATTCCTTGCAGAGAATCGGTGATATGAGAGTCGTGAATTTTCTTGTTCGAATAATCTTCTCTTTTGTATTTTTCCCCAGCTGTTATTATTTTACCAACGTTGTAAACAAATGCTTCAGTACGATATACCAAATAATAAATTCTGATATGAAATTTCCTTCCCTTTACCAACAACGGATTGTTAATATATTCTTGTAATACCCAATGTCTGTATTTATCTTTTTCTTTACTCGGTGCTATTTTTCTAACTTCTTCTATACTCTCTAAGTATTTCTTTTCTTTCATATACTCTTTGAAATCATTGAAAGTGTCAAATATAGTAATCCCTAGACCTTGAAATCCTTTGACTGGTTTCAAAATCAAAACACCATTTTTGTTGAACATTTCTTCTACCTTCTTGTAATTAATATTCTTGATATCTAGATTGTAATTATCAAACAGATATTTCTTGTCTCCAAGATTTTTGAAAAGTTCGTCTTTTCTTGTAATATATTCGTGGTTGTATACTTGATTTTTTAGCAGAGATTTGACACCAAAAAGATTTCTATCGTAGGTAAATTTACCGTCAACATAGAAAAAGTCGGGATAATTATTGTTTTGTTTACTTTTTCTAAAGAGTTCCCAATTACCTCTTCTTTTAAAAATTTCAGATACTTCTTTAGCATCTAAATAATCCGTCTTCATCAGATAAGTATACTTTCTAAGAAAATAGAAAAATTCATAATAATTTTTTCCTTTCTCTTTTCTTTCTCCGTTATAATAACATTTCTCTTCTATTTTTTCTATTAACTCTCTGTTTCCTTTAGGGACTAAAAATTTAATCCTTTCCTTATTGGTTTTCTGGTTTATTAGATTTTCAAATTCTTCTTGTGTTTTTATTATATCACCTCTTCTCATTCTTTTATTTTACTATAAAGTTATGGTAAAATTATAAATTAGAAAGATTAATAAAATGAGTAAACCCAAAGATTTCACATATTATTTTATGGATGATATGTTAATAAATACAATCAGAGTGATATATAGGAAAGAGTATGCTGTACTGACAGTTTATTATCCTTATCATTCTTTAAAATTTCAAAATCTATTGAAAAAATATAATTATCGGAATTCTCTAATTTACGAAAGATATAAAGAACACTCAACTGACTTACACAAAAACAAAGAAAATCCATATGAATGGCATTTTCATCTAATGTTACCAGAGAAAGATATACCAAATTTTTTAAAAGATTTGTTCAAAGAGAATAATTTGCCTACTAGAGAGTTGGATAAAATACTGGAATATTTAGACAATCCATCTAAAAAACTAAAAAATATTGAATACAAAGGAAGTGAAAATAGTAAAGCTTTACAAAATTTCCAAAAGAAACTCAAATATAACTTATTTGTTTACAATACCATTAAAAACGAAGTAGTGTCAGAGGATATTATTATGCTTTCTCTCTATTTAACTAGATTTGATATTTTTGAATTTAAACTAACAGATAACTTATTACAAAAATTAAAAAAGAGTAAAATTAACAAAAAAGGTAGAGATTTGATAAAAAGATATATCAAAGAATCCAAACTTGATAATTATAATGTTATACACAAAGAAAAGAAGATAGAGTTAGATTTGAACAAATCTTATATAGAATTTCTAACAAATGTTTTACATTCTTATCAAAGTTACTACTCGAAAAAAAGAAATATTTCTTTGAAAAAATATTTAGAACTAAGAATGAACCTTGAACTTTCTTGGTCATTATTTCAAAGTAGTAAAATAATGAAACAGTTAGGTTATACTAGCTACGAAGATTTTTTGAAAAGTAAAATTAAACCTAAAGTAGAAAAATTAGAGACTTATTTAGTAAAAGCTTATTTTATTTTTTATACTAGATTTCAAACCTGTATAAATTTAGAAACTTCGGTAGAGAAAGAATGTTTGCTTCAAGTTAATTTATCAGATGCTAGATTTAAAAGAGCCATGGAAACATGCTATCAAAAGATTATATTAACAGATAACGAAAGATTAAAATTTACCTCTACTTCTGTTATTTCTCCTTTTATTTAATTCATATTCAGTAATATGAATTTAAACTTGAATGAAATCATTATCTTGTTCTATTTTATTTTGAGGAGGAAAGACTGAATCTACTATCAGTTTCATTTCATTCTCAAATATCATTCTCCCAAAAGTCGATTTAATTGTTGGGAGACCTGGATTTTCATTAATTTCAATAATTTTCACTTTCAAATCTTCTGTAATCATTACATCTGCTCCAGTAATCCGATAGCAATCTTTGGATTCCGGATAACAATCAAAATCTTCTAGTTTACCAATTTTACCAAAGAGATCTATAATTTGTTTCCAGATTTTCTCATTCTTCTCTTTCCCAAGATACTTTAAATCTTCTGGATATTTCATCACTTGCTCCACTGTTTTTGTATAGGAATGGGAGTCATGAATATCTTTGTTGTGATAATCTTCCTGTTTGTATTTTTTGTTGGCGGTAAAAATCAAACCCTTCTTCAATAGGTATTTTAGATTATGATACACTAGGAAATAAAGACGGATGTGAAATTTCTTTCCCTTTAACAATAACGGAGAATTAATGTATTCTTGGAGTACCCATTCTGAGACTTTTTCTCTCGACAGTCTTCCTTCTTTCACATTTTTCAAATCATCTAAAAACTTAGTATTCTTAGTCAATTTTTGAAAATCTTCAAAGTCTTTAACCACTCGAACTCCGAATCCACCAAGTCCGTGAACTGGTTTAAAAATCATTGGTTTATCTTTTTGAAATATCTTTTCTACTTTCTGATAATCAATATGAAAAGCGTTAATAGAATAGTTGGAAGACAGATATTTATCTCCTCCAAGTATTTTTTGTAAGCTTTCAAAGAGTAAACGTTTGTTAGTTATTTTACCTTTTCCGTAATCAGAAACATTTTTGAGTAGAGAACTTGTTTTAAAAAACTTTTTGTCAAATTTGTAATCTCCGTAGATATAAAGATAATCTGGTGTACGGTGTTTCTTTTCGTTAAAAGGTTCCCAATTGCCTCTCTTGTCAAATATAGTTTTGACTATTCCTTTTTCAGTATTGGATGATAAAAACAAGTAACTATACTTTCTCAAGAAGTAGAAAAATTCATAAAAAGACTCTCCTTTAATTTTTCTTTCTGTATTGAAATAGTAATTCTTTTCTGAAAGCGATATCATTCTTTGGTTATTAGTTCTGACTAAAATTTTAATTCTGTCAGTCTTGATTCCTTCCTTCTTAATTCTTTCTGATAGTTGAACAATAGATTTCCGGTAATATCCTTTTCTTTGCTCTTCTGGAAGTATCATGACGCTCAAATAGTAACCCTTGAAAGATTGAAAAGGATGAACTCCGATAATCCCAACAAATTTGTTGTCGGTAAGCTTGTAGTAATATTCTCTTCTATCTTTAGAACCCACTTCTTTTAAATTGTATCCAATAAATCTGTCAACCTTATCGGAATCCCAAAATTTACCATTTCCAACATATTGCATAACAGACTTTATTTTCGTTAGTTTGATAATATTGTCTCTATCTTTTTCAGTAATATCTTCTAATTTCATTTTATTATATAATAAGTTACTGATATTTAATTAAATGTTACATTATATTAAATGTTATATTTAGTAACATTTAATAAACTTGGGCAAAACCACTATCTTCATCTATTTTATTTTTGGGTGGAAAAATAGTATCTACCATTAATTTTAATTGGTTTTCAAATAATTTTTTACCAAAAGGTATATGTAAATTAGGTACTCCTGGTCCAGAATTAATCTCAATTAACTTAACTTGATAATCGTCTGTAATCATAACATCAAAACCAAAAAGTTGATAACAATCTTTTGATTCTGTAAAACATTTGAAATATTTGTCTACTTTTCCAACTAAACTGAACAAAATTTCTAGTTGATTTTGTATTTTTTTACTATTTTTCAAATCTTTAGGATAATACCTTACATACTTTTCTGAACCTAAAGTATGTGTATCATGAATTTTCTTGTTTTCATAATCACCTTGCTTGTACCCTTCCTCTGCTAAAATTATTCTCCCTTCACCCATCAAATATTTCTTTTCTTGATGAACCAAATAATAACCTCGAATATGAAATTTCTTTCCGTCTATCAACATCAGGTCAATTATATATTCTTGTAAAACCCACTCTTTATATTTGGCGAAAGATTTATTACTTTCACAGTATTTAAAAAAAATGTCGAAGTCGTCAAATACTTCTATTCCTAATCCTGCAGCTCCTCCTACAGGTTTGAAAATCATAACTTTGTATTTTTGAAATAATTTTTCTATTTTCTTGTAATCAATATTAGAAGAATCAACAGAATAGTTGAATACCAAATATTTCCTAGCAGAAGGTATCTTTTCTAATTCTTTGTATAACAAATCTTTGTTTGTCATATTATAATTATCTTTCATAACAGCATTCTTCAGAAGAGATTTAATTTTGAACAATCTTTTATCATATTTATAATCTAGGTCAGTGAACATAAAATCCACTCTGTTTTTGTCTTTCTTTGGATTATAAGGTCTCCAGTTTCCTCTTTCTTCAAAAATTTTTTTGGCTATCTGACTATCTTCTTTCTTTGAAAGATATAAATAAGTATACTTTCGGAGGAAATAATGAAACTCCACGTATTCTTTCCCTTCTATTTTTTTGTCTCCGTTAAAATAACATCTCTCACTTAATAACTCTCTCATTTTTTTATTTCTTTTTGATATCACCATTCTAATTCTATCACCTTTGAATTTATTTCTTGGAGTTTTTATCAATTCTTGATACTCTTTTTCATTCTTAATAAGATAATAATTATCCCTGACAGGAGTCTTCATTTCTTTTTATATCTGTTATAATTATCAATCTTTGTAAAGATATAACCAAAAGTGAAAAATAAACAATAAAAACAAGAAGATAAATTATGAGTCTCCCTGTCTTGTCTTGGGATGATGTCACTAATGAATTTGTCTCTATTTCTATAGAACTAAAGGACGAGTACTTGAACAATGGAATGAATAATTTTATGAGAAAACTTAGTACGATATGTGATGAAATCAACAAAATTACCAGCAAGAGGGTTCTCAGAAAAAAAATTAAGGAAGTCTTTGATTGGTTTGATTTTTGTGAAAGAAACATTCAGAAAGAACTGGAAAGTAAGGGAAAACTCGTCCAGGGAAAGTATTCATTTACTCCTTTTCAGAAAGAATTATGTAAGAAGGATATTAATTTCTTGGTTAGGATTCGAGGTATCATCTACCAAAAAAGAACTCAGTTCACTCAACTTGGAGATATGGTTTAATATTTATAATATAAATATAAATATTTATATATAATACTGAAGTTGACATAAAGAGTAAAATAAAATAAAAATGGCAACCAGTAAGAGAAAGGAAATTTCCAGAGGAAACAAGAAACCCTTTGTTCAACAAGTTTGGGTCAATGGTTGTGGTTTGAGTCACAATCAAGTTTCTAACGCTGTTGGAAAAATAGTTGATTCAAGGAATATGGAAGATTTGAAATTTTATCTAGTCCGAACACTTTATAGTGACCCTCATTCTATTCTTTTTGAGGAGGCTACCAGA
>Ga0080013_1006752_pt1 | contig 10070 bp, 12 predicted proteins | sample ETNvirenome_6_85_FD_69236 | JGI IMG/M metagenome (GOLD analysis project Ga0080013, IMG submission 69236) | Marine viral communities from the Pacific Ocean - ETNP_6_85 (SPADES assembly) (version 2) | ecosystem: Environmental > Aquatic > Marine > Oceanic | place: Pacific Ocean | collected 2013-06-19
TTTCCTTGTCGTCTAAAAAGACTACGTTTTCTTGTTGTGGTTCAGCCATGTCTAACTCGGTATCACATAATCAGGATCAGGCACAGGATTATCAGGCGGATTGGTAATCACGCTGTCATATTGGCTGTCGAATATATCATCCCATTGACTTATTGGGCAAAGCGCGGTCAATTGTGCCAATGTCCATGAGCCTTCCGCTTTAGGCGTGAAGTTCACGTTGCCGTTACTATCAGTCGCTGGGATTGACGCATTAAAAGACGAAGTGTAATAAGTAGCATCCTCTCCTTCCTCGTATTGCATGGTAAAATCCCATTGCTGGACTTTGCTGCTTTTGTTATAGGGGATTGCTCCCGTTAAAGTTTTCGTCACTGCCATTTTTATTCTCCGTTATTTAATTGTTGTTTTAATTCCTCGACTTCTGCCGAGAGTTCTTGGATTGCTTTGATAAGAGGTATTACAAACATTTCTCTGGAAACATTCTGCATACCATCTTCATCTTCTGACCATCCAGCAAAAGTATCTATCCCTGCGGTATCTAAAGCTGCTTTTACGTCTTGAGCAATCATTCCATGCATAACTGTTTCGGTGTCTTTTTGGTTCTCTTCGCTGTAATCATTAAATTCTTCTGGAATTTCATTTGAAGGCTTCCAACGATAGGTAGTTGTTCTTAAATCGTTAATAAAACTTAACCCAAGCGAATCATCTTTAATGTCTTGTTTAATTCTTTCATCAGAAGATTGTGACCAAGTAGCGTCTGAAGTAAATTGATTGGAAACAACATTACTAGCTTTACCAAATTTAAAGTAATCACCTTGTCCTGTTATAGAAACTCCCAAAGTAATAGAATTTGAACTATCGTGAGCACAATCTGCGTCATAACCTAAACAAATATTGGAACTTCCAGTTTGTATGGCGTCTCCTGCATTAGTACCAACTGCTACATTAAAAGTACCTGTGGTTGCTCCTAAAGCAGAAGTGCCTACTGCTGTATTGTTTGCTGAAGTTGTATTAGCGTCTAATGCTTGCGCCCCAACAGCTACGTTTGAATGTCCTGTGGTGTTAGCACCTAAAGCTGCATCCCCGAGTGCTGTGTTGTAAGCGGCTGTAGTATTGGCATCTAATGCACCAGAACCAACAGCTACATTTGCTGCACCTGTGGTGTTTGCTGTTAAAGATTTATAACCAACGGCTGTGTTGTTAGAAGCTGTAGTGTTTGCATCTAGGGCATCAACACCCATAGCAGTATTATTTGTACCAGTTGTATTTACACCTAAAGCAGCATAACCATAAGCAGTATTATCATTACCTGTAGTATTAGCATCTAGGGTTACAACACCCATAGCAGTATTTCTTGTACCTGTGGTGTTTGCCCTCATAGCATCTTTACCAACTGCTGTGTTGTTATCTGCTGTAGTGCTTAAAGCCAATGCCTCAAAACCAAGCGCAGTATTGTTAGCACCTGTGGTATTTGTGTACAGTGCGCTATATCCTAAAGCCGCGTTAGCTGTAGCAGTAGTGTTAGCTTGTAGAGCATTTGCACCAACGCCTACGTTTGATGCTCCTGTGGTGTTTGCGGTTAAAGAATTCATACCAAAAGCTGAGTTACTAGAACCTGTAGTATTTAATTCTAATGACCCTAGACCAAAAGCAGAATTATTTGCGCCTGTAGTATTAGTTTCCAGAGAATCTTTACCAACTGCGGTGTTGTTATAGCCTGTGGTGTTTGCTAATAAAGCTGCATAGCCAACTCCTACATTATTAGAGGCTGTGCTGTTAGCCCCTAAAGCACTCTTACCAAGTGCCGTATTATAATTACCTGTCGTATTAGCATCTAATGCCGCATCTCCAACTGCCACGTTAGATGTGCCTGTGGTGTTTGCTGTTAAAGCTGAAGTACCAACGGCTGTGTTATTTGCTGCTGTGGTATTTGCGTATAGAGCAGAATTACCAACAGCAGTATTTGAAGCCCCGGTGGTGTTTGTGTATAAAGCGTTTTCTCCAAGGGCTGTGTTATAACTTGCCGTAGTATTAGCCGTAGCAGAACCTTTACCTAAAGCTGTGTTTCCAGTTCCTGTGGTGTTTGCCGTTAAAGAACTAGTTCCAACCGCTGTGTTGTTAGATGCGGTGGTATTTGCAGTTAAAGCGGCATAGCCCAAAGCCACATTAGAAGCGCCTGTGGTGTTAGCCGCTAAAGAGTTTTGCGAAAGTCCTGTATTATAAGAAGCTGTAGTGTTAGCATTTAAAGAGGCGTAGCCGACTGCTGTGTTATTTGCTCCAGTGGTATTTGCTCCTAAAGAAGCATAACCCAATGCGGTGTTGTAAGATGCTGTAGTAATCGCATCACCTGCTAGACCTCCGATGAGCGTATTCTGGATGCCTGTGGTTACTAATTTACCTGCATCGTGACCTATAGCAATGTTGTACATGCTCACAGCACTTGCAGGTTCTTGGGTATATAAAGCAGTTGTTCCTATTGCAACACTTCTACTTCCATCTACGTTTGTATGTAAAGCACCATGCCCTATGGCTATGTTGGAAAAACCAACGGTCGTTGCTCCTGCGGCATTCACTCCTACTGAAACATTTGAATAGCCTGTAGTAATCGCATCACCAGCTAAACCTCCAATGAGGGTGTTGTTTGCGCCTGTGGTTACTGCGGCTCCTGCTGACATTCCCACCGCAACATTGTATGCGTCCGTAGAAGATGTAAAGTTTTGCGCTAATAACGCATTCATTCCTACAGCTACCGACCTATTTCCTTTAGTCTCTGCGCTTAAAGCGTTTGCACCAACAGCAGTATTATAATCTGCTGTATTTATAGCGTCACCTGCTCCATAGCCTACAAACGTAGAGTAATCACCCGTAGTAAGCGCAGTACCAGCCTCATCACCGACAACAACATTATAATTACCACCACTTGCAATGCTGTTACCTGCGTTGACACCTGCTCTGAAGTTACTTGTCCCTGCTGAAGCCGTGATGATGTCTGCACCGTCTGCAAAGGTTACGTCTGCTGCAAAGTTAACAGCCCCGTCTACGTCTAAAATGTCTAGGTTACTCGTTCCGTCTACGTCAATGTCTCCAGAGATGTCAAGAGAAGCTCCCGTTAAGACACCATCTTTAAGCAAAACGCTGTCAATCGTCACACCACCAGCGGCTGTAATTTCGCTAATCGTATCTACATTTAGATTGCCTGTTGCAGTAATTGCTCCAGTGACACCTAATGTACCTGCGATAGTTGTATTACCTGTTGCTGCGGTGACATTAAACTTATTAGTGTTTACATCAAAGTTACCATCGACACCAAATGCGCCAGTAACGTCTATTCCCCCAGCTAGGGTAATATCCCCACCAACTGTAGCATCACCTGATAAGAAGATATTACGTGGGCGTGTAGCGCCCGATGCGCCTATATCGTAAGTATTATCGGTAAAAATAAGATTTGACGTGATTGTGCTGTTAACAGTCAACGTGTCAGCCGCAGCATTACCAATCGTGGTATTACCAGAAATAGTCAAATCAGTCGCTGAAATAGAACCCGTTAATGTTGGTGACGAGATCGTAGGGCCTGTAAGGGTCTTGTTAGTAAACGTCTCTGTACCCGCAAGCGTAGCTAGTGTGCCTGTTGTAGGTAAAGTGACGTTAGTTGCACCTGTAGTTGTTAACGTGAGTGCATTCGCTCCAGCCGTTGTAAACGCCGCTGCGGTAGTCAAAGCTCCTGCAAGGGAAACTGTGTACCCACCAACTGATAGCGATGCTACGTTTGTAACGCCTTCTAGGACGTTAGTACCATCACAAAAAAGAAGCATTGTTTTGCCATTAGGAACAGCTATTCCCGAACCACTAGCTGTTTTAAGCGTAGCAGCTTCGCCTGAAGCATTCTTAACAATATAAATTTTAGCGGCTGTAGGGCATACGACAGTTGCTGCCCCACTAAGATTTGATCCTGTATCAGTGAACTCTAGCATCGCACAACGCGATTCAGAGGTTGTGCCATCAGCGGTAGTTAACACATGGGAATTAGTTGACCACGTGTCAATGACCGCACGTCCAACAATTGCTTGCTCAATCATTGAAGTAATGTTGTTATTTACAACATCACCCCATGTACCACTGAGTTCCCCTTGGACGGGAAGGGCTAATTTAAGTATCGAAGTATACTGTGTTGTCATCTTTTAATCCTCACGCGGCTATATCTTGCCAATTAGGAATCTGTCCTGTTGAAACATTACCCCAAGTTGGTGCTTGTGCGCCAGCAATATTTTGCCAATTGGGGTTTTGATTGTCATTTATGTCTCCCCAAACAAATACTGTACCTACCGCGCTTATTGCATTTACACCCGTTACCGCTACATTTGAGTTAGCCGCAACGATTACATTACCTAGTTCTGTTTGTCCGTAGACTCCTGTTACATTTTCTACAAAACCTAACCTTACGGAAGCAGTTCCAATAGAACCAGTAGCTGTAAGCCCAGATGTTGCGACGATTGCGTCTCCTATTACAGAGACCGTGCCTAAAGCACTTGTAGCGCTTACCCCAGTAGGGTAGATATTTGCTTCAGCAACAACAGTTACTGAACCTAAACCGCTTGTAGCGGATAAACCTGTGGGAGAAACAATTGCCCCCACACTGATAGTTATGCTACCAAGTGCACTTGTTCCTACATTACCCGTTACGTTGACATATGCTTCAGCAACAACAGTTACTGAACCTAAACCGCTTGTGGCTTCTAACCCCGAAGGCTGAACTGTAGCCGCACCACTAACTGTTACAGTTAAGTCCCTACCCCAAGAGCTTTGGCCCCATGCGGTAGAACCCCATCCTACATAACCAAGAGCGGATGTTCCGGCGACTCCAGTTACTGTGACGTTAACATTGGAGTCCTTACCCCAAGAGCCTTGGCCCCATGCGGCAGAACCCCATCCTACATATGATGGCATTCAGTCACCCTATGCAATCCTAATTATAGCGCTACTAGAGTTTGCGGTTGGGAACTGTATTGTAAAATCACCCGCCGTTGATGCCTTGTCAGCTCCAAAATCAAGAACTGCGACAGCAGGGTCTCCGCCCCCAGATTTATAAATAATCGCCCCACGTGCCGTAATTGTTGAGGTAGACCACGTAGTATTTGCAAAATCTAGGAGCGCAGTAGTACCAGATGTTGTAGGAGCTACAACGGTTAACGTGTTACCACCCGCTATATAACCCGTACCGGATACTTCGTTTGTTGTACTATACGCCGTTGTTGTTGCATCTAATGTTGCCGAGGAGGTAAACAGTGCGACCTTAAACGTCTGAGACGTGTCGGAACTAAAATCCATCTCTCCATCAAGAAGTGCTCTCTTGAAGGAAGTTACCATTGCTTGTGAAATTGCCATTTCTTATCTCCTATTCTACTTTCATTCTAAACTGCCCAGAACGGTATGTATCTTCACGAAGTTTACCGTCGCCCAAAGTTTTAAGCAGTTTTAGCGATTGAACATATAAACGTTCATAAAACTGCACTAGATCAGGCTCGCCCTTCATAAAACGTATTGCCTCGATCAATGCTCCATTAAGTAACGCTGAATCAAACTCATCACCTAACCATGTAGTACCCGCTGTAACAATCGACTCAGGGTAATACCCATAATGCAATTCCATTGTATAAGCGCCGTCAGGGGTAGGCCCTAAGAGAAACGAATCATCATCAAAATATGCGTAATGTTTCGGTAATCCTTGTGACGAAGCACTAGGATATGCTTCCCTAACAAAATTTACATCTTTATTGAGTAAATAATGGTAGTCTCCAGCACTATCAACAACCGCTAGTGAATAGCTCCATAGGAAATCTGTAGGCGCACCAAGGTATTTGTTTCCTGAACTAAGTGTTCCTGTTACGTTTCTACGCAGGGCAGGAATTTGAACCGTGTTATATATCTTTTGTTCAGCTTGTTCAGTAAACATAGCGAGTTGTTCATCAGTGAAAGAGTTTTCAGTGATATTCTCAATATTTGTTTTTAACCCGCTATAGTTCATAGTTTACTCCATTGGCCCACGAGCCATAGTTCCTTTTGTAGCTGCGCCGGTACCACGGATTTTAATGCCTGTAGTCTTAACACCAGTCATATTCGGCTTCGGTGCGCCCTTAACAGATTGAACACCTTTATCCTTTATAACCTTGACTTTTTTCATTCCAAAAACATTCATTCTACTACTCCTATATAATGTTTACGATAACTTGCCCCAAATAGCCAGTACCAACTAACAAATCAGGGGTAAGCCCATACGGATCATATCCTCCACCTACTGGATTCCATCCCCATTGGATGTCTCTACTACTGTATGGCCCAGCTTCTCCAATACTTGTATCCATCCTAGGGTCACGAATAGCCTGCGGATCATAAACAGGGTACTCTCCTAATTTGTTCTGTGGTTGATCTGGGTTCCAACACTCAGGACAGGCTTTAATATCTGTGTCACGCCCTTTAACCACAAGGTTACGCAACTCTTTAAGTTTGTACTGAAATCCACAAACATCGCATAAAGCGATGGCTTTCTTAGCAGATGCAAACCTATCTCCCATACTATATTCTGCCTATTTTAGGCACAAAACGCGCAGAAGTTTTTTCACGATCCTCCTGCGCGGCTAGCGCAAATTGTTCGTCATAAATCTGTTTTAGCATACCTACACGCTCTATAAGTTCTGGGTCTTTCATAGCAATATAATATGCTAACCCTGCAACCATACAGGGGAAGAACCTAAAATTCATATCTGCGGTCTGCACACCATTACCCGCGTCTTCTATTCGGCGCATACGCCAATATACAAGTTGATAGCTTTGCGTACCATCAGGAATAGGCCATACAGTAGCCGCAGGGACTTGTTCCCAGTACACGGGGATAGCAGCGCCTCCCACTGTATGTGCAACTGCGGTTGTATCTTGTTGTCCTCTAAAACAGTTCTGTAAAACATTACCATCAATACTGCTATAGTTTATTATTTCATCTTCAATCTTTACAAAACCTGCGGGGGGCAAATCAGAAACTCCACTTAAAGTGACTGTAGTAGCTGTACTAGTTACAGTAGCTGCTAGTGTGATTCCTATAGGGTAAGTTTGTCCACTATTCCTGTGGATAAAAATTTGTACTGGTCTACCTTGCGCTAACTTGTTAGGGATAGATGCGTAAGTGCTTACACTAATACGACTTATAGTAAGATCGGACTGTAACGAAGTGCTACCCGCACCTGTACGTATTTGATGCTCCATCAAGTCAATAGTATCGTCGGGTAAGGCGTACGTTGACTGCCCTTGTGCGAGGTCAAGAGAGCCTTGCTCTATTGTCCACATATTAATGCCACGGTTCTGCCACTCAATAGTCATCAAGTTCATAGACCGACGAGCAGTACGAAGGTCATACCCAGAACGTAGTTCTCGACCTGCACGTTCCCACGCTTCTTCAGCGATCTCCGTAAAATCCATGTTAAATGTTGTAGTGCCTGATGTAGCCATGTTTACTTGCCTTTAAAGTACGCTTGTACTTCCGCTAATAGCTTAGTTTTAGACCTACGGCGATCTAGCTCAACACCATATCCTCGCATAAGTATCTCAAGTTCTTTCTTGGATAGCTTTGCATAATCCGGTGTGGTTTCTTTAGCAGGTGTTTTAACAGGTGCAGGTTTTACACCCATAGATTTGAGTCTGGCTTCGGCTTGTTCTTTGGTCATTATATCGTAGACTTTAATATCGTACGTGCCATCAGATTGTTTTACACCAATTTGATAGACTGGTCCTCCTAACGAAAACCTACCATTTTGAAAAATCTCCATTAATTTTTCCCCTTATGTTTGGTTGGGGATACTCTACACAGTTTATCCACAGGTCGCCCCAACCATTTCTTTTCAGCGATTTTGCTACGCTTTTCAGACACGCCTTTAGCTGTCTTGCGTACTTCACCACCAGATTTGTAGTATGGACGAACCCAAGACAGCCTACGCACTATGCGCCCTTCATTGTTACCATTTTGGCTTTATGAATGCCTTGCTTAGCTATACCGCAACCACGAACCTTGCCGCCCTTCTTCATCATGGGCATTGCGCCACCAGTTACGTGCCTTTCTTCGTGTTGTTGCATAGGCATTGCGCCACCACTATTCTGTAGGAATGTAGCGGCGGCTTCCTGTGCGGCTTCGCCTTGACCCATAGGCATAAGAGCACGCTTTTTCTTCTTTTTCTTTTTCTTTTTTGCGGGATCACCTATTACAGAACCTTCAAGGCCACCTAAAGGGGCTGGCATTGGGCCTCCCCTGTTATATCTTTTAGATTTCATAAACTTATCTCCAATGTTTTAGCAATCTTACCTTCCTTACGAGTCCAAGCGGCAGACTTTTTAACTAAGCCTCCGCTTTTATAGTAAAACCACAGAACCTACTCCAGTATTAGAGTAATTTTGTTACCAGAACCAGTAAGTGCAGCAACAAAACAACCTTCACGCGCTAATATACCATCTGCGGGTATATAAACCTCATTCCAGCCTACAGGTAATGTGAGGTCCAAAAGTATGTCCCCACTAGCGGTGCCATTACGTAGTTGAAACGTACATGCGGCAGCGGCGTTAACCACTATCCCTAGTATACGAGTACGGTTCGGACCAACGAGAGCCGCAGTGTCACCCTGCGAGAAGTTAAATGCGCGTACTAAATTAGCAGACATGTTACCACCTCTCTATTACGGTTGAATTGCAGTGTTAAACGCCTGTGCATACAATACAGTAATTACTGCACTACCCGCGTTAGTGCTTGCGGAAGAAGTAACAGTTAAACGCTCATCAGAAGTTCCTGTGTTGCCCCAAGTAAGGGTTCCACCACCAGAAGCGCCAAGAGCTTTGATGCCTACGGTTGTTCCTGAAGCGAGAGCATTAATGTATGTAGCAGCACCGCCAACAGTATCACCAACACTAATGTTAGTAGAAGTGTTAGCTGCAACAGCCAGATCGACAATAATGTTAACGATTTTAGAATTAGCGGGAATAACTATATCGGTCACAACCGCAGCAAGTGCGCCGCCAGATAAATCTGCTGAATAGGATTGACACATTACAACATAACCGACGTTTGCTATGTCAGTACCTACTGTTGTGCCGTTAGTGTTGCGAATATTACCAGCCCGAATAGGACCAGAAAAAGTAGTAGTACCCATGTTAATCTCCTGTCTTGGGTTAGTCAGTTACACCACATAACTGTCAGGGATTGATATCTTATAGCACAAAAAGTAATGGGGGGGCAATAATTGCCCCCACACTAATTACGCACCGGGTGATCCGTAAATTCCTAGCGGGTCAGAAACCCCGAAGGAATAACGCTCACGAGCCTTATAGCGCGAGTTGCCCGTGTCAAAATCTGCATCCATAGATGTAGACATTGGAGTACGAACAAAGTGCTTCAGGCCGTTCGGCACATCAGTCATCACGAACCAAGCATTGGTGTCTGTGAGGTAATGGTTAACGGCATATCCTTCAGGGATAGAACCGTTGTTGCGGAGAGCGTTAATATCGTTATCCGCAGTACCTACACGACCATCAGTGTCCAACAGACGAGTTGCAACGAATTGCAATGCTGGTGGAATGATTAGCTTCCGTGGCTGAGCAGCGATCAACAATCCTCGCTCATCTGTCCACTGGCTAATACCAATAACGGCGGCTTCAAGAGAAGTCTCGTTAAGGTCTGCCGCAACAGTTGGGCGGTTCGAGTTGGTGCCACCAGAAACAAGTGGATGCGCTGTTGAGAGCAATGCCTGTCCGTCACCGTAAGTGGTGCCAGCAGCAAATCCATTATTCAAAATAGACGCAGCTTTAACTTGCTTAGTGTACGCCATTGCACGAGCTAGGGCCTTTGTATAACGAGCAGACAGTGAGTCGTACAAGTTATCTTCAATAGCTTCCTCAGTAATTGAGAAGCCCATTGCAAGCGTCTCATGCACGTAACGTGCACTCCATGCTTCTTGAGCATTGTCATATTCGATGGCTGAGCCTTCGTCCTTGACAGGTGCTGCTGAGAAACCGGATAGCTTAGTTTCTTCCTCAAACGAGCG
>Ga0080013_1006753_pt1 | contig 10069 bp, 12 predicted proteins | sample ETNvirenome_6_85_FD_69236 | JGI IMG/M metagenome (GOLD analysis project Ga0080013, IMG submission 69236) | Marine viral communities from the Pacific Ocean - ETNP_6_85 (SPADES assembly) (version 2) | ecosystem: Environmental > Aquatic > Marine > Oceanic | place: Pacific Ocean | collected 2013-06-19
TTCTAGGGTTTCGGTGCACCAGAATATTGCGGGGGGATTGTTTTCTTGACTGCTCCACCAACAATCCATTGTAGCATAAAGTTCACCGTATTCTTGTATTCTGACCTCTTCAATAGAGGGACCGATTGTACAAGAACATAGAAAGATTAATAAAAATAGTAACCTAGGCACGCTATAGTAACTATTACGGCTCCTAGCAATTTCGCATAAAACTTGATAATTATGCGGAATGTCTCTGAGAGATTGACAAACATCTACACACTACTCTACTATTTCGGCATCAATGAAGTCTTCTTCATCGGCGCTCTGGTCGTCCTCAGCTGGCTGCTGATACATCTCTGCAGATGCGGTGTGGAGGGCAGACTCAAGGGTCTCTATCGCGGCCGTCAGGACATCGATGTCTTCGGCATTCTCGGCTTCCCTAGCCGATGCGATTTCAGTATCTAGATCAAAGCCCTTGTTCTCTCTAGCAAACTTCTCACTTTGATAAATTAAAGTATTCAACTTGTTCTGAGCTTCTATGACTTGTCTCTTATGGCTGTCTTCCTCGGCAAATCTTTCAGCTTCGTCGACGGCCGCATCAATTTCTGCATCTGAAAGAGATGATCCGCCAGTAATAGTGATCGACTGCTCTTTACCTGTAGCCTTGTCTTTAGCCTTAACACTTACTATGCCATTGGCATCAATATCGAAGGTTACTTCTATTTGAGGAACCCCCTTTGCGGCCGGAGGAATGTCTGCTAGGTTGAATTGTCCCAGTGTCTTATTATCTTTAGCAAACTGTCTTTCACCCTGTAAAACATTAATGGTTACAACGGTTTGATTATTGGCAGCTGTTGAATATACTTCACTTTTTGCACACGGAATGGTGGTGTTTCTATCAATCAGAGTATTCATGACGCCACCTAGGGTTTCAATCCCCAGTGACAAAGGAGTAACATCCAAGAGTAACATATCGGTCACTTGTCCTGAGAACACGCCACCCTGGACTGCGGCGCCGAGCGCGACAACCTCGTCGGGGTTAACAGAGCTATTAGTGTTTTTGCCAAAAAACTTCTCTACTGCTGCCTGTACGGCCGGGATTCTTGTGGATCCGCCAACAAGCAGAATTTCATCAATATCATTAATTGACAAACTAGCATCCTTAAGAGCATTCTTAACTGGCTGTAGTGTCTTCTGTACAAACTCTTCTATCAGCTGATCGAATTTTGAGCGACTGAGTGTAATGTTTAGGTGTTTAGGACCTTGAGCGTCAGCGGTTAGGAACGGCAGATTGATGTCCGTCTGTTGAGTGCTCGACAACTCAATCTTGGCTTTCTCGGCGCCATCGCGGAGGCGCTGGAGGACCATGGTGTCAGTGCTGACATCTATGCCAGAGTCTTTCCTAAACTCGGAGATTAGAAAATCAATAAGTATTTCGTCGACGTTGTCTCCACCTAAGTGTGTATTTCCATTAGTACTTAGTACCTCTACGACGCTATCCGATATATCCAAAACAGATATGTCGAAAGTACCACCACCAAGGTCAAATACAGCAACCTTTAAGTCTCCATCCTTCTTGTTAAGTCCATATGCCATGGCTGCCGCGGTAGGTTCATTGATAATTCTCTTTACATTCAGTCCAGCGATCTTACCGGCATCTTTAGTAGCCTGTCTTTGTGCATCATTAAAATAAGCTGGGACTGTAACTACTGCGTCTGTAACTGTTTCGCCTAAATATTGTTCTGCATCTCTTTTGAGTTTTGCTAACACAAGAGCACTAATCTCTGGAATTGAATATTTTTTATCTTTTACTTGTATGCCACAAGCACCTTTTAAGGAAATTATATCATAAGGAATTTTATCTAGGTCATTTTTAACCTCGTCATAGGAAGATCCAATAAATCTTTTTGCAGAATATATTGTGTTCTCTGGGTTCGTTACAGCCTGTCTTCTTGCAGCGGTACCAACAAGGCGCTCATCTGTTTTAGAAAAGGCGACAACGGAAGGGGTTGTTCTGGTGCCCTCCTCGTTGGGGATAATTTTAGGTTCAGAACCTTCCATAATGGCCACAGCACTGTTAGTGGTACCTAAATCAATTCCTATTACTTTACTCATCTTATTATCTACTCCAGTTACATTATATAATATAATAATAATATATCAGATGTCAAGTAATATTTATATTTTTAATCTCAACTTTAGGTGAAAATGGTGGAGGTGCACGGAGTCGAACCGTGGTCCTGAAACTTCCCTCGCAGGTTATTGTCCCAGTCGAAACCCAAACCACCCCCGTTTAGTTATTGACAAAGGACAGATAATAAGTTATTATAAGTCTATGTCGTATTCTTCTCTTATCTTATATTTTCTCTTTAGCGTTTTAAAGGTATCATCACTAATCCCTAATATTCTAGTAGCTTCTTTATTGGTGTTGGCAACGCTAATAACCGCATTATACAGTGCTTCCTTTGTAATGTCAACAATATTCGACCACAAGTTAAAGCCATATAATTTTCCAGCAGTTAAGCGCCCGGCGCATTCTAATTTAAGTGCAAGTAGTTCTTCAAGGGTTAGCATAGAGAGCATTATTTCAAATGCTTCGTTAGATTTACCTTCTTTTCTTAGTTTGTTGGAAAATGATAAATTTCTACTGAACCCGTTATCCTCAGAGTTCTTCATATATCTTTATAATAAATTTTCTATAATGTCATCTATATCTAAAAACTTCATAATCTCTTGCAGTTCAAACGCCGGCATATCTGTATCAGGGGATCCGCTGTCATCGGTCGGTTCGTCCGCGGCTCCAGCCTCAGCTTCCGGAGGTGCCGCGGAAGCAGGATCATCAGGCTCCGCATTGGCGGCTTCTGGCGGAGGTTCTACATTGGTCTGCAGTTCGCCCTCAAACTTCTCAAAATATAAAGCGAGATTCTTGATAAGATATTCTTCGAACATTGCAATATCCTCAGGGTTATCTAGATCATCAAATGTTGTTAGAATGTTTTTTTCCACATTATGGAAATCTGTAAAGGCACGATTTCGACCAGTCTTGTCCTCACCCTCTAATCCAAACTCTTCTCTTTCATCTACTTCTACTTTTTCTACTTCTTTTCCGTCATCTTCGACATCAATAAAATCTGGATCTTTCTCGGGACTATCCCCGATGTCAATATCTATCTCCTCCGATATATCCTCAGTTATCTCTACATCCTCGCCGGCTTCCTTGCGTTCCTCCTCCGGAGCAAGAGATAGTCCAACTGCGTTTAAAATGTGGTTTTTAAATGAGAGTCTTTGTTGTATATTAGTAGTTAGTGCTTTGTATCCAGTCTCTAAGACAGACAAAAGATTAGAATTTCGGAGGAGATCTTCCAGAGCATTAATTCCAGTACTGTCATGTTTAGCAACAGAAGCGACGGCGCTCTGTCCCTCATTTATTAGATCTCGGATAACACCGCGAAGACGAAGTTCGTCTTTCTGCTCCTGCAGCGCCTTAACATCTCGTCTTTGGAGAATTACGCCAATAGCCTTGCGTACATTTTCGCGAAGGATTAATTCTTCTGCTAGTTCTTTACGATCAATCATCTTTAGCCCACCGATATTCCTAGTAAATAGTTCGCTACTTCGTTAACTAGCTGTTCATTTTGCTTATCGTCTTCATCTCGATATTGCATATCTGGGATTCCAAGAGTAGTTCTATAACCGCCAGCTGCCTGTTCCGTACGTCTTTTCCGCCGGCGCTTAACCAGTGGACCAGACGCGCCGCCTACAGCTCCGTTGCCCATAGCATTCCCCCCGGCACCAGCGGCACCGCTCATTTCTTCTAAGCCGCCACCGAGTATAGTGAAGACTTCTTGTGCCTCTTCATCGCTTAATTCATCAGGAAGGTATTGTGAAAAGGACTCCATACCCTGTCCGATCGATCTACGCATGTCTGTCGCACTCATCTTGGCGTCGCCACTCTTTACTCGCACCGGTATAATCTCTGTTTCAACATCCAATCCTAACCCCTTTAGGTAGTTAGAGATTTCATTTGCATTTCCCGGGTCTGCGCCCGAGGCCACAATCTTAGACGACGTTGGCTTGTCTGTGAATCTTATAGCATTAGCGATAGAATTTATAGGACTTTTTGTGGAAATATCCAACATTACTGGTTGCCCATCATCATCCCGAATGATTTTTGACTTGGCAACAGATCTCCTTCGTGGGTCGACATCATCAGTCCAGCCGCCGACAGGCTCTTTCACGCCAGCGCCGCGCATTGGTTTTTGCAGCACATTTCCGTTTTCATCATACTGAGGTTCGTTTTTTAACTCTCGTACTTCTACCTGTCCGGCTTTTCCGATCGCATTGAGATAGATATCCCACACCTTCTTACTTTGTGCCAATGATACGGGATGTCCTTTGCGCGCGCTGTCACCACTCATTATGATGAGCTTCGCGCCCGGGTTTTTCTCTAACGCATCACGAACCAAGGCGAAGTGCCCCTTATGTGGGGGCTTAAAGCCACCTGGAAGATAGAGAACAGTTTCGCTGGACTCTTCATCTAACACGTTAAGGGTTCCTTGGATCTTGGAGAGTTCTGAGTCTAGTCCAGCAGCGTCTGCCGGCACCCCCGCCGCGTCGGCAGCAGCCTTAATACCTTTTTCAATCGCCCAAGTCCCAAGTCCCTCATTTAAGCCCCAACGCACAGCTGCAGCCAATGCAGGTTTTACTTTGGCGCCGTCCAAAATAAGTGAAGTAATGGGAACACCGGCAGATATTTTCTTGAAAAGAGATTTACTAGAAGTGGTCGTTTTGGGAAGCTTATCTGCCCACTCTCTCAGAGACATCTTTACGGAGTATCCGCTACCGCCCCAGAAAACCTCAAGAATCTGTGATTCGTTAACGTCTTTCTTGAACCCTTTGTCCATCATGAAGTTAGCGCGACTAAACTCAAGTCTATCAACGAACTTAACGCCATTTCCGATATGGTCGACAGCAACGTAACCCTCTGGATTTGTCACTACTAGATCACCAGAACCATCATCGATAAAGTGTTTGGTATTATAGACAGCATTGTTATACTTGTTTATGAATATGTTTTTAGCTTCGAAAAGTAAACGCGATACTTTAAAGAGATCGAGAATGTCTTCTTTTTTCGACTCAAACTGTTTAATCTTTTCTTCACCTTGACTAAAGGCTCTCATTCTACCTTTTTCGGTTTTAAGACTATCGATCTTTTTCTCTATACGGGACTGGTACCAGCCTAGAAAACCTTCATATGATTCTTTAGGGTTTTCTAGGAATTGTCCCTGTCGAATTTCATTGTTAATGTAAATGTTTAAGAAATCTGAGGGTAGTCCATTATAATCAATTTTGTTATTGACGCTGTCTGCTTGCTTAATAAGAGTTCGAACAGCAGACTCTTCCTCATCGGTGAGTGTAACAGTACCTGTATCGTCTGTAAAGAAGGCATCGTCGAACCATATGCCAGGAGGTCTATTTAGGTTACTAACATCGGCGCCATAAGTTGCACCACTGTCCAAGCTATCATATGTTGTGTGGAAGACGATGCCGAACTTAGATTGTCCGATCTCGCGTCCGATATCAGAGTCAACCGGAACTGCATACACAATTGTGTTGGGCTTGAAGCGGTAATGAGGCTCCCCATCAATCTCGACGACATCTAGCATTTCGTCGTCAAACATGAAATCACCCTGCAGAATCTTTTTGATTCCCAAAGAGGGCAAGTATTTCAATGCTTTTGTTAGTTTATCAACCAGTCCGGGAGCATGCCCGTGATTATCAATAATGTCCTGGGGAGTGTAATTAATCTTGGGCTCTTTGTTAAAGATTGATTTGGTTCCAACAAAGAACTTCCCATTTTCGGGGTTGATACCAGCAAATATGGCCGGGGCACCATCCCACTTAACAGATGTCTGGACCTTGGATTTGCTGTTGCCTTTGAGAGTCTCAAGCAACTCCATTAGGAAGGCGCGCGCGAGGAGATACCCATCAAAACCTTGAGTGAGAACCAACTCTTCAAGGTGGGTTAGATGTGTATTGGCCTTAGCCTCAACTATTAGCGATCGCCTCATCCTGGGCATTAGATTACTCCTTAGATTCTTCTAGAACCTGGACTTGCTCCTCAAGAACAGTAACCCGCTCCTGAAGTCTTCGCGCATGGCGCCGGACCTCTACTAGGCTACTTTTTGCCATCTCGATCCGACGCTCGTCGGTTCTTGACCTCGGAGTTACTGAATGTAAAACCTCCGAGATCGACTGAATATAGCTAGCCAAGCTAGGAGCCTTGCCCTCACCGAGCAAGAACTCTCGCGTCATCCGGCGAAAGTCCATGACTAGTCCTTCTTAGACTTGCTAGCGGTCTTCTTCTTAACAGATTTTGCAGCCTTCGGAGCCTCTACAGCCTTCGGAGCAGCCTTAGGAGCCTCTACAGCCTTCGGGGCAGCCTTCGGAGCCTCTACAGTCTTCTTGGGGGCAGCCTTAGGAGCCTCTATAGCCTTCTTGGGAGCAGTCTTAGGAGCTGCCTTTGGAGCTGCAGGAGCAGCCTTTTTCGCAGCCTGCGCTGCTCTCTTCTTTTTAATCCATGGTGCTACCATTTTACTTGCTCTCCTTTTTAATTCGCTCGATAATACGGCGAGTGATTTCTTTTGCTTCTCTTACAGAGATCTTTTTGTTTTCTTTGAACTGCTTAGCGAAAGCTTGGCGCTGTCGTTTCTCGTGCGCTGCTACGTCTTTCGGATACTCGACGTCTTCTTCTAGTCTCATCCTTGCTATCAGATCCTCTTCACTCGGATCCCGGTGTGCAGCATCCGAGCGTGACTTATAGTCCGATACTACTTCCCCACCTCGCCGGGGGTCGCGGATCCTGCCCTTCCGCCGGTCGGTGGCTTTTTGATCGCGCTCCATCTCCTGGTATTGCAGCCACTCTTCGTAGCTCTCTTCGAGTTCGTCGTCCTCGCGGTAATCTACATCACCGCAACCCTCTTCGAGTTCGTCGTCGCGCTCTTTCTTGTCGAACTGGTAGTGCTCGTCACCGGGCCCACCCTCTTCGATCCGGTTGCCATCGCTGTCCCGTTCAGGACACGGCCCTCTTTTGCCGGAGTATGGGCCTTCCTTCTTCCCTACCCAATCCGGCCGTTTGTTACCAGCCGCATCACACGGTACATTCTCCCGGTCGTAGGCGGGGCTATTACCCAAAGGGCCGCCAGCGGGTTGCCCCTGCGCCCACTCTTCCCCAATAATCTCATCGTCGGCAGTTTTGATGGTCTCTTTGAGAAGTCCCCATTTTTTCATCAACTTGGTGTTGATCTCGTTGTTCTTCCACTCTTTTAGTGACATTTTTGGTTCTCCTGAATCCGAGAAATCAATCTCGATGTTAATTTTTCCTGTCTTAATTAGGTCCTCAAAGTCCCTAAAGATCAAATTACCTTTGGTATAGGCTTCTCTTTCCATCTGGCGGAGATGCGGATCATTTTGGGCATACCCTGTTTCCAAGCCTGACTCGGCTTTAAAATCGCCCCGACAGTTTTGGGCGTGATGTACAAGTTCATGTGATAGCGATCGCATAACATCCTTCGGGTGCCGGTTGTCTGTATATAGAACAACCTGCATACCCTCCGGGTCATAGTATGCCGTTTTTCCGAGCATTCTTGAAGCATTTTCTTCATCACTCTGAAAAACGATAGACACGGGCTGATCAAAACGGAGCTGTTTCTGAGAATAGGGAAAGAAATTATCCACCCACTGTTCCAAGTGATAAACATTTCCGATGGTGTTATTTACGCACTTATGCATAGTCTATTAATTAGTCGAGACAAGAAGAAAAAGAACGCCCCAAAGGTGATAGACGAAAACTGCAAGGTACACAAGGTTCAAACCAAGCAGAATTTTGAAGATACGATCTTTGAATCTTTTTCTAAAATAATAAAGGATATATATGCCAACGCCACTTAGTCCAAGTTTGGCCACCACAAATAAAAGCGGAGAGTACTGCAGAAAGAAATCCATGATTGGATTTGCCTCAGTAGCCAGACCATGAGACACCCAGAATAGGGTTGCTGTCAGATCAATCAGGATTAACACTGCCAGAATGTAAACCAATCTGACAATGCTCCTCATCTGTTACTCTTTCTTCCTCATGGCATGCTGCAGCTCAATTGATACGCGGTCAGCTCTCAGCCACTCTGGCTGCTGCCAAAATGGAACGAGTGCATGAAGTATCATAGCTGCGCCAGAGACCAACAGCAAAGATGCCAAAGTCATAGAACGTTTTGTGTGAGCCAGCCAGCCCTCACCTTTAAAGTGTGCCCAGTCCCACATTATCTGCCCGCCGGGTTCTGCTTATCATATATAAGCGCTTTGAATGCTTTCTCTAAGTGCTTGGACGCCTGACTGATTGCGTCTAATATCCAGTCAGCGAGTCCGTCGTCTGGCTGAATCATGTCATGAAGTTGCTGTGCTTGCGCGGTCATATGAAAGAGCGAGCGCTTGGCTGCCTCATCTCCATATTCCTCAGGCTCCTTAGTGTGTGGTCCCTGTTGTTCTTGACCAACAATCGGCATCTCCGGCATCTCCAAGAGCACAGAGCGTTCGTGGTTCATCGTCTCAGCGATCATATTCTTGAGTTCATTTCGTGTGATTTTCATTGGTTTTTTCCTTGTTGTACCTGCACAGCGCCCGATTTCTTGAGAATCTGATTTAGAGTTGCCTGTAATTGCCGGCGATAGCTTATCAAATCATCTTCTTTTGCAACCTTCGTCAAAGCCTTCAAGATCTGCACTAGTATTTTATGTTCATTCGGACGAATCGCAGCATCGCCTGACAGAGCAGCTTCTTTGCCTGCGTCCCTAAGCTCGGCTGCTGCAGTAGTAGATGTCATGCCTCCGCCGGTAGTTATATTTCCCACCTCATCGTCTTGAGCCTCCATCATACCACCAGCACCATCACCCATGCCCATGGCAAATCCACCCATACCGCCAGAGTAGTTCCCTGCATTGGATCCGCCGGCAGAATACATCTGCTCACCCGGATCCGGCGCAACAACTCGCTGCATTGGCATCGGGTGTGCGCCAACCTCTACAAGACTGTTGAGAGTTTTTCTAAGGCAAGCAGACGCCTTGAAGGCGTGCTCGTAGGCGCCATCATAGATAGGAAGATCAAGAGCTTCTACGAGCTGCTCAGTGGCTTCTCTGGCTGCAAGGGCAATATCATATTTTTCGTTTGCCTCATCATCGCCCATATCCTGCTCTTTATCGGGAGGCTCTGCTGCTGGCATGCGATGTGGAACGCCCATGGGCGCCGAGGGCTCATTAATACCACCACCGGTGAACATAGCTTCTCGTACGAGAGTTTCTAATTGTTTATAATCTATGGTCATAGTTTATCCTGGTCCGTCTGGGTTTTTGCCTTGTTTAAGGTTGTCGTCTCTAACATCACCATGCTGGGCGCGCTGCGCAAATGCCTTCGCGTGCCCCGTGCACCCCGGCTTTGTTGCTGGTGTACACTCGCCAGTGCTCTTAATATCTTTCATCCAGTTGTCTTTTTCTTCTTTTTCTTCTTCGTTCATCATCTCGTCCAATAATGCCGCCGGATCGAGGTCAAACATTTCGATGGCTTCTTCGTTGGTCAATACAACCTGTACTGCTTCTTTAATAATCTGCATAATTTCTGACTTTTTCATATCACGATACTCCGGCGCATTATTAAATAGTTGTTTATTGGGTGTTTCTCGATTTCATCTATAAATCGGTGCCAACTAATCTATCAAGCTCACCAACTGCTGATTGAGGGGACCTAAAATCATATTGTATGCCTATCCCTCCAGCCCCCACAAAGCTATCTAAAAATTTCTGTCTGTCGTCGATGAGAATATTGAGGTCAGACTCTGCTACGACCCCGGCATCTATTAGACTTCGAAGGCGCCCACCCTTATCTCGATCGACATTAACGTTTTGCGGATTAATCTGTGGGAAGTGTCCCGCGATCCACTCCTTCTTGGCTTCTACCGATATATCATCGACTTGTGCGGTAAGCACGAAAACTTCATCCGCCAGTTCAAAAGCTTTATCAACCAAAGTGTCGGCGCCTTCCA
>Ga0080013_1006754_pt1 | contig 10068 bp, 17 predicted proteins | sample ETNvirenome_6_85_FD_69236 | JGI IMG/M metagenome (GOLD analysis project Ga0080013, IMG submission 69236) | Marine viral communities from the Pacific Ocean - ETNP_6_85 (SPADES assembly) (version 2) | ecosystem: Environmental > Aquatic > Marine > Oceanic | place: Pacific Ocean | collected 2013-06-19
ATTATATCACAAACTAATAAAGTTTGGATTTAAACCAACGCAAATAGCAGATAGCTTTGCAATTGCAGCGGGTGGAACACCTTTTTATATAAACAGAACAAAAACGTATATAAAAGCAGGGTTTAGCGAAGCTGAAGCTAAGAAAAAAGCTTTTGATGATTTTAGAGCAATTGCTGAAGAAACACAACAGTCTTCACGACAAGATAGAGTATCAAATATACAAACAGGATTAACCGGTAGATTTGTATTTGCTTATAACAATACACCTTTCCAAATGACCAGGTTGCAGAAAAAAGCAGCTTTAGATTTAGTAAACGGAAGAGGGGATTTTAAAACAAATGTAAGTAAAATATTATATTATGGCGCTGTACAAAACGCTATATTTTATAGTTTACAACAGGCTCTATTCGCTACCATGTTTGAAGAAGAAGAAACAAAAAAAGCTACCGATAAACGAGTAGAAAGATTAGCAAATGGAATGTTTGACGGTTTCGTAAGAGGTACTGGTTTACCAGGGGCTTTAGCTGTAACTGCTAAAAATACAATAATAAAATATCAACAAGAATCTGAAAGAGGATACCAAGCAGATTATGGCAATGTAATGGGTGAAGCGTTATCCATATCGCCACCATTATCTACTAAGTATAAAAAAGGATATGGTTCTTTTAAAACTTTTAAATTTGCAGGAACTAAAAAGGGTAAAAAAGAACAAGAACAATATTCCCCATATGACCCTCTTAACCCTGTGAATATAGCTAGGGCAAAAATTGTTGAAGCAACAACAAATATTCCAGTTGCTAGAATGCTAAAGAAAACCGACAATTTAAAAACAGCTGTTACAGGCGAAGGCGCTCAGGATTGGCAAAGAATAGCTTTAGCATTTGGGTGGGACAAATGGTCTTTAGGTTTTTACGAATCGTTACCTAAACCAAAAACAAAAGCAGAAGAAATTGAAATGCTTAAAAAAATGAAGCCTGAAGATAGAAAACAATATCTTGAGGAAAAAGCAAAATCTAGATCTGAAGCAGCTGCAAAATCTGCAGCAACAAGAGCAAAAAATAGAAGAATATTAGATTCTTTAGAAACAAGTAAATATAAACCACAAAAAGTAAAACTATAATGGCAAAAGATGCATGTTATAAAAAAGTAAAAGCACGCTACCGTGTATTTCCATCTGCTTATGCAAGTGGGGCAATAGCTAAATGCCGTAAAGTCGGCGCTAAAAACTGGGGAAATAAATCTAAAAAGAAATAAACCGCGTAATCACATATAAATGGCAGTACGTAAAACAAAAAAAGGTGCATCGCTTAAACGTTGGTTTAAAGAAGAATGGATTGATGTCCGTACCGGTAAGCCTTGTGGTAGACGTAAAGGCGAAAAGCGCGGTACTCCATATTGTCGCCCTAAAAAACGTGTATCATCAGCTACACCTAAAACAGCTAGTGAAATGTCTGCTGTTGAAAAACGTAAAAAAATTGCTGAAAAGAAAAGATTAGGCCAACCAGCGGGTAAGCCACGTCGTGTTAAATCTGTAAAAAGAAAAAAGAAATGAGTTTAAATGAAGTTAAACTTTACCTAATAAACGGTAGCACGCTTGGCGTTACTACTTTTACTCAAATAGAAGATAGTTTAAAAATTGTTCTTTTGCTAGTTACAATAGGATATACTGTAGCTAAATGGAAAGATATTAAAAAAAAATAAATAATGTCTGAACTAAGTGAAAACACAAAGTTTAACGTTAATGTAAAAACTATAATTGCAATCTGTGCAGGTTTATTGTCAATTGCAGGGGTTTATTTTACATTAATAGCGGAGATACAACAAATGCATTTAAGTATTATGCGTATGGAATCTGAACTTAGTATGAACTCTGAGTTTAGAATTAAATGGCCGCGTGGAGAACTAGGAGCACTACCAGACGATGCCGAGCAAAATATGCGATTAATCTACTTAGAAAAATACCAAGAAAAAGCAGTCGAAGATATTGACGTTTTAAAATTACAAGTAAAAGAGCTAGAATCTTGTATGAACGAATAAAATTAAATTAAATGAGTAAGCTTAGTAAACATATTAGTATGCGGGAAGCGACAGAATCGTATACTGCAAAACGCTTAGGTATTAATAATATACCCAGTGGTTATCAACTTACAAATATGACTGGAGTTGCAGAAAACATATTTGAACCTCTTCGCGAATGGGTTGGTGGCCCAATAAAAATAAATTCTTTTTTCCGATCACCTGATCTTAATAAAGCAATAGGAGGGAGTTCTAAATCACAACACTGTGAAGGTCGGGCTATAGACATTGATGATGTGTACGGTTATAAAACTAACGCTGAAATGTATGCTTGGATAAAAGAAAACTTAGACTTTGATCAAATGATTTGGGAATTTGGAACAGATGAAAACCCAGATTGGGTGCATGTAAGCTACGTGTCTGCAGATGAAAACAGAATGCGTTGTTTAAAAGCTGAAAAAATAAACGGGAAAACTGTGTATAGCATTATATAATATGTCTGATATAAATAATTTTTTATCTAAAAACTGGACTATAGTAGTTTGGTTTGTTGCGGCTGTTTTTGCAGCAGGAGGTATTTACAGCGAGTTTGCTTCTTTAAAAAATCAAGTAATCGTTTTAGAAGATCGTCTTGGAAAAAAAATTGAAATAATAAATGAACTTGAAACCAGAGTAATCCAGCTCGAAAAAGATATAGAATACGAAAAAGGATATTTACAAGGAAAAAAAGAGGGTAACTAAATAGCTACCCTTTTTTTATTATCCATCACAACTCAAACAATCTGGATCCATTGCCTTTGCTGCAATATCACCCCTGAGTACCGATTCAGTACGCATATAATACAGGGTTTTAACACCCTTCTTCCATGCATCTAAATGAACTTGATTAATCCACTTAGGCGATGCTTCAGATGGAAAAGCTAAGTTAAGCGACACAGATTGATCTACATATTGTTGCCTAATCCCAGCTTGATTAACTAGTTCTAATTGGTTTATTTCTTTAAAGGTTTTAAATACATCTTTAACTGTATCAAAGCCCGTTAAATCGAGCGATTCTTGCTCTGATAAGCGCACTAGCTTACCATTTACATATCCCCAATCATCTAACTCTACAATATCCTGTACGCTGCCGCCATCTTCAAGTATTTTATTCCAAGTTTCATTGGTATTAATACCTGCTTTACGAAGTACTTTAATTAGTTCTTTGTTTTTCCTAATGAACGTGCCCTTCGCACTTTGTTCAGTGAAAACATTAGCGGCCCAAGGCTCAATACCAGGACTAACGTTACCGGCAAGCTTACTATTAGACACAGTAGGAGCAATAGCCCTAAGATGGGTGTTACGAAAGCCAGTACCGCGACACCAAAGAGGCTCACCGTATACCTCAGCCAAGGCTCTAGACGCTCTTTCACTTTCGATTTTAATTTGGCTAAATATTCTTCTTGTTTCAAATTGCGCTTGTAATCCTTCGAACGGTATTCCGTTTTGCTGTAGGTATGTATGCCAGCCCAATACGCCGAGGCCGATTGCTCTGCCTTTTTCCGCCGATCTAACTGCATTTTCAAATCCTTTAAGTCCTTTCGCTTTTTGCAAAAATTCTTCCAATACACCATCAAGGAACCATATAGCGTCATAAATAAGGTTTGTATTTTTCCACTCTTCATATTTAGTTAAATTTACTGATGATAAACAACACACAAAACTATGTGACTCGTCCGTGTGCAATGTAATCTCACTACAGATATTAGTCATATGCACCTTTAGTGCATTGTCTTTATATGCTTTTGGATTTGCCTTGTTAGTGTTTCCTTTAAACATAATATACGGCTCTCCAGTTGCTTTTCGTTTTCTAATAAGTTTACTCCATCGAGTCCGCGCCTCCGAATCTCCTTGTTCAAGACGTCGCATAAACTTATCGCCAACAACTGCGCATTGATGAAGGTTGAGTGACTGTCTGTTAACGTCGCCTTTAGGTTCTCTGATTTCAAGCCACTCTTCAAAATCGTCGTGTTCAATATTGATGTTGACTGATGCTGCGCCTCTACGAACAGAGCCTTGATTAGTCGCAAGGATAGTTGAGTCGTAGATTTTGCAAAAGGGGACAACCCCGTCTGATGTTCCATTACCTGTAATTGTTGCTCCGGCAGGACGAATCATATTTAATCCGATACCAACTCCCCCGCCATGTTTAGCTAGTAACATCATTTCTAAATTTTTACCACCAATATCTGCAATACTATCACCAACATCAATACCAAAGCATGATATAGGTAATCCGCGATCAGTTCCTGTATTACTAAGTACAGGCGAGGCTAAGTTAAGCCAGCCTTTCCATATGTAATCAAAAAACGTATCTGCTAATTCTGGTTTGTACAATCGTCTTGCGACTGTTGTTGCGACTCTTTTGTATGCGTCACGAGGTGTTTCACCTTGCAATAAATATCCCCCGGATATAGTCTTCTTGTATACGTCTGTGTCTCCCCAGCTTGGGTAATCGACGCTTTTTTTCCATTCATTATTCCACATTTATTATAAACTTTTTATAAGGTGTATTGTCCATGCAACTAAACCATTTAATTGCAACAATACTAAATTCCATTGTTTTCTAATTAACACCTGTACTAAAACACATATAAAGCCAAAGATAAACAAAATAGGGTTAACAGCCCATTGTCCTGCTATTAAAAAACCAACACCCATATAACCAACTCTAGTTCCTAGTCTTTCGGCGGGTGTTAATCTTCTATCTCTAACCATTATCTTAAGAACTTCGCGCCACCAGCGGTATTCACACTGGCGACACGTTTTCTTTTTGGACGTTTTAAACATCCAATCTGGTCGGTTATTATTACATTGATTACACTGTCTCATGCTCTATCCGATAGATCCCCCCACATTTCGTCTTCATTTAGTAAATTACCAAATGTCTTCAAAGTCCTCGCCTTCACCAGCTTTCGAATAATCCGTCGGCCGAACCGCGAAAAAATCAGTATGAGTGTGCCCGCCGGTAAGATGATAGAACCAATCAAGATTAGCCGCTGCATCTTTGTTAAATGCGAAGTGCGTTGCAAGATCTGTGTAACCGAGTTCAACGAGTTTTTCATTTGCTCTCTTTTTTATAAAGTGTTTTAAATCATTTGCTTTAATGCCTTCAATGTCACCCATTTCAAACATTTTATCTATATAATTAGATTCTAGTTTTACCATTGTTTCAGCAGCAGAAATAATATCTTTTTTGCATAAATGCGCTAATTGATTATTTTCACTGCACATATCGCGAAACAATTTGCAACCCATTTTACTATGAAGTGATTCATCACGAACGCTCCATTTCATTTGCTGGCCTATACCTTTAAGTAAGTTTCTTAATTGAAAACTATAAAGTACAGCGAAGGCAGAATATAAACTAACACCTTCAGCAAAAGCACTGAACACAGCAAGAGACTTGCCAATGCCGACAGGATCGGTGCCGCCATAAGCAACCAGGTTATCAAACCGCTCAGCAGTTGCCGGCTCGTGTAAAAAAGCTTCAAAATTTTCAAGGCCAAGTGTTTCATTTAAATAACTGTAAGCTACGGCATGTATTGTTTCTTGCGATCCAAACATCATTGCCATTTGTTGTATTTCGTGTTTAGGAAACCAACTAACAACTTTTTGTGTCCAATAATCTGACACCGCACATTCTGTTTGTGCAAAACCTAATAAGATATTTCCTACCAAGTTTTTTTCTTCTGGTGTTAGTTTTTCTTTCCAGTCTTTAACGTCGCCTTGCATTGGTATCTCAGTGTGTAACCAAAATGCTTGAGCTTGCTTTAGCCAACCCTCAGTGTAATACTCAGGGTACTCAAACGGTTTATACGCTATGCGCCCATCAAACAGACCCATTAGTTTTCAATTTCAATTGCAAGGTCTATAAAAGGCAGGTATATAACATGTTGATGATGTGTTTCGCCGTGATAAGAACGCATACCTATCACAATACCTGGATAAGTACCTAAACTAATTGACCAATTTTTTTTCTTTTTATTTCCCTTGCCCTCTGTAATGCTTGACATAATTTTTGCTGTTTTTATTGTTACTTGTTTTTGATTTTGCGTGTACGCCTTTGCGCCTTGCTTTTGTTTTTTCTAAATAGTTATTTAATATTAATTTAGCCATAACATTTTATTCCATATTGATTTTGATATTCAACTAATTCTTTATATAATAATTTACCTCGTGTTTCTAAACTCCATTTTATAAACTTATCAATTTGTCGTTCAGAATACTTTTGTCTTGCTATTTTTTTCGCGAGCTGAGGATTAGCTCTATAGTTCTGTCGCATTCTGCTTGATTTTGTGGTTTATATAATGTATAACTTGGAAACTGCTGCGACACTAGCAACTTAAATAACTTCCAACGAATTGGAAAAGATTCGTTTGCTCTGCCTTTAGTTTCAATGATAAAATCATCACCAATAAAGTCAGGCGTATATTTAATTGGCAATATACGTTTACTCCCGCGATTTTGATAACTGCCTTTACCATTCGATTGACGTTCGTACGCTTCGTTTTCAAAATGAAAACCATTTATAAGTACAAACGTTTCACCTTCATACTTTGCTTTAATCTTAGCTTTTTTTAAAGCCATATACATATAGCGTTCCAGCCCGGAAGCAAAGTTGATACCATCATATGATATTTTCTTTGCCTGGACCGGGCCTCGCTTTTTTCTTTTAAAAGTCTTTCTTCGCATCTCTAATATAACATTCTTCAACTTCTTCTCGTAAAACCATTCGCGCTTTTTCAATATAATTGACAGCATCCATTAGTTCTTCTTGTAAATGTTGAAGCCATTTGTCAAGTGGTTGATTATCATCTGCAAGTGTAACGCCATACTTTTTAAAGCCTACGTCAGATCTGCTTTGAATCTTTTCAATTACTTGTTTAATTACTTTATCTCTCATACTGTATCTTTAACAAATGTACCATTTACCATAGATCCAGTTCTATTGCTGATTTCGCCATACGCACTATCAATACAGTGCTCAATATCATAACCAGCCAAAGCGGCAAGATTTGTAAGTACCACAACGGCATCGCCAATAGCGTCAACAATACCCGCTTGGTCATTTTTGAGGATCGCTTGTGCAAGCTCGCCAGTTTCTTCTTGAAGTTTAACATATTGTGTTTTTACGTCACCATTAGTATAAATGCCCCGTTCTTTAGCCCAGTCGCGAATCAAATTAAATACATTATTTGTTGTTATCTGATCTGTTTTAATTTCACTATAAGCTGGTTCCGTAATAAAAGCTGCATGATATGCTTTGTTATATATAAAGCATCGGTTGTCATTATACATAGATGGTCTTGCGTTAGCTACAATCCAGGGTATTGTTTTATTTGATAATTCAAATACACCTAGCCAAGTATCCCACTTGGTTCCTATGTTGTCCATTAGCGTGCCTTTTAATTTATTAATAGGCACTGGAAAGGTTGTTGTTTGGTCTGTCGGGTTTATTTTCATTTTATTAAATTGTAATTGATTATACTTTTTATGGTCAACTTTATAACCATAAGACTGTTGAAGTTCTATTTCACGGTCGGATATATAATCTATATCTTCACTTTGATCAAGAACTTCATACTCTTCAGGCTTATAGCCCTGCTGTTTAGTAACGCGAATAAAAAGATTACGCGTAACGCCTATCTTCTTACCTGGTATGTGATATATATAATACATAACTTATATTGCTACTGGCGCTGGAATATGTGGACCATGCTCATACCCAATAAGTCGCGCACCTTTTTCAGTACAAAACCTATATGCTGGTAATGCAAAAGTTTTTTTATCTAAATATTCATTAACCGCTTCTATCTGGTTAGTGTATACATGCGCATCAATAATATTGATTGCAAGCTTACCTACTTTATATCCTGTTTTATGCGCAACATAATTCATAATTAAAGTAAACAAAGCAACATCATAAGGTACACCTAAATACATATCACCTGATCTTTGTACTGCAAACATATTAATTTTTCCGTTCTCAACAAAGAACTGAAAGTATAAATAGCATGGCGGCAAAGCCATATCTTCTTGTTGTGCAGGATTCCACAACGATATAACGTGGCGGCGGCTATCTGGTTGCTCACATAAGCTCCATATAACGTCCTTCATTTGATCAAAACCTTGACTGTTAAAGTTTCTAAGCTGATGCCCATAAACAGGTCCTAAATCGCCGTTTTCATCTGCCCACGCATCCCAAATTTTTACACCTGCTTTTTTAAAACGCTCAATGTTTGTTTCACCATTTAAAAACCATTTCATTTCAGTATTAAATACTTTAGGAAACATTTTACGCCCTGTAACTACTGGAAATCGATTACTTACATCAAATTCCATAGCTTGATTAAATATAGAATAACACCCAACACCTGTTCGGTCTTCTCTATAAACAGAATCATTACTTAAACAGTTTTTTAGTATTTCTTTATACTGCTCTTCGTAATTACCCGTATTTTTGAAAATAGAATACATATAATTCAAATATTTTAGGCCATATCTGTGTTTCATCATATTGATATGGACTACGTTTAACTTTACCTTTTGCATTAACATCAACCCACCATTTTCGCGGATCACTATTAGCAACAGCAAACGGTGCAATTTTTATACCGTTTCGTATACACCAAAGATAAGCATTATTTTCCAATTCGCTGCGCTGGTATGGCAACATTGGTTTAAATCCCCACTTTTTTTTCTTTTTATTTAAGGCGCTTCCCACGGTAATACGTCTTCATTTATTGTTAAATCTTCATGAGGTATAAAACAACCTGACTTTGGCTCCCATTTGAAATGCGCTTCAGCGCCATTCTCGCCTAAGTTTTGGAATTTAACTTTAAGCACTTTAGCTTTCACGGTTTTAGCTTCATAGTTTCTGTGTACTAATATACCATGGTAGCTAGCATCGTACCATTCACCTCCACCTTTAATGTTGTACATTGTTGGCTCTTCTATTTGACCATCTGAACCTTTATACATTTTAGTTGGGTGTGCTACAATAAATACTAATACGTCATACTTTTTAGCAAACGATTCAATCTTTTGCAAGTATTCCATAGTATATCTATTAACGTCTTCTGTTTTACAATCAACGTCTCGTATTTTATTAAATGGATCAATAACTAAACACTTAATACCTTTACGTTTAACAAGCTCAGCACCTTTACGTAACACAGATTCAAGTGTATAACGTTCCATATCTATAAAGAAATAGTTGTCGTTCACATGCTCTGCAACCTGATTCCATTTATCTGTACCAATGTCTGATTTACGCGGCATATCTTGCCACGTTTTACGCATTAGCTTATGTGCATTGAGATAAGTCGGAGCATTTTCAGGCGAAGCGAAAGCTGTTTTCCATCCATAGTTCGCATTATACCCGACACACATTTGATCGACAAAATCTGATTTACCTGAACTTGGTATACCAGTGACTGTAATAAATTGACCAGTGTAAGTTGAAAATATGTCGTCGAAATTTTTAATACCAATTTGAAATCCGGGTTTGAAACCATTCGTAACAAAGTCGGTAACTTCGCCTTCAATATCCTTGAACGTTGTGACGTTTTCAAGTGGGACAGGTCGTGCTTTGGCAATACGCTTTGCCAGTTCTTCTTTTCCATATTCTAATAAATATTCATTTGCATCCTTGCATCCATTAAAATCAGCAAGGTAACATATTTCAGCCCCTAGTCTTCTTACAAGCTCTCTTTGTAATGCTTGCCCTGCATCATCTGCATCAACTGCAATAATTACTTTTTCTTTATCTTCAAAGTAATCAATACAGTTATCTAAGTAATCTAAATTATTACTATTAAGCGTTGCGCCGTTTGGAACTGATACTACATTTTCAATACCTGCTTCATATAATGAAAGGGCATCCATTTCACCTTCTACTATAATAGCATATTCATATCCGATTATACTATTAATATTATAGAAGACCTTTTCGGCACCCTTATATAACTTAAAATTCTTACGACCATCTCTGTATTTAACATTAATAAG
>Ga0080013_1006755_pt1 | contig 10068 bp, 4 predicted proteins | sample ETNvirenome_6_85_FD_69236 | JGI IMG/M metagenome (GOLD analysis project Ga0080013, IMG submission 69236) | Marine viral communities from the Pacific Ocean - ETNP_6_85 (SPADES assembly) (version 2) | ecosystem: Environmental > Aquatic > Marine > Oceanic | place: Pacific Ocean | collected 2013-06-19
CAGCATCTGCAGGTAAGTTTAAAGGTTATGTTAGTACAACAGCAACACAAGCATGGGAAAATTTAAATTGAAGAGTAATGAATTTTTTAAGTTTCTTAATGAAAGTACTTATATAGGTAATATAAATACAGGAGAAGTAATACCACCAAACATGTATAATTCACAAGAAATTGTAAAACCTATAGCAGACTCTTCAAAAATAGTGTATAATAGTAATAGTAATTTTATTGCAGATAACACTAAACCACAATCAAACTATATGAATATAAAGAATATAAAATTATGACACCACCAAATGAATTAGAACAACTTGCAGAATTTCAAGATGCAATACAAAGTGATGAAGGACTAGAGAGGTTAAGAGCTATGCAATATCTACAGCAAATGAATAATCAAGGAATAATGGGATTGCCACAGGTAAGACAACAACCTGTTGTACAACGAAGTAATGGTGGTAATATGTTTGAAAGTTTAGGACATACTGTTGATAACATAAGAGAAAATTTAACTACAGAAGATTTATCAGCAGCTATATCTATAGCAAAACGTGGTGGTTCTAATGAGGATCGTTTAATAGCTCAACAAATTATAGGAATTTTTAATCAAACTAATCCTGAATTAGTTGATGAAATGTCTCAATCTGAACAAGATGAAATAGATTATGAAAAATCTGAAACACGAAGAGAAATGATAGAAGGTGCACAAGATAAAATTGGTGGAGGTTTAGAAAATATACAAGAATATTTAGGAGCACGTACTGGTAGAGCTCATGGTGGTCCTGTTGTTAATAGATTTTTTGGTGGTGGTTTTGCAGACGTGATTAGACAAGTAAAAGATTCAGATGCATTTAAATCTACAGAAAATACAGGAACACCTCAAGTTATATCAACAAGTGTACCTTTTATGGGTGGTTCTGGTATAGCTACTCCTGATCCTAATGTATCACAAGCAGAAGCTTTAGAAAATCTTAAAAATATGAAGGGAGGTTTTGGAGGTATTCTAGGTTCAGGTATGGCAAACGCTTTTGAACAAGGTTTAATGAGTTTACCTTCAAGAGGTGCAGAAGGATTAAAAGAAACAGTAAATTATCAAGAAGCACAAGAAGATCCCATGAGTTCTCCACAAGCTATGAATGATGAAATAGTAAACACTCAAGGAGAAAATGTTCCTTTTAATTTTGGTGCTGCTAGATTTTTATCAAATGCAGGTGGTCCTGTACCTCTTCGTGAAAATACTCAAGAAGGTATACTTGAGAGAACTACTCAAGGTGGTGTAGTAGAAACTCCTAATTTTATAGCTAAGATAGTATCTAATCCTAGATACCAATCAGGACCAGGAAGTAAAATTACAGATACATGGGGATCTAATGAACCTCCTATTCAACAAGAAAGTAGATTTCAACCTATGCCAAGAACAGATAATATAGAAGAAACTGGTCGTATGGTAGAATATACACCTCCTTTTATTGGAGGAGGAATGATTCCACAACCTACAATGGTTCCTGCAGATGAACAAGGTAATCCTATAATGCCTATTTCAAAACAAGCTTTAGGTTTTGGAGCACCTATGTCAGGTCTAGCAATGATGCGTAAAAATCCTGAAACTGGAAATTTTGAAAACTATAATGATCCTAATCTAATGGCAGCACAAGGAGGATATGTACTAGACTTAGCAGGTGGTGGTTCTATAGCTGATGCAGCACAAGGATTAGCAGGTTTTGGTAGATATGGAGATAATATGCTTGTTCATATGAATCCTGATGAAGTTGCAGGATTAATGTCTCTTGGTAATTTAACAATTAATCCAGTAACAGGATTACCTGAAGCTTTTAGTATTGGAAATATTTTTAAACCTATAAGAAAAGTAGTAAGTGCTGTAACTAAACCTATTAGAAAAGTTGTAAAGTCTAAAGCATTTAAAGCATTAGCTCCATTAGTATTAGCTGTTGCTGCTCCTTATGCTCTTGGTGCATTAGCTCCTAGTGTCTTTGGTGCAGGTGCTACTGCTCTTGGTGGAGCATTATCAACAAGTGGTGCATTAGGTTATGGTCTTGCTACAGGATTAGGTTCTATGGCAGGTAACTTATTAGGTGGTGCTAGATTTGGAGATGCTGCTAGACAAGGTTTAATGTCAGGAGCTACTGCTGGTCTATTTAAAGGTGTAGGAAGTGGTAACTGGATGGGTACTGGTAAACCACCTGTAGTTACACCTAATGCAATTAAAAATACTACAGGTAGTAAATTAATGGATCAATCAAAACAACTTGCAGGATATGGTCCATCTCAATCAGGACCAATAAAACCTGAATTAGGAACTAAATTTTATGGAGGAAATGTAGGTCCAAATCTTCCTGAACCTCCTAAACTTGTTTATGAACCCCCAATAGAAGGTACTACTGTTTATAATCAACCTGGTCCATTAAGAGTACCTGTAGATAATACAGCAAATGTTGTAAGTAAAACAGCAGCAGATATAGTTCCTACTACTCAAGTTGCATCAAATATTTCTAGTCCTTCTACATTAGATACTATTAAACAAATAGGTCAAGATATTTATAAAGATTATGGTAACTGGAAAGGTGCAGCTAAACTTGTAGGTATGGATTTAATGCAACCTGATTGGGATCAAGTATATGCTAATGAAGCATCTATGGAAGATCAATTACAAGATATGGGTTATACTATTGATACAGGTTTTGATGGACAAAAAGTTATTAGAGATTCATCTGGTACTGTAATGCCTAGTAATTTAAGTGTACAAGATATATTAGATAGAGCTTTAGGTAGAACTCCTAGAACTCGATTAGTTGATCGTATTGGTTTTGAACCTAATGCAAGCCAATTTGCAGCACAAGGTGGATTAGTATCATTAGCACAAGGTGGAGAATTTAGTGGTAAAGTAGAAGGAGATGGACATGGTATGGAAGATAATGTTTACATGCCTATTGTTGAAAAAGGACAAGGTCAACAAATAGGAACATTAGCTGTATCACCTTCTGAATATGTAGTAGATGCTCATACAATGTCTGCACTAGGAAATGGTAATGCAGATGAAGGAGCTAAAGTAATGGATAGTGTTATTGCAAGTGTACGTAAAAAAGCATTTGGTACAACGCAACAACCAAAAGAAATAGATGGGCTAAGTGCATTAACGCCCATGATGGAAAGGGTATAAACTATGGGTGTATTATCTTCAATATTTGGTGAAAGACCTGCTGCTCCTCAAACAGGAGGTTTTACAGTAGGAGCTGAAATACCAAAAGAACTAGCTCCTTTTTATAAAGATATACTTGGTAAGTCTCAAGCACTTTACAATGAAAGTGTAGCTAGAGGTTATGAACCTTATACAGGTCCTAGTCTTGCAGAGTTTACGCCTGAACAACAACAAGCTTTTACAGGTATAGCTGGATTACAAGGACAACAAGCTCCTATATATCAAGAAGCTATGGGTATGACAAGAGATGCAGCAGCTCCTATAACTACAGAACAAATAGAAGAGTATATGAATCCTTATCAACAAGCAGTTGTTGACATAGAAAAAAGAGAAGCACAGAAACAATATGAATCACAAGTAGTACCACAGTTAGCTGCTAAAGCTGCAATGGCTCAACCTTTTGGTGGTAGTAGACAAGCTATATTAGAAGGTATGGCTGCAGATACACAACAAAGATTACTAGGTGATATACAAGCTAAAGGAAGTGCACAAGCTTATCAAGATGCAGTAAACTTATTACAAAATCAAAGAGATAGATTAGGTTCTGGAGCAGGACAATTAGCTACATTAGGTTCAAATCAATTTAAATCACAACTTGGTGAGATAGGTGCATTACAAACTGTTGGTGAAGAGAAACAACAATTAGCACAACAAGCTCTTAATGAAGCTTATGGTCAATATGTTAAAGAACAAGAGTTTCCTTTTCAACAATTAGGTAGATACCAATCTGTTGTAACAGGAGCACCTATACAACAAACACAATATGTACCACCTACTCCTCCAGGTCCTAGTGTAGGACAACAGTTATTAGGTGGAGCTGCTACTATGTTAGGTACATATGGAGCCTTTGGTGGTAAGATGCCACAACTATTTGGTGGAGCTACACCTGCTAAAACTGGTGGTGGTATAGCAGATCTTCCTGTTATTAAAGCACAAGATGGTACAGGTATAGGTGACAGATTAAAAAATATTGCATTTCCACCACGTTATCTTTATAACAAATTATTTACTAAAGGTTATGCCTATCCTAGCATGAAAAAGAAAGTTCAAGATGAAATAGAAAAAAGAGAAAGATTTAGAAATAATTCTACATATAATTTTATGGACCCTTTACCAGAAGATTATGAAGAAACAGTAGATGAATTTGGAAGATCTGCTGATGCTCGTGAAAAATATTTAAGACAAAGAAATAAAATATTAAGAGACGAAAAAATAAATACAATAGATTCTTTAACTCGAATGAGTCCTCCTCCAGATAATGTTTATCAAGATGATAGTGGATTAGAAGTATATAAAGAAATATTAATGAAAAATAGACCTGATTTAAATGTACCTGTTAAATCAGAAGATAAAGATACAGGAATACTTTCTATTATAAAAAATAAATATCAAGATATTAAAACAAATAGAAGAGATAATCAAAAAGAAATAGCTGAAAAGTATAAAAAATTATTAGAAGAAAGAGATATTAATCCTTTTCTTGATAAAAATAAACCACCTATGCTTGCAGATAAAACAGATGTTAGACCTGACTCTCCATTTGTACAAGATTTAAATAAATTAAAAGAAATGGGTTATGAATTTATTGGTGATACTGCAGATATAATAGAAAAAGGAAGAAATTTTTATGCTCGTAATGTAAATAAATTAATTAATATAGGAGAAAATTATTTTTTAAAACCTGGAGAAAAATTAGATAGATTACCAATAGTAGAAGAAGGAACTGGTAGAAAAAATCTTAGAGAAGGTAAAAGATTACCTCCTATTAATGTAGCTGAATCAGATGAAGAAGGTGCAGCAAGAATTAGAGCACTTAGTTCAGATAAAAGACCTGGTTTTAATGAAGGTCTTATTGTAGAAGCAGAAAGAATAATAGAAAATCCTGAAATAATAACTGAAAGTAATGCAGTAAATACATTAAAAGATTTTTATTTACAAGCTTCTAAAATAACAGGTGCATACCCTATTTTAAATAATAAAAAAGCAGAAGAGAAAACAGAAAATTTATTAGAAAAACCAGTACCACCTAAACAACTTAAAAATTTAAATGAAAAACCAGTTAAAACTATAACTGCAATTAATAATAATGATACATCCTTAAATAAAAGTATTACTAAAAATGAAGATAAAGTAGTTGAAACTGCTTCTGGTTATGGTAAACTTATTACTAAAAAAGATAAAGGTGATAAAGTATCTAAAACTGATTTAGCATCTGCACAAGATAAATATTTAGAAGCAGTTAAGAAAATGAATGAGGGTTTAGATAAGAAGGATGCTCTTATTGGTAAAGCTCAACAAGAATCTTTCTGGGCATTTGTTGCTAGAGTAGGTGCTAATATTTCTAAAGGTGCTGGTATATCTGAATCAGTAGCTGCTGAGTTACCTCAAGCTATGCAAGATAGAAAATCTTTAATACAAGCTAAATCTGATTTAGAAGATAAGAAACTAGCAGGTAAAGTTGATCTAGCTAAAGCTGGATTAGATGTAGAAAAATCAAGAACAGCAGCTAGAATAGCTAAAGAAGCTGAAATACAAAGAAGAAAAGAAAAAGGTAAAGATCAATTTATAGACTGGATTGGAGCAGTAAATAAAAATAAAGGTAAAACTATTCCTTATAAATTATCATCTGAATCTTCAATAGATTTACATGGTCCAATGGTTGCTGATACTATTAGTAAAGCTTTAGAAGTTGGTGATACAAGATTTAACGCTCCAACTATTTTAAATGAGGAAGGTGTAGCATATACAGGTAAAGATTTAGCATCTAATATTAAAAAAATATCTAAACAAAAAGATTTTCAAGCTGCTGTTTTAAGTACTTTTGAACAAATATCTTTACAGTATGCAGAAGATGGTATAGTAAAAAATATGGATGAGTTACTGGTTGAAGCTACTAATAAAGTAATGAATAATTTACCTACTAAATATAAAAAGAAATCAAGTAGCTTCTGGGCTTCCTTTTAATAATGGCAGATAATGCATTAACATTTGGAAGTCTATCTGAAACTGGAGAATTTATACCTCCAGAAGGAAGTGTGTCTGAAACTGGAGAATTTATATTTCCTACAGGTGTAGATAATTTTTCTACATTAGGAACAAATACACAACAAAAAGATTCTACTAATGTTATTTCTTTTGGAGATCTTGGCACAACCTCATATACAGGTGATCCTAACTCTCGTACTAATTTATTTTTTAAAGCTTTTGATAGAAATAATTTAGATCTTTATGAAGGTTTAAAATTAGTTGGAGATCAATTAGAAGAAAAGTATCCTCAAGCAGGAGAGTATTTAAAATTTTTTGCAGATAAAGGTATAGAAAAAAATAAACAAGATCTAGCAAAAAGACCTGATACATTACCACCACGTTTACCTATTGAAGATGATGGTAGTGGTTATTTAGCTGAATTTAAAGAAGACTTTTCTGCAGGTAATTATAAACCTGCTTTTTTAAATTTATTTAATAATACTGCTAATAGTGCTGCTGATCTTGCAGGATCAATAGCTCCTATTATTATTGGAGGTTTATCTTTATCAGTACCTGGAAGATTATTATTTGGAACAGGTAAAATTGCAACAACAGTATTAAGTTCTATGGGATCTATTCTTCCTGCTGGTCTTCCTATTAAAAATCAAATATATAATGAAGCAATATCTTTAGGAGCATCACAAGAAGAAGCTCAAAATAAATCTAATTTTGGTGCTATAGTTGCTGGAGGATTAAATGCTATTGTACCTATACTATCTGTACGTGCTTTAACATCTGCAATAGGTAATAAAGGAGCTATTAATTTTTTTACAAAAGAATTTACAAAAGAATTAAAAGAAGAAATGTCAGAAGAATCTGCAGAAAAAGTAGCAAAAACTGCAGCAGAAAGTGTGGTAAAAACAGCAACAACTCCTAAAATTATAGAAAGATATGTGTCTCCTAGTATTGCAGGAACAATATTAAAAAGAGGAACAACAGGAGGTGTATTAGAAGCTGGTACTGAATTAGCACAAGATGAAATTTCTATGATAGCAGCAGGTGCAGCAGCAAATCCAGAAGCTACAACTTATAAAGAAATTTTAGATAAACTTCCTTATACAGATGAACAAATACAAAATAGAAGATTTAATAATGCATTCTTAGGTTTCTTAGGAGGTAAAACAGTAGGTACTGCGACAGGAACTATAGAAGGATTTGCTAATCAAGATCAAGTTTCTCGTTTAAATGAAATATTAGAAGAGCAAGATAAATTAGAAAAAGCAGGACCAGATTTAGATAATGAATTAGCAAATATAATTCGTGGTAACTATGATAAAACTAGAGATAGTACAGGATTATTAGCTGGTATATTAGGAGGAGTAGATGCAGCAACACGTAGATCTATAACACCTCTTGAGGAAATGGCTAGTAGAAGTCCTGAAAATAAACGAGTGTGGGATGCTTTTTATAATTTTTATCCTAATTTAAGTCAACGTGTAGGTTCTTATGGTATAGAAGCTTTAGATGCTTTACAACCAATTAAAAAAACTTTTAAAACTCCTATTACAAAACCTATTAAAGAAAAAGATAGAAAAGCTGTATTTGAATTATTACATAATATATATCCTGATAAAAAATATACAAATAATCAAAGAAAAGCTGCTGAAAATTTACGTAATCTTCTTGGAAATAAAATTGATAATGAAATAAGAATTGATAAAGATAATCTTATAAATTCTATAATAGATGATACACGTACATTACGTGATGTAGAAGATGCTATTGTTTCTAATAGAATAACAAGAGAAGATTATAATGCTTTAAATACTATTTATAATAGATTAAAAGATAAATATAGAAACGAAATAAATAGCATACAAAATTTAGATATTACTTTACAAGAAAAAACATTAGGAGCTTTAACTACTAAAATTAAACAAGATCCAGAGTTTAAAAAATTAACTAGAAAAGAAATAGCACCTTCTATAGGTGATGGTATATTTGGTAATCTTGCAGAAGTAGGAGCTACAGTAAGTTTTGTAGATGATTATTTAACAAATATATATAAAGTAGGAAGTAAAAGACAAAGAGAAAAAATGAAAAGTATATTAACAGAAGATCCATTAAATTTTGATAAAATAGATGCAATAGAAACTGTTGATAATATGAGAGGTAATCAAGGTGTATATGTTAATCCTGATACTATTATAAAATTAGAAGATCCTTTTGAGAATAATACAGTTATAGATCAAGAAAAAGGTTTTCAAAAACCTAGAAGAATAACTAAGGAAACATTTAAAAAATTATATGAAGCAGGATTAGTAGAAACAAATGTTCCACAAATTATTAATAAATATGCTTTAGAAGCAGGAACAAAAATAGAATTAAAAAAACTTGCTGATATATTTAATGAAAATATAGGAAAATCACGTCAAGCAAATACTTTAAGACCAGCAGAAGTAGAGCAGATGAAAGATATATTTAATGCTATGCAAGGACAATTTTCTAATATTCGTAATCCTGCTATAAGAGATTTACAAAGAGAATTTATAACATATCAATATATGCTAACATTACCTTTATCTGCTCTTACTTCTTTAACAGAACCTTTAATTATATTAAGTAGAACAAGTAATAAGAATGCTATCTTTGGAGCAATAGATGCAGGTCTTAACGCTATGAAACAATTAGGTCGTACAGTATTTCCTAAAATGTCTATGAGAGAAAAAGAAAGAGCTTTTAGATCAATATTAGAAGGAGTAGATGGTACACTTGCTGAACGTATGGGTAATATTCCAGGTATAGATATTAATAGAAAAGTAACTGATGTATTTTTTAAAGGTATAGGTTTAACAGCAGTAACTCAAGCTAGTCGTGATATAGGTTATCAAGCAGGTTTAAGACAAATGAAAGAAGATTTGTTAGATACTCTTGTTTATCTTAAAACAAAAAAACATACAAAAGAATCTATTAGAGCACGTAAAAGATTATTAGAAGTAGGTTTAACAGATACTAAAATTAATAATCAAGAGATAATAGATTATGCTGAAGGTACAACAACAGATATTCCTCCACTAATACAAAAAGCTATGGCTCGTTTTGTTAGTGAAATTGTAATGGCTCCTAATGTTATTAATAGACCATTATGGATGAGTTCTCCTAAACTTGCTATGGTTGCACAGTTAAAAGGTTTTATGTTTGTATTTGGTAATACTATTATGCCTAAAATTTGGAGAGATATATTTAAACCTATGGTACAAATGAAAAGATTACCTGTTACTGAAGCAGTAAAATATTCAATAGCTTTTGGTTTAATTATGGCAGGTACTATGGGTATACAAGAAATAAAAGATGAAATTAGAAATGATGGTGATGGTCCTTGGAATGATTTAACAACATTTGAAAAAATAGTGGATGCTATATTTCGTAGTAATATTTTTGGAGCAGGAACTGTATTATTTGAATCAGCAAGGTCTTATAAATATGGAGTTAAACCTTTAGAAACTATAGCAGGTCCTGGATTATCATGGTTAAGTAATGCTATATCTGTAATGGCTCAAGCAGCACAAGGAAATCTTAGACAAATGGCACGATTTTTTGCTAATAGTATTCCTATATTTAGTGCTGTTTTTTCAAGAGAAGGTAAAGATACATTAACAGATTCTTTTGAAAATATATTAGAAGATATAAAAGATAAAATTAATTAGGAGAAGATAATGCAAGATATGACAATGCTATGGAACGCTATACTTACATTAGCAGTAGGTGCTTTTCTATGGTGGATACGTGGTACTAATAATGATATAGCTAAACTACGTGATGATTTAAAAGAACATGCATTGTCTGATGCTAAGACTAGAGAATTTATGGCTACTAATTATTCTACAC
>Ga0080013_1006757_pt1 | contig 10066 bp, 14 predicted proteins | sample ETNvirenome_6_85_FD_69236 | JGI IMG/M metagenome (GOLD analysis project Ga0080013, IMG submission 69236) | Marine viral communities from the Pacific Ocean - ETNP_6_85 (SPADES assembly) (version 2) | ecosystem: Environmental > Aquatic > Marine > Oceanic | place: Pacific Ocean | collected 2013-06-19
ACTTCGTGTTCGAAATCGATTAGGTGACAATAGGTTGTCTTCACTTCAGCGAGCAGCTTTGGAAGTAGTCGAGCAGTCAAGATGACATCGAGTCCTGCGTATCGAACGAAGGTCTCATCCCACAGAGGGATCTTTGCGAACCCTTCAGAGTGTTTGAGTCCAAGTTCTTTGAAGCGTTCTTTGAGAGCTGATTGTCCATCAGGGGAGTTCGAATCAACGTATTTTGCACAGAGCTCCTTGAGTGAGTGTCCAATTCCTCCATCGACCTTCTCTCGAGGATCGATCAGGTGAGACAGAATTTGTGTGTCTGTGACATGTTGCAAGATCTCTTGAACGGAACGTTCAGAAAACTTCGACAGATGCAAACCATCGAATGGAGCATTGTGCATCACCCACATTCCATCTGCAACCATGCTTTCAATGAGTTGTCGGATCAGAGTGGGAGCCATGTGTGGATCGAAGACCCATGCTTTGCGTCTCGTTCCGAATTGAACAAGTCGAACATCATCATTGAAGTCGAGACCAGTTGTCTCAGTATCGACAGCAATGACTTCGCTGAGATTCCATTCTCGAAGATCTTCTTCAGCCAATAGAAGTTCGTCTATTGTTCGAACGCTGTGAACGGTTGCATCGTTGAGAGGTGCGTGAATGATTTCAGACATTGGTGCTCCTCCTAATCCTGACGGAATGACGCTGACGAAGCGTTTTTTGGAAGGTCTCTAAGCAAAGAAATAAATAAATATAAAAAAGAAGTTTCTTGGGAAGTTTCGTCATTCCGTCATTCACCCTGTGTTTGCTTGCTGAGGTTCGGAATTCTTTCGTCAGGAGTTTCGTCATTCCGTCATGTTTCGTCATGATTCCTCCAGTCGAAGTCCCTCGAAATGGACTCCAGTTTCCTTTTTGAATTTCCGAACATCAGGGAATCGCTCTTTCATGGAAGCAAAGAGAGCTCTTCGAGACCACGCATTGATCCCTTCCTCCATGCACCAGTCCCTGAATGCTTCGTATAAGTCACGACCTGAGATGATTGAATCAGGATCTTCGACAACGATTGTCCCAACGAAACCAGCGAGCTCATCAGAGGTGTCTCGATAGTCAGTGATCTCTTGTGTGATCTTTGCAGGGTCGCTGAGTCTGTTCTCATGCCATGCAATAGAGCCTTCGATCAGCCAGGTGAGGATTCCCTCAGCTTCATCCCTGAGAGTGTCCTGCAAATTGGGATCTCCAGCTGCTCCAAGAAATGAAGCATCGAAGGGGATCAGTTTGATCCTTCTCCAGAGTCCAGCATCAGATCCACTGAGTCGAGGTCGATAGTTGGTTGCAAGAAAGAGAGTCCACTGTGGTTCGAACGTGAAGTGTGATTGATAGAGGTGTCGAGCTGTCACAGGGTCTCCTCCAGTTGCTCGCTTCAGCAATGACTCGCTCATTGGAATGTTTCTCTCTCCTTCTTGAGCGAATACGAGTCGAGCGTTTGCGACATGTGCAAGATCAGCTGTGCTCGATGATCCAGTCTTCTTTTCGAAAGTCGAGAATGCTGCAATCCCACAAATCGGTCTGAGGACATGTCGAATTGCATTCAATAGAACTGACTTTCCGTTCGCTCCTCCTCCGTGAAATACGACAACGATGCTTTCTTTCGTGTGTCCAGTGGTTGCGTATCCGAAGAGTCGCTGAAGATAGTCCACCATTTCCTCATCTCCGCACATGATCTCTCGCAAGAATTGATTCCATCGAGGAGCATTAGTGTCTGGTTCATAGTTGAAGGGGATTCGATGCGTCATCATGTGCTCAGGGGAGTGTTCGAGGAGCTCTCCTGTTCGAAGATCGACTGTTCCATTGGCAACAACGAGGAGATGTTTGTTCTGATCGAGTTCTTCGAAGTCCACTCGAAGAATGTCTTTTGCTCGTTCTGCTATTCGATCAAATCGGGGAGAGTTCTCTGATTGGTGAGCCCATCGAAACAGACGACCACCAAGCTCTCTCATGAATTCAGCTTCCTCATCAGGGAGATGGTCACATGCTTCGAGAATTCCAGCTGCAACATCTTGAGTCGTTTGCAGCATTCGAGCAGCTTCGAGTTTGATTAATCCATTCGCTTCAAGCCATGCTCCGTGTTCATAACGAAGCCAACCATGAGAGTCAGTGAAGATCCAGTTGTTCATGATCTGGTCAGCGAGTCGAAGTCCATTGCCTTGATCCGTCATCTTGAAAGTGATGAGAGGATCATCGAAGTCGAAGTTCGTTTCTTCAACTGGAGGAGGCGGAGGAGTAGAACCTGCATTGATTCTTTGTGCCTGCCTGAGACCTCTCTGGAACTCTGCAGGGAATGTTTCGCCAGCCAACTCTCTCCACTCTGTGAGATCTCCTCCGTGAGTGATCTCGAGAGTGTGAACTTGCCTTCCTTGATCTGCTAGTGCTGAGCCAAGAGTGATGTTGAAATCGATTCCAGACATGTCGTTGTCTCCTGCAAGAACAACTCGTCTTTGTTGAGTCGCTGCGAGCAGCTGCTGGATTGTTTCTTCGTTGTTTGCAAGAGCTGCTCCTCGAATGAGAATCGCTCCTGTGTTCTGAGCAATCGAAGTGAGACAATCACCTGGACCCTCAGTGACAAGAATGTTTGCATCGTTCTCACTGAACAAGTCGAAGATCCCAACTTTGCCCCAAGAGTGTTGAGGTGGATTGGTAGGTCCACACCATCGAACTCGAGCATCACTTTCAAGAGCTCTGGATTGGAAACCAGTTGCAATTCCATTTGTGTCCAAGAAGGGGACAACAAGTCGAGAGTTTGCTGAATAGGTGGGACTCAACCATTCACAGCTGAGGTTCCCTTCGTCATAACCAAGTCCGATTGCATAACCAAGATCAGGGTCGAGTCCGAATCTGTCGAGTGCGTATCGAGCAGCGTTCGAGTCCTTGAATTGGCTGTTTGCTCGAGCGAGATAGTCATTGATCGATTCAATGTGTTCAGTCGAAGGAGGAGCTGGAGGTCCAGAAGGAGCCATCACGACATCATCGACATCAGTTTCGACATCGAAGAGGTCAGACATCCTCATCTCAAGAGAATCAAGGACTCGAGACTTGTTGCAACCAGCTCGACAATGTATGAGGAGCTTGTGATCTTCTGTGACTGTTATGAGGAGCGAGGGTCTTCCATCCTGATGAGCAGGACATCGAGCGATGTAGGAGGAACCCTCAGTCCTCACATCCTCCAGTTTGTTCAATAATGCTGAGAGCTTCATTCATGTTCCTTCCCCTCAATTCGTTCGAGTATCTTTGCGAAGGTCTCCAGGTCCATTGCGACATAGGCATCAGCGACTGAAGCATTTCGTTTCTTCATGATCGTCACGCCAAACAGAGCACCCTTCGCTTGAGCTCTGTTATTGGCATCTCGAACATTCTTCGAGAGATCCATCTTTGCTCTGTCTCGACATTCGAAAGCCCATGATGGGAGTCCTCCAAGATCTCCTTCATCCTGAGCTCCAGTCTGCGCCATGCGCCAAACTGGAAATCCTTTGGATTGGAGAAACTTGGCAACAGCGGACTCCCACCTTGTGCCTTTTTCCTTGTTGGGATTAGCCATCCAGCTTGACAACTGGTTTTGTGAATTGTCGCTTTGCTCCAGTCTTGGTTTCCCAAGAAACTTGAACCAAAGAAATCGTTGCTGAAAGTGGATCATCTGATTCAGCGACAGCTTCCTCGATAGGTCCAATAGCTTCCGCAAGTTGCCAGCTACCAGTGACGTATCGAAACAACCCAAGATCAGGATGATCTTTGAGTCGAACCAACATTCGAATCGAAGGACTGCAGGCAGTTCCAGCTCGAGCTGCTTCTTTGTGTTCCTTCGTATCGGAAGGACATGCACAAGCACTCTTGTTGTCATCTGTCTGAGTCATACCATCACAAATTCGGATGGGTTTATTTCCTCGACCCCACAAGGCAAAGTTGCTTTGGACATTCATCAACTCAACATCAAGTGAATCGATTTCTGTCAGCACCTGGTGATCGTGTTCTGTTGTGGTTTCCCACTTCTCGACTTCACCACCAAAGGCTTCTGCAACAGTCTTCATGACTGCTGGATCTCCTGAAGTGATTCTCCAGTTCTCGAGAGCGACTGGTCTTCCGTCAATCTGCATTCCAGATTTCAGGTATCCAACCACATCATCGACACCGAAGCTCTTTGATGAAGTTTCAAAGATTCTGTTTAATGGCATCAGCTTTCTGCTTTCTGTGAAGGGTCAATGGGTTTTCCCAAGACCGATTTTGATATTTCTCTTGACCACTGATCCGCAATCAATAGAGACTTAAAGACATCGAAGACATCATCTCCGAGTCGAACTGGATAGAGGTGAGCGAACTCTGGTCGAAGATGAAGCACAGCTGCACCATCGATCTGAGGAAGATCTCGTCGAGTTCCATCAGGGTCGAGAATGCAATCTGCGTTGGCATAGGCGTTCAGCTGCAATGCAACATCAGCCCACACTCCAGATGCACCAGTCTTCCAATCGAGGATGAGTGCTTCTCCATCGATCATGCAAATGGCATCGAGTGTCCCTGCGTAGCCATGAGTGTCTGACCACACTGTGATCTCTGATTCAAGGAAGCCAACTTCGAAGTCTTTGACCCATTGCTGAAAGTTATCGACGAAGGCTTGATGATCTGGATGGACACGCTTGATGTCTTCACCTTTAGCGAATCGATCACAGAGATCATGGACTTCAGAACCTAGCTTCGAGGCAGGTCCAGATGAACGCTGAGGAGCTCTCTTCAGATAGTCGATTGCTCCTTCTGTCTTTCCTTGACCAACCATTTGAGCAATGGTTCCAAATTCTTCGACAGCTGCTTCCGCTGTTTTCTTGGCTGCCCAAAATTTGAGAGCTGGCTTCGCAAGTGCATTCAACACTGAAGTCACTGAAGGAAGTTTGTCTTCTGAAATTGGGTCTACATAGAAACGTGAGTTCCCACGCTTAATTGAATTCACTGGAGAAGTCATTCTGATCCTCCAGGTGTAGGGAAGCAGACATCGAGGACTTGTTTGAAAGCTCGAAGCTGTGCATCACAGATTGTTCGTTCAACATCGATCAGATCAGTCATCTGTGGTGACTGAACTTGATGTTCGTTAATTGTCATAGAATTCTCCTAAGAATTGTTTGAGCTATTTGCTATAAGAAGGAACAACCCTCGATTTCGAAGAATGCGGTTTTCTGGAGTAATTTATTTCAGATAAAACGAAAGAAATCCCCCTCCAAATATGGAAGGGGAGTCTTTCGAACGATTTTGTGATGGGTAATAGGTCCAACGAAACTCGATTTCGATGAATGAGAGGTTCCTAGAGGTCTCTTATTGTGTCGATTTGATCTTGTTTCGATCCAAGAGCTTCTGAATGGTCATCATCAAGAGCATGAGGACACCACCAGTTTTTGATGCTTCTTGAATCACCGCTAGATCTCCAACAGCTGTCAGGTCATTGAGGTTGTGTGCGATAGCACATGCAAGAGTTCCTTCAGAAAAGAATGCTGCTGCATTTCTTAGGTCTTCTTTCATCTGTGTCATTCCGCTGTTGAGTTAGTGTGAACAATCTTCCTTCGAAGCTGTTCACCTGTTGCTACTGCAATAACTGCACAAATTGTCGCAACCTGTTCACCACTTAGGGGAAGGAAGGCTGCAATGCACGCAACGCACGCTTCGAAGAAAGCTCCGACTCGAGCAGGGTGCAATGATTTGAGGAAGTTGGTCATGATTCTCCTTTGTTGTCATGAAATTGTTGATGTCCCTTCTGCCACTCCGACATCTCAGAGACTGTCTCTTGAATGTCGTCGAGTTTTTGAATTGCTGTGTCATGTTGGTCGTTGTTCTCTTTCCTAGCTTTCGAAGCGATCATGGAAAAGATGCCAGTGACAGCAGCTGCACTGACAAGACCAATTGCTGAGATTAGTTCTGCCATGAACCCACCTTCAAAGAAGCTAGAGTCATTGGTCCAACGATTCCATCAACTGGTCCAGTTGAAGGATGTGCGGCTTGATATCTCTTGATTGCACGCACTGATCGGGCTCCTAGAATCCCATCGACAATCAGCTTTGGTTTCGCTCCTTTGATGTTGAGTCGATGTTGTAGCCATCGAACATCGTCTCCTCGACAACCTCGCTTGAGGTATCGAGAGGGTAGTGGATAGCCACTCGAGACAACTTCAGCTGCTCCATCTTTGGGAGGGTTGGCTGGATCGAAAGCTCCAATCTCGAGGAGCGCTTTGAGATCGTCACCTGGACAACCAGTTGCAGCGAGGTCACCATGAGCAACAACTTCTGTTGCCTTTGGGAACACTCTTCGAAATGCAGCAATCTGATCTCTGACAGCATCGACCATCTCATCTGTTGGTTTCTGGTCTGGTCCTATTAGACAACAGATTGCAGCGTATTGTTTGTTTAGTTTCGAGGAACCATTTGCACCACTTCGATTTCGCCATCCTCGACCTTCGAAAGCTCGACCATCCTGAGAGACACAAATGTTGTATGCGATATCCCACCAACCTTTTGTGTCGATGTGGTAGCGCTGGATCCCTTTGACAATCTTCGATGGGTCTCCAGTTACTGGAACACCTACCCAATGCAAAGCAACACCCCTGACTGAGTTGGTCAGAGGTGTTGAGTTCTTTGGAGCCTTAGCTCCCCATTCGTGTCGTTTGACAGTTTTCATGATGGCTCCTAGTCCATAGTTGTCCCTTCTTCGTCTTCGCTTTCGAAGATCGTTCCTTTGACATGTTCGATGAAACAGTCCTCGCAGAAGACTTCACCAAACTTGTTCTTGAATCCTCCTGCAGAGAACACCAGGTCCGCTCCGCAGTTCTCGAATTCGCAGATCATGCTGTCACCTTAAATGGACTCTTCACTGAAGCAATTGGTCTTTGAGGTGCAGTAGGGAGATCAGCTCGCAACGATTTCTCGATTGCTTTGGTGTCTTTGTTGAAAGTGATTGTTGTGCGATTGGGAAGATTGGCTTTCGCTCCTGTTCGCTTTGGTCCATCCCATACATCGATTGTGATTTCATCAATGATGCAATTCAGAATCTTTCTTTGTCTGTGGAGCTCTACTGCAGCCCATGCTGAACCTTTACCAGTCAGTGATTCTCCATCAGAACATGAGATCAGATCAAGAAGGGGAGTGATGTCTACTTCGTAAGGTGGCATCGATGCCATCTCTGCTTCAATCGTTAGCAACTTCCCATCGAGCTTTGTTGTCTTGTCCTTGAATTGATCTTTGTTGATTAGTCCATCAGTGAAGAGTTCGAGAAGTTCATTCTTTCGATCATCAATCTGTGCTGCTTCACCTTCCAGCTTTCCTCTCATGTGGATTGTTCCGACATCATATTGATGGAGCCACACTCGAGCGACTTCAGTCATCATTTCTGATGCTGGATCTAGTTGAGCAAGATGATTCAAAGCTGACTCGACTACATGTTGATCGATGATGTCTGCATCAACCACCCCTGCCTCACACTTTTTGCACTCTAGCCGATGGTATCGATAGCTTTTGCGTTGCCCATTAGCTCGAGTTTGAGTCTTTGTTCGATCTGATCGGATCATTCTGGAACCACAACCTCCGCAGAAAGTAATTCCAGAGAGGAGAGAATTCCCTGCTTTGTTCTTTGCAGTTCTATCTTGAGCAGCTGCTCTTCGAGCTGTCCCTCTGCTAGTGACTTCTTGTTTCGCTGCATAGAACTTCGCAGGATCAAGAAGCTGTCCCCAATCACACATGACTGGATCGCCATTCCCATCTTTGATGAGTTCACCCTTGAAGGATCTATGACCAACCCAATGAACGAGCTTGAACAGTCTGCAGATCTTTGAGGAATCCCATCTGTGTCCATAGCTTGTGAGCTCTTCTCTTTCATTCATCGTTTGTGCGACTCTGTGTGAGGACATTCCCTCAAGAAGAAGATCGCACATCTCGTCAAAGATCTGACACTGATGCTCATTCCTTACGAGATAGGAAGATCCATGCTCATCGATAGCTCGTTCGAGTCCAAATGGGATTCGCCCACCTTGCCACTGATTACGTCTTGCAGCTTCAGCTTTTCCTCGCTTGACCCTAGTTGAGATCTTCTGTGATTCTTCAGCTGCAAACTCTAATCCCAAGAGCAACTTGATTCTTCCACCCATGTCATCAAGATCGTCAGTGTCGAGCATTCCACAGAGTGAGACAAGTCTTCCTCCTGCTTCAACTACCTTGTTAATCATCTCGACATTCTCACTTGAGAACGAAGACTTCCTAGTCATCCTTGAAAGCTCATGCACGATGAGCGTGTGATATTTGGTTCCCATCTCATCAAGTGCTTTGTTCAAGACCTTTGCTGTCTTGTTCGAATAGCTGGAGACTGAAGTTCCAAGTGCTTCTGCGTATTGCTCGACCACTTTGAATCCGTTTGCCTTTGCCCAATTTTCGCACTCAGTCTTCTGAGCAGCGAGGGACATGTTCTCTCCTTCTCGCTTGTCTCCGTCAGATGATTTCCTGACATAGATTGCAGCTGTTTTCTCAAAGTCTTTTTCCATACTTAAAGGAACAACCCTCGTTTTCTGCTTTTGCGGTTTTGTGTTTCCCATTTCTGTTTCCCTTCTCTGTTTTGTTTGAGCTAAGTAGCTCTGCAGAGACACCTCCAGGTGGAGATGTCCTAGCAGCGAAACTCAGATCAGCGACCTTGACCCCATCGAGCAGCTTCTTCTGAGTCAAGCCATGCAAGGGTTGCATCCAGCTTCTCATCGTCATCGAGCTTGCTTCCGATTAGATTTTCGATCTCAATTTGGATGGGTGATGAGATAGATGCGAAGTGACCACCATTGGAGATGTTCTCTGCGAGTACCCATCGAACGTTGTTTTGAACTTGAATTCGGTTGTAGATCTTCTTGATCTGGCTCTTAGTCATGAACTGGACTGCACCAGCTGTGACCATTTGTGAATAGAACATTCTCTCAACACTTGCGCCGACACTACGAGTGAGATCGTATGTGTTCTCTATTAGTTCAATGATCTCTTGTTCGCTGAGATCCATCAGGTTGATCTTGTCAAGATCTCCCTCTGTGAGTTGTGTGTTTGATGTTTTCATTTGGTTTCCCTTCTGTATGAAGGGGAATCGCTTGTTCCGTTTCTCGGTTTTTTGCAGTAGCAAAGAACCAAGAGTGGGAAGAGATACCCCTCGCTTCGTGGACTCGATATGTGAGCCTATGTAAAAATTAGCAAAAATAGCAAGTATTTACAAGTTTTTCTTGAGAAATTGCCAAATAAGCAATCAGAGGAAATCAATGACTGGTTCGACCAAATTTTGACGTTTCTCAGCAGCTTCCTCTTCTCGATAGTGTTCGAGCTGATCTTCTAGATGTTCGTTCTTAATTCGAACAACTGGATTGCAATGATCTCCACCTGAGAGCTCCCATATTTCAGAAAGGGTTTCCGAATCTTCGACTGCATTACCATCATGGTTGTCACAATAAATTGGTGTGCAGAAACCTTTGTCGATTCCTTCACCAAGCCATTGTTCAAGCGTCTTCGCCATCTTCGATCTCCTTCTAATCTTCTAAGTTTGGAATGACACGATCATTGAAGTCTGCGTCTTCATATTCAACGATTACCTTCCCAACATTGTCCGTCATAGCACTGTCAATGATTTCCTGATCTTTGCGTTCTCCAATAACCATCCAAGAACAAACAGCACCATCAGGACCATTGATTGTCAATGTCTTTCCTGACAGCGACCAAGTGACAGCGTTGCCAGAGCTGCCAACCATAGACCAAGTGTTTGTGTTCAGTCCTTCAAAAGTTCCAGCAGTCATATTTGAAACTTCGTCAATGTCAATCGTTGCTGAACTTCCTGAGATTGTTACTGTTCCCCGATAAATGTTATCGGCTGTCGGACCTTCAATGAAGGAGTGTCGCAAACGCCAATCTCCTCCTTTTGTCGGATGAGCAATATCAAAAGAACCTGAGCTCTTGCTCAAAGTCCCTACGACATAAACGCTAGCTGCTTCTAGTTGAATGTAGTTCCATGTATCCCCTCCGCTTCGTGGTCCTATGTACACAGC
>Ga0080013_1006758_pt1 | contig 10065 bp, 22 predicted proteins | sample ETNvirenome_6_85_FD_69236 | JGI IMG/M metagenome (GOLD analysis project Ga0080013, IMG submission 69236) | Marine viral communities from the Pacific Ocean - ETNP_6_85 (SPADES assembly) (version 2) | ecosystem: Environmental > Aquatic > Marine > Oceanic | place: Pacific Ocean | collected 2013-06-19
ACCAAGTTCAGTAGATAATTCTAAAGCCTCGTCTAAATATCTATAACCTTTTAAACCAAGTTTAATTTCTTTCATTTGATTTAAAACACTCTCTATCCATTTTTGATGACAAGTAATTAAATGACCTTTCTTTTGTTGCCAAAGCATAAGAGTATCATATTCCTCTTTTGAACAACCAATTGATCTATCTCGGCAATATTCTCTACCGATTAAATCCAAAACATAATCGTTGTTCCACTCTCTTGCGTAAGAGGTTTGATTATCGCTTCCACCCGTAGTTCCAAGATACTTGTCATTAGCATCTTGAAATTTTGTTTGGTGTGGATTTCTTTCCTTGTCTTTCATCTCAATATTAATATCGGGATTACAACCCTCTCGCCCTTTTAGTTCATCTCTAAAATAAGCATAGCCAAAATCTTCTGACTTTGAGTGTTCGTCGCCATTAATATTGCCGTTAAGACGAAAATCAAAATGACTTTCAATGTATTTATCTTTCATAACTACATTATCGTTCTGATCTCTATCCTCTACCTTGCCCATATATCCAAAATGAAAGCAACTATCTTTCGCAATAGTATCTACATTTTCAAACTTGTTTTGTAGATGATATGCCATTTTAACATCTTCGGGAGTATAGTGTCGTCTAACTATTTGATGTGCAAGTTGCCAAGTCAAATCTTGCAAAGGTTTCATTTCTTCCCTTGCTTTTAGATATGCCTCTTTTTCTTGCGTGTTCTCTTGTTCAAGATGTACTCGCATACGATTTGCGATCTTATTACGATACTCTTGATTTAGTCTTATTCTAGCCATTTATTATCCTTTCGTTAATTGTTAGAATTAAGTTAAAATATCAGTTGACATATCCTTTGTCAAGCATTACATAGGATAACTATGAAAGAGATATTTTATGCGTTATATTTTGCCTTGCATTTTGTGGGGGCATTTTTAGGTCTAATTATTGCTATACATTTAAGCACTTGGTTAGGTCTTTCAATGTTTGCATTTTTTATCATTAAATTTATGTTAATGATACCAAATGTTAGTAAACAATATGATAATAGATAGTTTATGGTTTTATCCAATAATGGGGCTAGTAGGAATAGCTATTATTTATTGGTTTAGTTAAACTTGAGCCAAGACCCGCAGGTTATTGGATATTAATGATAATTAATATCGTGCACCTGTACAGGTATGAAACGCAAAAGCGTTCCGCCTGCGGGTCCTGGGTCAAGTAAGTTAACAAATATCTTACACCTAACTTTTATAGGCATGGTGAGCCGGCTAAAGCTTATTTGACCAAACTTGAGCCAGTAACAGTTAGCACTCGATAGGGTGTTAAGCCCTGGTCGACCGGTAAATAATTACTGTCGGGCTTCAATCTAACTGTTACTGGGTCAAGTGATCATACGATACGTTGAGCATGCTAAAGATTGCTTGGCCAAGAAATTATAAAAAGAAAAAAGCTCCAAGCTCCAAGCTCCAAGCTTGACAGGTCCTCCGGGATCATGTAGGATGAATATTATGAAAGTAATAAACTATAAAAACAAAAAACTAAAACTGCCATATGATTTAAAGGCAGGTGAGACGAGCACTGAGTTGGTAACAAGACAAAATCCATTCAGTGGCCAATCAATACAATTGCCCGAATTCGCGGCGGTTATATATGATAAAACTATTGAATTGAATCTGAAGGCTGAGCGTAAAGACGCGGCCACAGGTCAACCACCGGGGATCAGTGAGCATCAGGACGACTGGCAACTAGTACGTAATGGAATCAATTTTTTCCGTCAGTATTTTGCCAAGGAATATATGGTGTTACTTGATTAGATCTAAACACAATGATTTGATGAACTATTTCATTCACGATGAGCGCGACTTGAGTCGCGCTTATGTGAAAAGCTGCAAAAAATTCCTGAAAGAAATAAGCCACAAGCTTCAAGCTCCAAGCGCCACGAAAAAGACACAATTAAAAAGTAGGATAAAAATATGAAAGATATAAAAAAGAAACTAGTAAAACAGGTGAAGAGATCCCGGCCATCCCTGGCTCAGGAGATCAAAGACATGCCAATGAAGGACTTCAGAGCGCTTTGGTTTGTTGTACAACAGGGCCTGAAGGTTAAGAAAAAACACTAATGAAAAAATTCACAATAGAAGTTAGTCACGCTGCACCGGGCCAGCTGCAGACCATCGCAGCTGAGCTCAAGATCATGAGTAACAGCTGGGAGCGTTTTGGCCCCCGGATCCTGATCAATGGCCAGAAGTTACAAGCTCCAAGCCTCCATGAACCAAGAATCAAGCGTCAAGCTTCAGCCACAATTAAATGATATAAAAAAGAATGAAAGTAAGTGAAGCAAGGAAGATAACAGGAAGCATGACCAGGACCAGCAAAATGCCGGGCCTATCTTACAGCCTGCCGGCGTGGGAATGCCAAGTAGGCACCAAGCTCCGGAAGGTTAAGGGCTCAGTCTGCTCAGGATGCTACGCGCTGAAGGGCAACTACACACGATATCCGGCTATTAAAGCAGCTCAGTACTACAGGCTTCAGTCGCTCAGGGACCCGCAATGGATCCCGGCCATGGTGGCCCAGATCAAGCGCCAAGCTTATTTTAGATGGCACGACGCCGGCGACCTTCAGGGGGCCTGGCACCTTAAGAATATCATGGAAGTATGCAACAGGACGCCAAGCACCAAGCACTGGCTGCCAACGCGCGAAGTTAAGTATACCAGTCTCATGGACCCTGCCATAGTTCCAACCAATTTAAAAATTATAATAAGTGATCATATGATCGATCAACACAGCTCAGTCAAGCACTGGCCGTTCACGTCAGGCGTGACCACGAAGCACGACGCGACCTGCCCGGCGCCCAAACAGGGCAACAGCTGCAAAGATTGTAGAGCATGCTGGGACCGTGGCGTAGCCCGGGTGACATATGGGAAGCACTAACCAAACCCGAACCAGTTCATGGTTCAGGATCCAAGGACCAAGCTTCAAGCTTCAAGCCGGAAGTTCCAAGCGCCAAGCGGGAAGGTCCAAGCTCCAAGCCTAAGTTGCAAGCTCAAAAGTTTTTTGAATCTGAATCCAATCCGTAGGGGCCCAGGGCTCATGGCCCATGGACAATAGTTCTTGAACTTTGTTCCCTGGAACAAGTTTCAAGGCTCTAGGACCAAGGGTCCTAAGCAGGATAAAAGTATTCTTCGGATGTGTCTTATGAAATGAAATTTGGTGTGGAGAAAATCTAACTTTGTTCCCTCGCGTGACTTTTAATTCAACAGTAAAAAAGTGCCCAGAAGTAGTGTACCCCAATAGATCAGGGCAGCCAAGTAGAGCAAGATTTTCAATACGAATCCAGTGGATGGAGCATGTATTTTTCTTAAGATCTTGCCATAATTTTCGTTCAGGTTTAATTGCATTTTTCAAAGTAACTCTTGTCTATAAATTTAACTTAGTCGGAGATATAATTCTTCTAACAGTAGAGGGTTTAAAAACTAATCTCATTGAGTTTGCACCAATGATTGTACTCTCTTGGACTTCTATTTTTACTAGTTCCTCAAGATGTCCACCTACTTGGATAAACACTGAAGCATCGCCTAGGCCTGTGCCGACTTTGCCCTTGTTATCCATAAATTCTGTCATAAAATTCATTAACTCTCGGACACGCATCACATACCACTCTTTCTTAATCTGTCAAGAGAATCTTCAATTTGTTTAGCTAATTTTTTATTGTCAGCTTCAACTTCTAACTTCTCCTGCTCGAGAGCAGTTATCTCTCTTCTCAAATCTCCATTAATTTTATGGTGAGATTCATTAATAGTTTCTAACTCTTGAATACGTTCTAACTTCTTCATCATAAGTTCGTCTGACTCTTTCTGTCTATGATCCCCAGCCAAAGCATTTGCTAAAGCTTCTTCAGCTTCTTTTTTCTTATCAGCCATCTCAAAAAGATCTTTAGTTAAGTCTCTAATAATAGCTTCATTACCTTTATTGATAACTTTTAATTCAGTATTTTCAGTACGAAAGGCTCGTAGCTCTTGCTCTAGTCTCTGAAAGGGGTTTAACTTTTTTATTTCTGCATTCATATTGACTTTATAGGACTGTTACCTTAAATTGTCAATATGGGTGTTCCAAAAAGATTAACAGAAATGCAAATGAGATTCGCCGAGTACGTAGTATTCGGGGGACCTGATGGACCTATGACTCAGACTGAGGCAGCAGCCGCAGCAGGTTATAGTCACAAGAGAGCAAGACAAGAAGGATCAGAACTTATGAATCCTAGACTCAGTCCATTAGTAGCCCAGTATGTGGGAAAACTTAAAGAAGAGAGACTTAGGAAGTTTGAAGTATCTTATGAAGGACACATAGCAGAACTCGCTAGACTTAGAGAAGCTGCTTTGAAGAAGGGATCTTTCTCTTCTGCAGTAAACGCTGAAGCAAATCGTGGAAAGGCAGCAGGATTATACATAGACAGAAAAATAATAAAACATGGTAAACTAGAAGACATGTCAGAAGAGGAACTAGAAAACAAAATGAAACAAATTTTAGACGATTATGCACCAATTTTAAACGTTACCCCCGATTCGACATTGTTGGACCAAAAACCATCACGTACCAAAAAAATGAAAGCAAAAAAAGAGTCAAAAAATACTTCTGCCAATCAGTCATCTAACTTAACCATTGCCCCAAGTAATGACAAAAAACAGTCAGTAAAAGTAGTATTATAAATATATAAATATTATTTAGATTCCACATTTAATTTTTTGAGTCCAGTTATGACCCCTGTAGGGAAGATATTCCTATCTGAATATGCCTCATCCTTTTCGTCATAGCTCGCAAAAGTCCAAAGGAATTTCTTAGTACGTTTATAAACATATGCAAACGTAACCATCCTTGAGCACTCGAACTTATCGAACTCATCAGGAGTAGCATGCCCCGCATCTCCGGTTATGTCAAGCCACGAAATCTCATAAAAATAATACTTTTTCTTATTGATGACTACATGCTTATATTTAGATTTTTTACGTTTCTTTGCCATAATTCTGCCACAATTCAAACTTGCGACACCTATATATACAATATTTATTTTTTTGTGTCGCGCTCAAAAAATGAGATTTAGGTGTCGCAAAAAACATCAATTCCTTAATAAGCGTTGTAGGAGTAGACGAATAATCGAAATCAGGGGTGTCGCAAAGGGTGTCGCAAGGCCGTCGCAAGGGTGTCGCAAGGGTGTCGCATTTTCGGACAAAAGTAGAACATCTGAATCTCGGTTCATTTTGCGACGTCGCAAAGGGCATTTGCGACACCCGTGCGACACCCCAGGTGTCGCAAATCTGTGCCTTATTTTTGCCACATTCTTGCCACATTCTAGCCTTAATTAGTGCTGTAAAACCGCTTGAGCATCGCCAGCTTTTCTTGAGCTTCGGCGCATACTTTTAGGTGTTTGTCTATCTCACCCGTGATATCTGAATGGTCAACCATCACAGAACTACTTCCTGCGTTGGTCAATAACATATCAATCTTTAATAGAGCATCCTCCATCTGACTGGTATATCTTTGGACCATAGTCTTGTAGACTCTTTCCCTCATTTGTTTGCCTCCTTTTCAAATTCTTTGAGTAGTTCATTAGTGTCTATTTGTTTTTCTTCTTTGTAATCATTTTTTAATTCATAATATTGATCTAATCTTTTTAAAAACTTGTGTTTCCAGGCTCTTAAATCAGCCCCGGAAAACTTGAATTCTTGGTAATATAGGTCAGGAGTACATACCATTATAATGCCTTGTTGAATGTTGGATTGATAAACGTAATCATGCGCCATGGCATAGGCTGCAATCTGAAGATAGTAATCTTCAATCCATTCTTCTCTCTTGGGTTTATTGGCTTGCTTGAAATCCACAACGGTTTCTTTTCCATTGTGTTCACATATTAAATCTGTTGCTCCTGCATATAGACCAGGATAATGCAGCATGACTTCTGAACCGTAATAATAACTAATGGGTGTGAATCCTATCTCAATAATTTTTTGAGCCATCGGTTTAGCTTGGATACCGATCTCCGTAAGATCTTCATACCCCGCGCCTGTGATGTGTTTCTCAATGAACTTATGCATGCTAGTCCCGCGCTTGCTACTAAGATTCTTGATTCGTTCTGCTTCTTCATAACCAACCTTATTTTTCCAGCGCTGTAAATACTCCTGATCCTTGGTCTTTGCAAGGATAGTCGTGACGCTTGGTAATTTAAATCCGGCTATGTTATAGATCCGTGTTCCATGGTCCGTGGTCCTTGTGCCTCGGTGATAGTTATATTTGTCGTTATGTTTCATAATGTCATGACCTTCCATATCGAAACAAGAACCATGGATCCTAACGCAATAAAGATAAGCGCAAAGATTTTATCTCGATTTGAAAATTTCATTTCCAGCCTCCGAAGATCGTGTCATAAATCCATAGAAAAAAGAACACAAAACACCAACCCATAATAAAAAGAATAAGCCCGGTCATCAGGACGATACTCTTAATCATTTCCCATATTATTTTTAAAAATTTCATTCCAGTTCCTTCGATATTCATCCGTCGAGGGCCGCGACGTACCATCCCATTTACGGCCATCTTGGCGCACCACAGGCTTCTTATTTTTCCCTACCTTAACAATCTTTTTACTGCCGGCTTTATACTTATCTAATTGTGAGGGCATTTCTTTTTCTTCCACTCACGGTAGCCTTTCGTCCATTCAGCCTGGTTGATGGGTTTCATTCTTTTACGATAAGCCCATAAGTTTAGGACGGCTGACCATTTCTCAATAAAGTATATCAATCGATCAATCATATATTATAAAACGTATATCTTAACGTTAGCTCCTCTCCCTTTTTAATATCTTCGGTGGTCATCAGATTCCATTTCTTTTGATTTGACCCCTCCGTTAGTAAAAGCTCTACCTTCACACAGTTGGGGGTATTTGAATGGTTAATGAATCCTCCCAGAGGGGTTCGAATGAGGTTCTGGTTAATCTTAAAATGCGTGGTTCCCAAGTTCGTTGCTTTGTTAATGTTAGTGACTGCAAAGAGCCCTAGATCGTGAATAGCAGAAGGTTGAATCGTTACGGATTCGGGTAAGGGTTTATACATTAATGCAACCTCACTTTCTCCGTACCATACGGCTTGACTTCTCCATGATTTAAAATCTCATCCATTAAGGCTTCATAGTCCTTATCACTTAAATGTGTCTTATAGAGTCTTTGTGCAATGGCGATCATCGTGCCTGCAATTAACTCCACCGGGAACGACTGTTCATTCAATAGATGCATGGCATCCTCAAAGAACAGGTCATAGACTTTTTGATCTCGCTCATCTCTCTTCATTTCTTTTCCTCCTTCTTGGTTTGTTGAAAATAGCTAAGTCTGGAATCTTGATCAGAAAATAAAATATTACCGGATACTGAAATTCTTGTCACGTCAGATTTAAACGGAAAAACCCAGTGTCGGAGTCCTGCTGGAAAAATATAAATATCATTCTCTTTGGGCATCTGATGCACTAAAGAGATAGCCATGTGGTTAACCGAGTCACCCCACATAAATGAAATGCCACCGGGTCCCTGGAGGGTACCGGTAAATTTCTTGTTTTCTTCTAGGAGTTCGGGTGGAATCTTGGGAAAGATCACAAAGGATAAATCTCCTGAATGATCGTGCGGAGGATTGAAATCTCCTGCCTTCATATAGTTAATCCAAAGACTGATCAGCTTGGCATCGGGTGTCATCCCTCCATCGCCTCGCCATTTGTTATAACCAATACAGTAAGCTTCTAAATACCATTTAAGATGTTCCATGATCCGTGCTGCAGGGAGCTTGTACTCTTCCTTCAGGTGGCCTGCGAGTTTACTCACGTAAGACTCGGACTGTTTACCCCGGACCGATGCACCTTCTTCAAGAAGCAATTCCTGAAACTCTTTAGTGATCACCGATCTAAATAAGAAAGGTCCCCAGTTAAAATAATTATAATCTATATTCTTCATGCGGCCTCGTGAAACTGTGTTTGTCTACGTTTAGATAGGAAAGGAAGCATTTCTCTTGCAATCGTCTTTGCGGTCTCCGTATTCACTCTCCAATGATACATGGTTTTATAATTCGGATCTTTAGGGATTCGGATTGATACCGATCCTTTTTTAAAATAGTTTAAAAATCTCATGATCACATCTCCATCAGCCATTTCGATTTGAAGTCTAAACGCAGGGCTTTTCTTTTTCCCTTTAGACCACACACCCATAGAACCTTCACCATCAAATACTCCAGCTAGATAAGCCAGTTCAGTATTTTGTTTTCTCGTAGAGTTCTTTAACGTTCTCGTACACATGTTTTTTTATATCCTTCTCTGTACTCATTATAGTAAGTACGTCTATACTATTATAAGCTTTCACATAGGCGTTATGACTAATCGCAATGCTAGATCCACTCGCAAGAATTGCGAACTCAGTGCACCCGCTTGCGAAAGTAAGTATTATAAATAAACTCATCAACTTTAGCTTGAGACCATTTGATCTCGCCACTAGACTCACACATCCAGCATTGATGAACGTTTTTATTGATTTTAACATATCCATTTCCTTTACAGTTGTGACAAATGCCTTTATATCCCATTATATATCCTCGGTCGACCCCCTAATTTTCCGATCTTAACGTAATAAGGGTCTTTCTTACGTTTAGCGGCGTAGTATGAATTCCCAGTTAAATGTTTCTTTTTCTTTTTATAAGGTCCTCTTTTAACTCCCGTTCGATAATGAGAATGATAAACTTTCCCACCTCGAGGTAGCCCTATATTACCTGTGATGTAATACCTGTTTCCGGTTCTTACATGCTCCATGTGATCCTCTCTATTGGAAATTGGTTTTAACATTTTCCCATAAACATACTCATGATTAAGTCCGGCCAATTCACACACCTCTCTAAAATCTTTACTCTTAGATTTAAACCAGGCAATAGCTTTCCGTGCCTCTAACCAATCTGAAGTATAGATTGCATCGTGGGCAGCTTTACTTAACACAGACGTCCAGAGATATTGTTCTGGTGTCTGAGGTTGATTAGATTCAGTCGCTTCGTATTTTTGTTGGAACTTTGCCATTTAACTTCCTTGCTTTCTCGTGTGCTAGTGCTTCAACTGTTTTACTGATACTTAATTTTGCATCAGGTAATAAAATCTTGGACAGCTTTACTAAAGTATTATATGTATCATGTGTTAAGGATACATTTCTATATTTACTTATGTCAGTCATGTTCTTTCCTTTTCATTGTTTGTAAACTAGAATATAGGATTTTCCCCCTAGGATGTCAAGATGAAAATTATAACTTTAAGCATTATTATTTGCTCAGCTTTATATGGAAACTGTCAGCAACCCTACACCAAGAATGTAGAGTTTAAGACGTGGTCAGAGTGTATGTGGGCTGGCACCAATGATACTTTGACATTATATCAAGTAATGGGCGACGAATATATTAATCTAAATAAAATATTTATCAAGTTCCAATGTGCTGAAAAAATAAAGGAAGAGCTTAAATCCTAATTGACATTGTGGCGAAATTGTGGTAAGAGAAAATCTTCTCACCTTTAATACCTATCCTTACTCCCTTTTTAGGATAGGTTTATATACACGTATAACCAATCATTAGCTTACCATCATGGGTATAGTTGCCTTGTTGTTTCGGGTCCATGTTCCGTGAGCCGTGATACGTGGTGTTTACTTCACGCCACGCTTTAGCTATTTCCCCGCAGTTTGGCTCGTTTGTTTTTAATTTTATCTCTTCGACCCCGCTTGTGCTTAGCAAGAGTATAACGACGATGTATTTCATACTGGTCTACCGCAGCTTGTATGGCTCGCTTTGTTTCCTTTTCATTAGTGAACAAAATCATATTGATTATCTCCGTAGGTATTTTCTCTACCATCACGAAAACTTCTCGTTATTTTTCTACCTTTTTTATTAAGGTAAACCATTCCTCCTGTAAATTTAGGCGTCTTAAGTAATAAAGATTTTAACATCTTTTTATAACTCATCGCTTGGACTTCTTCAGGCTCTTTGTTTACTTCAG
>Ga0080013_1006759_pt1 | contig 10065 bp, 11 predicted proteins | sample ETNvirenome_6_85_FD_69236 | JGI IMG/M metagenome (GOLD analysis project Ga0080013, IMG submission 69236) | Marine viral communities from the Pacific Ocean - ETNP_6_85 (SPADES assembly) (version 2) | ecosystem: Environmental > Aquatic > Marine > Oceanic | place: Pacific Ocean | collected 2013-06-19
TGCGTCCTGGGCAGCGCGCCACGCCGACGAGTGATCCGCCCAGCCGAGTTCTGCCGCAATGTCGGCGTAGGAGATCCCAGCGCGGTGCATGAGCAGGGCCGCGACCTTGCGCGCCGTCTGCGGCGCCCCGGGGAACGCTTCGGTGGCGGTGCGGTGGATCATCGTCGCCCCCGAGCCCAGCGGACCGCGGCACCCGGATCAGGAGGCAGCGGGATCTTGTGAACGCCGCACGCGACGAGGAGCAGCCGGGGCACGGGCTCGCGCCCGATCGCCGTCGTCTCGTCATACCAGCGCAGGAGCCAGGAGTGGTGCGCGTCGAGCCAGCCCTGGGGCGACGTCGAGCCCGCGGCGCCGACGGCGCCCGCTTGCCGGGCCTGGACCTTGAGCGAGTCGAAGTGCTTACGGACCTTCGCGCCGCTCAGCAAGTTCGGACGCCAGAAGCCCCGCGGGTCGGTCTCGTGCGCCCAGCGGATCACCCCGGCGACGTCGTGCGGCTCAGCCTTGTCGATCCGGAGGAGTCTTTCGAGGGCGGTCGCCCAGGGCCGCAGAGCGCCCGCACGGTCGTATTTCTCGGCGACGTCGGGCGAGTGCGTGCGGATCGACTCGCGGAGCGTCTCGGCGAGGCTCAGAGCTTCTGACCAGAGCGGCGGGTTCCGACGCTTGTTCTCTTGTTCTTGTTCTTGCTCTTGATTAGGGCATGCCTTCGGCAAAGGCTTCCGCGAAGGCTTCCGCGAAGGCTTCCGACCGCTAGACGCCTCGTCGATCAGGCCCGAAAACGCCTCGTCAAACGCCGCCCGGAACGCCTCGCGAAGTCCCCCCCTGATCGAAAGGACCGCGACGTCGCGCAGCTCGCACTCGGGCAGCTCCGCGAACGGGCGTGCCCAGGACCTCACGACGTTCGGTGAGGCGGGCGGGTTGTGGCGCACAGCGTTCGGCATCCAGATGAGCGGCGGGCGTACCGAGATCAGGACCAGCCCGGCCGCCTCGACCTCATCGAGCGCCTTCGCTGTGTCCACGATGCCCCAGCCGAGCCCGTCCGAGATCGCCCCGACGCCCGCGCGAAACAGGCCCGGGATCGGCCCCTGGAGGTCGCACGTCAGCAGGTAGAGCCACAGGGTCTGTGCGTTCGGATCCGGCGCGCTGAGCGCGAGGAAGCGAGCGTCCGACCACGTCCCGCGGGTCACGGTCGAGTAGAGCCGACGCGCCACGTCACTCGCCCGACTTCGCCTGCTCGGCCTTTTCGGCGATCCACGAGATCAGATCCGCCTCGCGGATCCGCCACGACCCGCCCTTGGTCAGCTTGAACGCCGGCAGCTTGCCGCTCTGCGCGAGCTGATAGGTGGTGCTTCGGTTGAAGCCGATCCGCTCGGCCACGTCTTTGATTGTCAACAGCTTGTCCACAGACACCTCCGCGCCCGTCGAAGCGGGCCGTTAGTCGAAATCTAACGATCGTTATCAATTCTGACAAGCCGTCTTGCTGTTTCGTCGATACTTGACGACCTCGGCCGATTCGCGCAGGATTGTCGGACGCACAGGAGCCTCATGTCGATCACCGAATCAGCCGCCGAGTGGGTCGCCGTCGGCGACCTCGTCCCGTGGGACCAGAACCCGCGCGTCAACGACGCTGCCGTCGACAAGGTCGCCGCGTCGATCAAGCGGTTTGGGTTCGGGGCGCCGATCGTCGCCCGCCGCGCCGACGGCATGGTCATCGCCGGGCACACCCGGCTCAAGGCGGCTCACGCGCTCGGGCTGGATCGGGTGCCGGTGCGGTATCTCGATCTCGACCCGGCCGACGCGCGGATGCTTGCGATCGCCGACAATCGAGTTGGTGAGATCGCCGAGTGGGACGACGCAGGACTCGCAGAGCAGCTCGTCGCGCTGGACGCCGCAGGGCTCGATCTGGGCGCGCTCGGATTCGACGACGGCGAGGTCGCCGGTATGCTTGAGGCGATGACGATCCCGGCTGATGACGAGTGGGGCGACGCCCTGGGCGGGCTGCCGACCGAGGATCGCCAGCCGTTCCGCCAAATGACCTTTACCGTTCACGACGAGCAGCACGAGCAGATCGAGGCGGCCTTGAGGGCGGCGAAGGGCGCCGGTCCGTTCGACTCGCTCAACGAGAACGGCAACGGTAACGCCCTCGCGCGGATCGCCGAGTCGTTCCTGACGGCGCCGAGTCGGTGAGTGCGAAGGATCTCGTGCTCAGGCCGATCACGTCGGCGGTCGCGAACGGGCTGATCCGCCGCGTTCACTACTCGGGCACCGTCGGGCACGCCCCGCAGCTCAATGTCGGCGTGTGCCTGCACGGGCGACTTGAGGGCGCGATCCAGTTCGGGCTGCCGGTGGATAAGCGCAGATCGAGCGGGATCGTGCGTGGCACCGAGTGGCACAACTTCATGGAACTAAACCGGCTGGCGTTCACTGAGGCGTTGCCGCGGAACAGCGAGTCCAGGGCGCTGTCGGTCTCTTTCCGGCTGCTCCGGAAGCACGCCCCGCAGATCAAGTGGATCGTCAGTTATGCCGACGCGACCGCGTGCGGCGACGGCGCGATCTACCGCGCGTCGGGGTTCGTCTTGACCGGGATCCGTCGCAACACGACGATCCTTGTTTTTCCAGACGGCGAGCGCGTCGCGGACGTCCTCTTGCACAACCCTCGCGTGGCTCGGCGGGCCGCGCTGGCGCGTCGCTGGGGCGTCAAGGTGGGCGGCGGGGCGTCGGTGCAGCCGTTCCTAGACGCTGGCGCTGTGCGCGCTCCTGGCTACCAGTTCCGCTACATCAGGTTCCTCGACCCGTCATGGCGTGCGCGCCTGACGGTGCCTGAGATCCCGTTCAGCGCGATCCCGCCAGAGTGCAGGATGATCCGTGGCGTGCGGCAGCTCGCAGGAGGCGCCGGGAACCCCCCGGCGAAAGGCGGTGCAAGTCCGACCCTGCCGCTCCACGCCAGCGAGGCGGACTGATGGGCGCGATGAGTAGACGCAAGGGCGCGACGTGGGAACGGCGGGTCGTCAACGACTTGAAGGCGCGCGGGCTCGACGCGAAGCGCACCGCTCAGCTCCAGACCTATGCGACCAACGACGCCCCGGACGTCTCGCTGCCGGGTTGGTTCATCGAGTGCAAGGTGGGCAAGCAACCGAGCCCGCGAGCAGCCCTGAGACAGGCTCTAGGCGCCTGCCCGGACGACGGGCGGATCCCGGTCGCAGTCATCAAGGATAACGGATCCGGCGCTCGTGCTGCGTTCGCCTTCGCCGTGCTCCGGTATCAGGACTGGCTCGCCCTGGTCGCTGAAATCGAGCGCGCGAACGGCCCCAGGACGGGGCGCGAATGAAGCCCGCTCCTACTGTGAAGGCGAGGGGGGTCCTACGGAACCCCATAGGGGTTCCTTCGGCCCCCCCGAGCCGTACACAGTGCGGATTTCGTTCGGACCCGGGCTGGCCGTCCTGTACGGTCGTCGGTGAAGGGATCCGCTCGCTATGACGACGAAACGCGAGAGGGACCGGCGGCTCGCCCTGGTCGAGCGCACGATCCACGAGCACGGCTGGTCGATGCGCGTACAGATCGCCCTGGCTGCCCAGATCGGCGTCACGCGCCGCACGATCCAGCAGTACAAGTCGGATTTGGTCGAACAGCAGCGGCGGGACCTTGAAGACGACCGGCCGACGATCCGGGCCGAGTTCTTGACCCGGCTCCGAGGGCATCAGCAGCGGGCCGCCGAGACCGGCAAGACGGGCGCTCTGTCGTCCATGATGGCGCTTGAAGCGGACATCGTCGGCATCCGCGACCGCACCGGGCGCAGCGACGCCGAGCAGCACGTCGTCGAGATTCGGGTCAACGCGGTCGAGACCTGATGGCTGCCTCGTTCGTCGCCGACGTGCAGGGTCCCTATGTCGAAGGGCATCATCGCGTTTCATTCCCAGCTCAGTGGCGCCTGTACACCGACACGCGGCGGATCGTCTTCGGGTTCGGTGGGGTCCGCTCCGGCAAGACCGTCGGCGCCGCGGAGAAAACCGGCAGCCGGATTGCGGGCGCCTTGTTCTCCCGTCTCGCAGCGTTGACCGGCGACCGGGACCCCGACGGGTATCTGCCGGGAGAATGGCGCCCACGTGGGCGGGAGCCGTCCGATGACGACGATCCGCGCCTGCTGTTCTGGGTCGTCGCCCCGTCCTACAAGCTCGCACAGGTCGCATGGCGCAAGGTGCGTAGCGCCCTCGCCCGGCTCGGTCCGCTCGTCGTCAAGGCGAAGCAGGGCGTGATGTGGCTGCGGACCGGGATCCGCGTCGAAATGCGGACCGGGAAGGACGAGGAGCAGCTACAGGCCGAGCGGCTCGCCGGCGCCCTGGTCGACGAGGTCTGCACGCTGGACGAGTCGGCGTACAACCAGATCATCAACCGCTTGACCGACTCCGGCGGCTGGCTGATCGCCACGTCGTCGCCCCGTCCCGGCTCGTGGGTGAAGCGACGGATCTGGGACCAGCACGGCGGCGTCGAAGGCGGCTCGGGAGGCACCGACGGGATCGGCGTCCACCACTGGACGACCGAGGAGAACCCGCACATCGACCCGGCGTTCATCGCGGCGGCGAAGCGCGACCTGCCCGAGCGCTGGTATCGACGCGACTTCCTCGCCGGCTGGTCAACGTTCGAGGGACTGATCTACGACGACTACGCGCTGGCGCTCGACGTTGCCGTGGTTGACGTGGATCTCGACCAGCTCAGGGGGCGTCAGGTTGACGCGGCGATCGACTTCGGGCTGACGCGACCGGCCGCGATGGTGATCGCCGAGATCGATGGGGTCGCCCCTGACGGCGGCTGGGGCGACGTCGTGGTCGCCGAGGTCGCCATGTCGGACGCAAAGCTGCCACTCGTCCTCGATCGTCTCGTGGCGCTCCTGCGGCGCCTCGGGGTGGCTGGGGTGACTCCATATGTCGATCCAGCGGGACGCGCTCGGAACACGCAGACGAAGCGCCCTGACCTCGATCTGGTACGCGAGCGCCTCCAGGCGGCCGGGCTGCTCCGCGGCGGCCCGATGTACCCCAGGACGAACGCCGAGCGGGACGTGCTCAACGGGATCGCATCGGTGCAGGCGGGGTTCCTGTCGTCGAACGGCGCGCGCCGCCTGTTCGTCGCCCGCCACCTGACCGAACAGTCGCGGCTCAACAGCTATCCGCCGGGGGTCGCTGGGATCCACCGCTCGCTGCTCGGGTACTCGTGGCAGACCGGCAAGACGGACGTGCCCGACAAAGACGGCGTACACGATCACTCCTGCGACGCCCTGCGCTACTGGCGGGTTAAGCGCCGCGGGCTGGCGTCCCAGCCGCAGGCGTTCGAGGTGGTCCCCGGACCGGCGGCCCCCTCGTTCGGCCGGCACACCGACTTCTCCGGGGATGTGTGGGCCGATGCCGGGGGCGGGTGGGACTAGCACTTGCACACCGCAAGCAATCGCGCGCACAATCGCCCCACGATGACCACACCCGAGCCCCTCGCCCCTCGCCCGACAGAATCCGACGTTGACCGGGCCCGTGCCGCCGGCTCCCCGGTCCGCGTGTACCCAGACGGCTGGGCGCACGCGCTGACAGTCCTGGCGGAATCTGGGGCGGCTGGGCGCCGCTCGCACTCGGGGATTGAGATCATCGGTGGCGAGTCCCGAACCGAGGCGAACCGGGACCTGTACCCGCGCGAGTGGCGCGGCTGCAACAACGAGCCCGGCGTCATCGACGCCATGCTCCTCGATCCGGCGGGCGCTGCGATCGCCACCGAGTACCGCGACAACCTGCGCCCCGCCGTGCCTCGTCTGGAGCCGCCCGAGGACGCCACGCCCGAGGAGGTCGCGGATCTGGAGTTCGTGGAGCTGGCGCTGTTCCGGTCCATGCCGGGCGGCGGCTGGCGGGCCTTCTGGGAGGAGTCGATCGAGGGCGTGATCCGCGGGCTCTCGCTGTTCGAGCGGACCTTTCCTTTCGACACGGCGAGCGGCTCCAACCTCGTGCGCCTCGACCCGATCCTCGCATGGTCGATCGATGACTGGATCTCGGACGCGAGCGGATGGGGGATCCGTCAGGCCCCGTCGCAGTCCGACGAGCACGACCGGAACTCGGCAGCGCGCGGCGCGACGATCGAGTCGAAGCGCCTGTTCGCCGTCCGCTACGGCTGGCAGAACCGGGGCGGGAACCCCGAGCCTTACGGCATCATGAGGGCCGGATACCGTCCCTGGAAGTCGCGGCGATTGCTTCACCTGCTCCTGATGAACGGGTCCGAGCGCGCGGCGTATGGGATCCCCTACGTCGAGATCGATCCCGACGTCGCACAGAAGGGCGACCTCGACACCGTGTCCAACATGATGCGGAACTGGCGGGCGAGTCTGCGCGGCTTCGGCACGTTCCCGCCGGGGTACAAGCCGGGCGTGCTTACGGTGCCGTTCGACGCCGGCAAGGTGAGCGCGCTTTATGACCGCATGGCGGTCGAGTGGTTCCAGGCGTGCGGCGTGCCCCACCTCCGGATCGGCGACGGCGCCGGCGCGTTCAACCTTCACGAGTCGATGGGCTCGGCGTTCGGGCGGCGCTTGCAGGGGATCTCAGCCATGCTCGCCGAGTCGATTGAGCGTGAGATCGTGCGACCCCTGGTCCTGCTCCGTCGCGACGGAGCCACCCGCTTCCCGCGCGTCAGTCCGGGTGAGACCCTGGTGGGCTCGCCGATCGAACTGGTCTCGTCGGCGATCGCCGCGTCCTCGGCCGGCGTCGTCTCGGACCGGGACGGCGAGATCGAGGCGCGGGTCCGCTCGTTGCTGCTCCTCCCCGACATGCCTGCGGCTGAGGACGACGAGATCGCCGAGGGCCCGGCCGGCTCCGATGACGTCCAGAAAACGGCGTTCAACGGCTCGCAGATTGCCTCGGCGGTCGACATCGTGGACCGGGTTGCCACCGGCAAGCTCACGCCCGAGGCGGCCCGCGGCTTGCTGCTCGCTTTCTTCCCGCTCGACGCCGAGGCGGTCGACGCCATCCTGACGGACATCGAGAGCAGAGCCCCTGAGCCGCCGCCTGCCCCGTCCGGCGGACCGACCCCGAGCGAGGACATCGACGAGGACGACGACGAGCCAGCGGGCGCCGAGGACGGCGAGGCAGACGACGACCCGAGCGAGGAGACCGAGGACGACGCGCCCGAGGCGCTGTCCGATCGGTTCGCCGGGCGCGTGGACGCCTTCGGTCGCCTGCTCGCGGGGCCCGGTGGTCGACCCTTGCGCCCCGTCGAGGAAATCGTGCGGCTCGACGAGACCCGCACGCGGACCGACGCGGCGGCGAACGAGGTGGCCGCCATCGTCGGCGAGTGGCGTATGACCGTGGCGCCGAAGTACGCCGCTCAGCTCGCGAAGGCCGGGTCGTTCGAGGCGATGCTGCCGGTGCCCGTGCCGATGCAGGCGAACCTCACGCGCGACCTGACCGCGACGCTCACGAAGGTTTACAAGGCCGGGTTGGAGTCCGTCGAGAGCGAGGCCGAGCGCCTCGAACGACGGCCCGAGCTGCGGGCGAAGATGGAACGCGCCGATCTCGACCGCGGCAAGGGCGGCGACCTGGGCGCCCCGGACAAGCTCTCGGAGTGCGGACACGCGCACGCCCTCGCGGCGAAGGCTCCGAGGCCGTCGCGCGGCTTGCCGGCGGACCCGATCGACAAGGTCGACCCGGAAGCTGCGATCCGCTCGACGGTCGCGACGACCGTGCGGGCCGAGGCCGACAAGTTGCGCACGGCGTCGCTCGCCGCGCTCCAGTCGGCCGGGCGGGGCGGGATGCCGCCGGACACGCCCGAGCAAATCGCCCACGTCGTCGAGACGACCGTGCGCCAGCTCTCGCTACCGCTCGCCCGGGTCCAGGGACAGCAGGACTCGAATACGATCTTCGGCCTCGCCCGACAGCAGGCCCAGCGGGCCCAGGGGTCGTCCCGGTTCCTCTACTCCAACCTCATCGAGTCGGATACGTGCTCGCCGTGCGCGGATCTGGACGGGTCGACGTTCGGGATCGAGCAGCTCGCAGACTTCGCGACGCCATACGTCGGGTGCGAGGGCGGCGACCGATGCGCCTGCCTGATCCTGGCCCTGGACTGAGGGGGCGTCCGATGACCGGCAAGCGCGGCCCAGGGCGACCATTGCGAGACCTTCCGCCCGGCCTCGGGACCGAGAAGGACATCGTCGTCGCGTGTCAGGAGGGGCTCACGGAGAGCACGATCCGCTCGATCCGCCGTCGCCGGAACATCCCGCCGCCCTGCGAGCCGCACCGATCGAGGTGGGCTGAGCGGCACGGGCGCGACCCGGACGAGGTCGTCGCCCTGGCGTATGCAGGGGAGTGGGACTAGGGGCGCTCGCCCCGCAAGATTCGCAACGTCTCACCGCTTGCGCGCCGCAAGCATCGCCCTGCACCCTTGGCGCGTGCTGTTTAACGCGCCTCAGCTCCAGCTCGACGACTCGGGCGACGCCGCCCCGCGATGGGTCCAGATCACCGCGTCGGGCGCGCACTGCGCCCGCCAGGGCGACCGCGCTGTCGAGCTGACGACCGCTGACGTCGAGTCGATGCACCGCGGGTTCGTCCTGATCAAGTCCGAGGGTTGGTTCGCACGCGGCGCCCCGGTCGGCGTGAACCACGCGACGCTCTCGGGCGCGCTCGATGCCGAGTCGACGAAGGCCCTGGGGTTCATCGTCGACACGCGCGTCGACACCGACGCCGCCGGGCGAGCGGTCCTGATGGGGCTGCTCGACTACACCGACGAGGGGCGAGCCCGCGTCCGCGCTGGCGAGTTCCAGGGCTTCTCGATCGAGGCGATCCCAGCCGACGACGCGAGGAGCAAGCGCACGGGCGAGCCGCTCGGCGAGTGGGCCCTGATCGGCGGCACCTTGACCAACCATCCTTTCGTGCCCGGACTGTCGGCGGTCGCCGCGTCCGAGCGCATCCACCGGACCCCGGAGATCCGACACATGACCACGATCGCCGCCCGCCTCGGGCTGAGCGAGGACGCCGCCGACGCGGCCGTGCTCGCCGAGTTCAACCGCACGCTCACGGAGCGCGACGACAAGATCGCCGCCCTGACCGAGAGCCTGTCGACCGTGACCACGGACCGGGACGCGCTGACCGAGCGCGTCGCCGTGCTCGACGAGCGCGACAAGGTGCGCACCCTCGACGACGCCTGCGCCGCCGGGCGCTGCTCGGCGTCCGAGCGTGACGACTTCTGGAAGGCGTACACGCTGCTCGGCGAGGAGCACGCGCACCGGGTGTACCCGGAGCAGCGGATCCCGACGGCGTCGATCTCGGCCCCGGTCGAGGCGCCCGCCCAGGGCGAGAGCAAGTCCGATCTGCACAAGCGGGTCACGGCGCGCGCCGAGGTGCTCGCCGAGGGCGGACAGCATCCGGCCGCCGCGTTCGCTTCGGCGTACCGCGAGATCGTCAACACCCCGGAGGCGGTCGCCGCCTTCGACAACGCGGAGGCCTAGGCCATGTCCGTTCCCTTCGATCCCAAGATCATCGCGATGCGTTCGGACGCTGACCTCTCGGCCCTCTCGTGGCGCGCGGTCAAGCCGAACGCCGACAACGACATCGACAAGGCGACCGCTGGAGACGAGGTCATCGGCGTCCTCACCGACGACTGCAAGGACGGCAGCTCGACCGCTGCGTTCAACTCGGTGCAGGTCGGTGGGATCGTGAAGGTCGAGTTCGGCGGCACCGTGACCGCCGGCAACTCGGTCAAGTCGGACGCGGACGGCAAGGCCGTCTACGCCGATACCGACTACGACGTCGCGTTCGGTGTCGCCATCGAGTCCGGCGCCTTGGGCGACCTCGGGTCGGTCCTCTTCGGCCGCCACACCATCAGCGTCGCCTGATAGGCGCACCGGAGACCCAACATGAGCAACGTCGCGACCTTCACGCAGAGCCGATTCCTGACCAACTACGCCCGCCTCCTCGGGCCGTCGATGGACTCGTTCCTCGCGGACTCCGTCTTCCCCGCGGTCGACGTCCCGAACCGGGTCGGCAACTTCCACGACGTGCAGGGCGGCTTCGGAGCCACATCGCCGGGTCACGAGATGGCGATCGTCGACGG
>Ga0080013_1006760_pt1 | contig 10064 bp, 3 predicted proteins | sample ETNvirenome_6_85_FD_69236 | JGI IMG/M metagenome (GOLD analysis project Ga0080013, IMG submission 69236) | Marine viral communities from the Pacific Ocean - ETNP_6_85 (SPADES assembly) (version 2) | ecosystem: Environmental > Aquatic > Marine > Oceanic | place: Pacific Ocean | collected 2013-06-19
GTTCGGCAACCTTGTCACACGCAGGGGTGCTGGAGTTACTGTTGCTGATGCCTTGGACGGGACTTGGGATGGCACATCTGCTCTATGGTCATCCACATTAGTGTGGGGAGCAAGTGACTTGGATGGCCCTATCATCTCCTTGGAATGCCTAGACAATACCTCCACAGAGATGATGGTGTTGGCGGAGGGTAGCCCAACAAATAAGATCAAGTTTGTGGAGGCGGGGAGTGCCATTAGCACTCTTTCACCCGACACTTCTTTCTCCGGTACAGACGTTTACTTTGCACAGTTATCTGACCGAATGTATTGGTGTGACGGAGTGGGAGCCTTGCAATATATCTCCACGGCTGGAGCAGCCTCCAGTGTTACGGCGGGTGTCCTTAATTCAGTTAGGGTTACGGAAATGGGGAAAGGTTACACTACTGCCCCTGTTGTCACCTTTAGCTCTGATTCGGGAACTCCCCCATCCCCTATCACTGCCCAACTCGGTTACGGAGGGAGAGTTGTTAAGATAAACTTTACTGGAGGGACAAGCATTAGTGATGACGCAAGTATCTCTATAGCCGATGCCCCTACTGGCGGGACTAATGCAACGGCAGTGCCGCAGGTTAGCCAACTACCGGACAAGCCGAAGCTGTTAACCTCCCATACCAACCGTCTCTTCTGTTGCTCTGCGGATACTGACTTCCTTCCCGATCAAATCTTTGTGAGTGGGATATTAGACGGAGAAAGCTGGGACATTGCTGGGGATCAAATCCGAGTCACAAAAGGTGACGGTGATCCTATCGTAGCCCTCTCACCGTGGTACGATTTTAAGTTGGTGGTGTTGAAGGAGAGAAGTATTTGGGTCGTGGACGCAAACCCTTCACAGAACGTGTCTGATTGGACGATTAGCCTCCTTTCAGACCGTGTAGGCTGCGTGAGCCACAAGTCCGTGCAGCAAGTGGGAGCCGATGTCTACTTCTTGAGCAGGGAAGGCATACAAAGTGTGTCTAACATCGAGGCAGGTAGCCAAGCAGCAGTGCAAGTGGCTGTTTCTGCACCTATAGATGACTTTATAAACCGGATTAACCAAGATCAATGGGGTAAATGCGCTTCTGCCTACTACGGAAACCGTTATATGCTCTCCCTGCCCCTTGATGACTCGACTGTTCCCAACGTAACACTCGTTTATAACACGTTACACAAAAGTTGGAGCGGGTATTGGACGGGTTGGGAGCCAAGAGCCTTTGCTGTCACCGCTTTTGGCGGGAAAATCCGCCTCAACTTCGGGGATGAAGAGGGTAGACTCTATACATGGCGTGATTACGTCCATGAGGGGGACGCAACCTCTTCTGATTACATGGATAACCTTAACACCTACGATTCAGAGGTGATTTCGCGGGGGTACAACTTTAAGGAGATGTATTCAGACAAGCTCGGCTACCAAGTGGAGTTTGATTTGGAGAATTTCTACTATAATCAAAGCCAAGAGGTTAAGTTCTACTATCTGAAGAACATGAGTGACGATATTCTTGGTTTAGCCACCGAAGCCCTTTCGGTCATGGACGCAGAAGATGATGCATCATTGGATGGGTGGAGTTCCCGCGAGCTTTTGGGTACGGAAACGATTAGCAACCGTGAGAGTCATTTCATCAAGGGTTACAACCTCTTGAGCAAGAATAAGTTCAAGGAGATACAGTTTGTAGCCCAAGCAGCCAGTGGCAGGTTAGCCCTGCAAGCAGTTAAGACCTCTGCTTTCCCCGATACCATTGATCCACAACGATGACTGCCTTGGATATAATGACATTGACGGTGGGACTCTTCTGCCACAGGCATCTTGGTCATTGTCGGAAGTGGGATAAGGCACTCATGTTGAAATGGGTGCAATGGTTCATCGTCAAAAAGAGGTACTATACAGTAGTACGGGACGGGGAACTGAAAGGAGTAGCCCTTGTTCGGTTTGTGGATGATGAGGCAGGATGTCGCAAGGATTATACCGATACTGGTGGAAAGATATGCTTTGTAGATGCTACAGTAGCCGAGGGTGAAGGAGTTATGAAGGAGCTTTATACAAAGATGTTCAATGATCTTGGTCATCAATGCGAGACAATGGCTTGGGTAAGGCCGAAGCATAATGACAAAACAGTTTGTGTCCCAATGGGGCAAGCAAGGAGAAGATTAATTAAGGGATAATATTATGGGTAAATCATCACCACCTCCAGCACCTACCCCACCAACCGCAGCGGAGATTTCCACTGCCAACGTGGAATCCGCAAAGGGATTAACGCGCCTTCAACGTGCCATGCAGTTTGGTGAGGAACTCACCAAGGATGGGTACGTTCGTCAAGAACTTGATGTGCCGGAAGGGGCTACACCGGAATACTCTTACCAAGATGTACGCGTCTCAATGCCCGAACGAATCAAGAACAATTCCGGTCAAACCGTTTTAGAGGTCGGTGATGACGGAAAGATTGTGTGGGAATTAGATTTCAACAATGACGGACAGGAGGACTTTGTAGGAAAGAACTGGTGGGAGGCTCATGAGGAGGCTCTTGAGTTGGGTCACGATTGGGAAACCAAAGAGGGGCAGAAGTACGGGACTACGCAAGTCCGAACTCTTGCGGGATACAAAAACCTCGATGGAACCATTACTGAAGCAAACCGTTATTTTAAGATTAACGATGATGGTACTCGTTCTGAAGTGGAACGTCACGAAGCTATTGAAGCCGATTTCACTGGCATGGGTGACACCGATCTTGCTCGCAAGCAATGGGAGTTTGAGAAGGAAACTTCACCGGAAAGAACCCAGTTTCTGCTGGATCAAATGAAGCAGTTCGGGCCGGAGTTCACCGAGCAAGCAAGAGCTTTAGTTGAGCGCAGTGACCCTACGGGTTTTGCTGCAAGAGAGTTGCTTGGTAAGTTAGCGCAGGAATACGAGCCAGCAGAGGTTCCGGTAGGGCCGGAGATGAGGGAGATGGGTGGGTTTGCTGCTGCCGAAAGATCGGGTGACGCACCAACCCTTGAACGTCTTGGAGATATTCCCGAAATTATTGCAGACGCAGAGTCAATGGCTGGCAGAAGGTTTGCCGAGAGAGACTTAATCGAGAGAGCACAATCCGGCAGGGCTGGAGACTTAATGGCCGAGGAAGCAAGTCGGCTTGCTAGAGGCAGACAAGCTGCCACTGGTAACATCTTCGGAGGGGGAGCAGTGCTGGATGAATCAAGAGCTGTGCGTCAAGCTGAAGAAGCGGGTCAGAGGCAGGGGATTTCAGACTTACTTGGATTCCTTTCGTCGGGGCAAACGGCTGGAGATGCTGAAGCTAGAATAGCTCAACAGAACTTAATGAACAGGCTCATGGGAATTGAGCAGAGAACGGGAGCAGAACAGTCGGAGTTCGGGATGGGACAGCAGGTTCTTGCTCAACGCAACCAAGCTGCCGACACGGACTTTGCGAGGCAACAAGCTGCGATGGGGCAACGCAATCAAGCCCGTCAACAAGCCTTCGCTAATGCGATGCAACGCACTGCAACACAGCAACAAATGCAGCAGCAACAGATGGCTAACCTTCAGAGCTTTAGCGGGTTAGCTCCGGTTAGTACGCAGTTCGGTGGATTAGCGGGAGCGCAACAAGCTGGGGCAGCGAACTTTAATCCGATACAATACACACCGACGAGCGGGATGCAATTGCTTCAAGGGCAACAAGGGTTGGCTAGTAACATCTTCGGCACTCAAGCTAACATATACGGCACTCAAACAGAGGCAGCAATGCAGCCAAGCGGGTTTGGCAGTCTACTTGGCACAGTTGCCGGAGGATTCGCTGGAGGAGCAGGAGCAGCGTGGGGCGCGAAGAAGTGGCCCGGAGTATAAGGAGAAATAATTATGGCAGACTTTTGGAGAGGGTTCGGGGAAGGCTTTGGGAAAAGCTGGGAGAGCAGCTTTGAATCCGCATCTAAGCGGCTTGAGGAACGGCGTAAGCTGGAGAGAGCTGCGAAGAAAGAGAGGGATAAAGCTGTTTCCGGACTGATAGCCCAAGGAAGGGGAGTAGAATTGCATGGTGGTAACCCAAGGGAATTGTTCAGCAAGGGGGAGCGCGATGCCGCCGACTTGGCCTTGGGGCCGACAAAAGGAGGGGTTAGGGATGATGGGGTAACCCCTATACTTCCCGAGATGCAGCGTGCTCCATTCAAGGACATGGTTAGCGGTGCGACTAAGTCACAGATAGATGCAGCCGCAGCCTTTGCCCCTTCTTTAGCAGAGCAGTTGAAGGCTGATAAAACTGCCCTTAAAGCCAAGTGGGAGTCGGAGGGTGCTAACCTAGCCAGCCCGAACAATGACTTCAAGATACCCCAAAAAGCTTTGGAAGGGATTCCCAAGGATCAGAGAGAGTCTATGGAAAAAGGGGCCGCAAAGGTGGAGAATGAGGCTCTTAAAGGGCTTAAGGTGGCAGTTTATGAGAACTTGGACAGGGGAGTTCAAGCCATTATGGATAGGCGGAATTATACTGGAGTCCCCGCCACTAGGGAAGATACACGACAAGATATAGAGTCGATGCCTTTGCGGGATCAAGTGGCAATACTCTCGCAAGACAATCTTGCAGATTTTGAAAAGAATAATAAAGTTCTAGCTGAATACAACACCATCTTTAAAAATCCCTACACTGTCCCCGCCAGCGATATTGCCAATGAACTCAACTTAATGGGAGAGGTCAGTAGGTCGGCAAAAGTTTTGAAGGAAGCAGGTGAAAATGATCCGAAACGGGAAGAGCTAGATGCTGCTTACCGGAATGCTAAGGTTGAACTAGCGAAGCTGCGAGGCAAGGCGGAGGTGAATTACGAAGGAATTAAGAATGAGATTGCAGAGTACCATAAACTAGAAGGGCAAAAAGATGCACAAAGGAAGCTGATATGGGACACGAATACTAGGGCAGCAATCGCTAGGGTTGATGAGTTCAAGAAGATTATTGATCCGGAATCCTTTAAAGGGGGCGAAGAAGGTAGCTTCGATGATCCAAAGTCATTGTACAGAACCACCTACTTCAAGGAGGTTAAAGACCCTGTTACAGGGGAAACGTACACAGATGTTGTCCCCGATTTTTACCCGTGGCTCAATAAGTTTAATATGCACGTTCCTCCCCCAACCGCCGCTGGCCTTCAAACCGTTATCAATATAGGAACAGGGGGGCGACAAGAGTCTATTCTCTATATGCCGGAAGGCGAAGCAATAGAAGGGGGAGGACGGAAGCCCCCAGAAGGTAAGGTGGAGGATTCGGAGACGGTAGTGTTTGAGAGGAAGAGGCGTCCAAGCAACATGACGAAAGCCCAAAGAGATATAATTGATAAGGCGAGGAAGTCTTTCAAGAGTTCTTCCAAACCGAAGGAGATACAAGGGCGCACTGTAAAATCTTCTTACGACATCAAGACAGACGAGAGGATAGAGGATGAGGAGAAGGAGTGGCTTTTAAACCAAGAAGAAGAGGTTATCTTCACTAATGAGAGTGGTGAAGAGTTTGTTAGGATAAAGGACACGATTTACAGGCTTAAATAATTATGGCTGACAAAAATTCAGTTCTGTCATTCAAGAACCTTCGGCCCCAAGAAGAAGAGGAAGAAGAGGAGAAAGAGAAGCTGTCCTTCAAAAACCTTCGACCAAAAGAGGAGCCAAAGCCAAAGCCGGATACAGACTCAGAGGGATACCGCCATCGAGTTGACATACGAAGAAGGGGTGCAGGGGCTGGGAGAAGAAAGGACACCCCGCGACAGTTGGGGCGTGATCTTTACCCCGAAGTTTTCCCCGAAAGAGAAGCTCCTTCACCTGTCCAATCAGCTATTGACACCCTAAGAGGAGGAACCCCAAAGGAGGTTGTTAAAGCCTATGAGGAGGGTAAGGGCGGCAGGGATAGTTGGCTGGGCAAGCTTGCTGGTTCTATGAATGTTTTGTTCGGTGAAGATGTTGGACGGATAAAGGCGTTGGAGGAGGACACGGAAGTCCCGCTCACAGGGGGGAAGGTAATAGGATTTAATGCTGCTAGAAGGAAGATAGCCAAGAATCAGAAAGAGTTTCATAAGCAATTTCCGGAAGGGTCGAAGGCTAGATTGGTTGGCGACACGGTCACTGGTATAGCAAATGAATCCGTCAATCTGATTCAGACAATCGGAGGCACTAGAGGAGGGCTTGCCACTTTGGGGTTTGGAGGAGTCTTGAGGCTCCTAAAAGGTGGAGGGAAAGTAACATCAAATGTGACCCATGCCACCTTCGCAACAACCATCATGGATGGGGTTAACGAGAGCAAGGATCAAGTCGCAGACGTGTTTCACGGGGTCAATGAGGATGGGACTCCAAAGTACTCTGTCACAGAGAAAGCAGAGACTGCGTTTGGCATAACTGCCGCCGCCGCCTTCACAGCCGCCCTCACCCACGGAACGGTCAAGGATATTACTGCCTTAAAGAAGCATGGTATTCGCAAGAATATGCCTCCCCAAGAGGCCGCAAAAGCCTTGAGAGAACTTCCGTCATGGCTGGTTCCAAAAGGCAAAGGGCGAGAAGCCAAGCTGGGGAAGATGATGGAGAAGGCTAAGGCTGAAGAGGTTAAGCCTTCCATTGAGCCGAAGCGGATACCGCTGCTGAAAGATGAGCCTATATCGGAGCTTACGCCAAAGGTTGCTGAAGCACAGCAGCTTGAGCGGATGAAGGGTGATAAGCCTATTGGGGAGGAGGGGAAGGAAGCTGTTTCTACCCCCGATATTCCTATAAAGGAGGTTGAGGCGTCTCCGGAGGTTCCGTTAAGGGACGCAGAAGCCGCTCCGGAACCTAAGCCTATGGTAGACCCTGTCATAAGGAAAGACCTTGAGATAAGGAAAGACCCCGAGCTTATGGTAGACCCTGTCATTAGGAAAGACCTTGAGATGGGGAGAGACCCCGAGATTAGGAAGGATCAGCCTGTTGTTGAGGCTTTAAAGGAGGAAAAGATTGAGGATGCCGCTCTTAAAGGGCCACCCGTAGCCCCTCCCACGCCACCGGAAGTAGCTGAAGCTATGGGTGAGCCTAACTTAGGCGTAAAGACTATAGTCAAGAGGTCTATTGATAGACTGAGAGCGGAGGGTACAAAGGAAGCCTCTGAGCTTGCTGACTTGGTTGAGGCAGACCCTCGATCTTATTACGAAGTTTTACCAAGCAGAGAAATATCAAAGTCCGTTGGGGAGATAACTGACATAAATCAGATTAACGATCTGATTGCAGGGAAAAATGCCAAAAGCATAGAGACTATGCTTATGACTCAGAAAGAGAATATACTCTATGATAAGTGGAAGAAGGGTGAGGTTCCGGAGTCTGAGTACAGGGATGCGTTGGAAGCCACTGCTGAGAAGGGCAAACATTACGGACAGCAAATAGAGCAGATGAAGCACTTGAGGGAGGGTCGCACTGATGTGATCCTTGACCGCATAGATGCCATAAGAAAGAAGGAAGGTCTTCCAGTTCTTGAGGGGAGCGTAAGGAAGGACTTAACCAAGCTCATTGATGCGTCGAGGGAAGCTAATAAAAGAAAGAATGACGCTGAAGAGGTGTGGATTAAGGATAAGAGCGACAAGAATTTTCACAAGGCTTACGATGCTTTCGTTGAGGCTGAGAATGCCGTGGCAAAGCAATATAGATTCTTGGCTGACTATAACCCAAAGCTATGGACTGATATTTATGTCTCCCATTTACAAGGAAACTTCCTAACCCCAGCAACTCTCGCTGTTAACGTGGTTGGAAACATTGTCCCTGTCCCTCTAAGAGCTATGAGCAGAGCAATGACAAAAGGGATCGACCTCTTTGATAACCTGCTCTCATCTAAGAGAAGGAAAGGTGAGCTGGACGCATTGAAGGAAGAGTTCTCTACGATGGAAAAGACTGACCCTGCAAGAAAGAAAGTTGCCCAAGATATAGCGAGACTACAGGCTAAGTTGGAACCTCAGATCGGACTTTCGCCAGTAAAGGGAACTTTTGACAAGTGGGCTAAAGGATTTGCTTGGGAAGGGTCGGGCTTAAAGAGGCTGAAGAAGACTCTTGGGGCTGTCATCGAGGGAGATATGGTTAAGGCGAAAAGGGAGCTGAACAATGCAGCCTATGATGATGCGTTATCCTCACTCGCCTTCGGGCAGAGGGTTAATCAATACGAGGTTGGGTCTACTTCACCAAATCCGATCCCCACAAGCCCTATGAACCATCATCGCGCTTGGTACAGGATGTACAAGAAGCAGACTCCACGATCATTGCGGGATATTAATGATTTTGCGAAGGATTTTGTGGAGGCGACAACTGGGGCCGCTCCTGACATGATTTTTAGGTTCTTGGCTATGGGAGACTTGCCGTTCAGAAGAGGGGAAACACATAGGCTTATCAGAGAGTACGGAGAGAGCAAAGGATGGAGCGATGGAGACATATCCAAGGCTCAGTTACATCCGGAGCTTCTTATAAACAAGAAAGACCTTGCGCGGATAAGGGACGAAGGTCTGAAGGCTACCTTTCAGAATGAAAACTATGTAACTGAAAAGCTCGCTGAATTTAATCGCTTTCTTAAAATGCCAGCCGGAAAACGTAGTGGAGTGCCCGATGCCTTGGGAGGCGTTGCCTACGCTGGTTTTAGAACTATAACTCCGTACCAAAAGACTCTTGTTAACATACTGGGGGAACACGCTGGATACACTCCTCTCGGATTCATGGAGTTTGCGATTAAGGGGTCTATGGCGAAGGATAAGGGTGGATTTGCTTCAAGGGATGCCAAGATGGCTTTGGGTAGGGCAATGACCGGAACGACTCTGTACTTCGCCACAAAGCTTATGATGGAGAAGGGGATAATTGAGGTTCAGCCGGAGATGACGAGATCGGATGAGACGGGCGAGCGTTACTTGGCTGACTCGATATTTCCTCATGGCTCCATAAACCTAACCAAGCTAGAGGAATGGGCGGGTGGCTATGACCGAAAGGGAGATGAAAAACATTTTAGGAAAGGGGATAAAATCATAGGGCTTGAGAGAGGGGGTGGCCCGTTAGGCAATATTCTTCTTTCCAATGCAGCCTTAGCAAAGCAGATGGAGGATATGCCGGAGGAGCAAAGGAAGAAGATAGAGGATTCTTGGATTAAGATGATGCGTCAAAACGTAAAAGGAAGATCAGAGTCCGTAGGGGAATACATACTTCACAAGAGCTTTGCCACAAACCTCCGAAGGCTGGTAAACAACATGGCGCACAATGATGTTAATGAGTGGTGGGATAAAGCCCTTAGGCCGATAGCCGAAGCGATGCCAACCGCAGTTGTTCCCAACACCCTTGATTGGTTCTATAAAAAGGACTCTAAATACAAGAGGAGATTCAAGGCAGACAGTTTTGATGAAGCCTTAATAACCGCTTACAGAAAAAAGATGGGAGCACTTGGCTTGCTTGAGCTTGACGACCCGTTTCATGTGGATATGTGGGGCCGCAGACTAAGGTCGCTCCCGCACGGGGCAAAGGAGGAGGACAGGCTCACACATCATGTGTTTGGAACGATGGCTGCGAGAGAAATGTTCCCCGATCCTGAATCAAGCGAGGTTTACAGACTTTGGAGGGACAGCAATGACTCGCTATTCGCTCCAGCCCCTTTAAGCAAGGGTCTTATCCATAAAGGGGAGACATATGATTTGAACAAGGATCAGTACGCAATGCTTCAAGAGCTTGTGGGTAGGGCGCGACTGAATGGAGTGCCGAGGATTCAGTTCAGCCCAGCAAAAGGCGGAGCAACAAAGATGGAAATTCACCACAGCTTGGGAGGAGTTAAGGATTGGGTGAACGACTTTGGTGGTAAAAGAGTTGCCAACACGCCGAACGGAATGCCGGACGGTCTAAAGTGGGTGGACAGACCGGACTTCACAAAGAGGGTGGACGGGAAGATTGTGGGAGTACAGGGTAAGGATGACATAATAAAGGACATCTTTAAGAGGGCTCGCGCATACGGAAAGAATGAGCTTTTTAAAATTGCAACCGACGAGAGCTACAAGCAGAGGTTTGGGGATAGAGCAAAACAATACTCTTGGAACCTTGATAAGATTCAAGACCTCAAGCC
>Ga0080013_1006761_pt1 | contig 10064 bp, 28 predicted proteins | sample ETNvirenome_6_85_FD_69236 | JGI IMG/M metagenome (GOLD analysis project Ga0080013, IMG submission 69236) | Marine viral communities from the Pacific Ocean - ETNP_6_85 (SPADES assembly) (version 2) | ecosystem: Environmental > Aquatic > Marine > Oceanic | place: Pacific Ocean | collected 2013-06-19
GATAAAATCAGAATAGTTGACGGCAAAAACACAAAATTTCGTTGCTATAGCGCAAGCCTAGAAGCCCGACATACTAACTTGTACAATAGCGTTTGGCACAATTATAATCAGCTTAAGAATTTGCATACTATCGAAATGATTGAATTAATAAGCAGTTCAATACCAAAAAAAGCGCGTCTTATCCGGTGCCACACTAGCGGCGATTTTTTCAATGCCCGATATTATAACGCTTTTAATGCCGTAGCGCGTAAGAATAAATCAATACTATTCTACGCCTATACAAAGCGTTTGCAGTTTCTTGTTGACTCTTTACACGGCATCAATCCACCAATACCCGGGAATTTTAAATTTATCGCCAGCCGTGGCGGTAAATTCGACAAGTATATTGACGGCTACCCGTTTTTGCAGTCTGCGACGGTAGTTTATTCTGAACAGGATGCAGCTACTAAAGGCCTAATAATCGACTACGACGAGCGGCAAGCCATAACAAGTGATGAAAATTTCGGATTGCTTATTCATGGCACTCAGCCACGAAAATATAAAAATAAGGATTAAACAAATGAAAGCAGTTAATAAGGCACAATACGACAAAATTAGAAAAATACCAGATACGCCGGCCGGACATAAACAAATCTTTGACGAACTAGTCAAAACAAACGGCAAATTCTATAAGGCGGTATCCGTTATACCAGATAAAAAAACCAAAGGTTTAAGGGTTCGGGAATTCTATGGAAAAAATGCAAAACGGATTGAAACATGCGATGAGCCATACGATTTAACAGCCGTCAATAATCAATGGGTTACTGAGCCAGAAAATGGACAATTTAAAAAGTTACGGACAATAAAAGCGGATAGAATAGCGTTTTTTCAATGTGGCAAAATTGTTCTAATCAACGAAGTCAATTATAAACAAGCTATGAAAATTACGGAGTAAATAATATGTTAGGAATATCAGGATTCAAAACTAAAAAAGAATTGAAACAAGCAGTCGGCACAAAACCCGATTTTATCGAAACTAGTGTTATTAGGCCACAATATAAAGGTGATGGTAATTATGTCGTAGTCGGCCCTGATCCAATGACGCGAAAATGGTTTGCAGAATTAACAATAATTAACGGCTTAATATCAAAAGTTAAATAACGGAAAATAATAAAATGACAAAAACGATGGAAAAATTTACCATATATACATATATCGATAATTCAATTAAAAACAGCGCATTCGAGGAACTCGAACACATAATCAGACAAAATGCAGTTGAATTAGAATTAATTGAAATTCAAACTGATAAACCTAAAAATAATAATGATGCTGTTGCAATGTTTGCTATAGCTAAAGAATACAGAAGTCAAATAAATGATTGATACAGGCTTTAAAATCTATATTTTAATGTTAGGTATAACGGCTGTAATTATCTTTGCTGTACTGGCCATACAGACGCATTAACGGAGTGCTAATGAAACAAGACTTTTACAATTACAGAACAGAACGAAATTATAAGTTTAAAAAATCGAAAGGTGGGAATATGAACAAAGATTTATCAAAAAAAGTAAATAAGAATAGACGCGGGTTCAAAGCGTTTGGAGTTTATGGCAAAATTGAGTGCCTAAAATGTGATAATGAAAAATGGGGTTGTTCAGTACATCACCAGTGCCCGGAGTGCGTGACTCACTACAAAAGCGTTTATCAATAAAACATATCAATACTTACTAATTAAGGGCCACAATAATTAAATTGTGGCCCTTTATATGTCCATTACAGCAACGTTTGTTGAGTCTTTGGTATCCTAGGTATCAAAACAAATAAAAAACCCTTAAATCGAGGCAGCTATGAATCGGCTGGTTAATTTAAGGGTTTTAAATGTTGGCTGGAGTAAACCAACAAGTGAGCTAAAAAAGTATATCATTACTAGTTATGCGCTGCAACTCTAATTCTTGTATTTATGCCATACGGCAGCCGTAACTTTAACGACTGGAGTATGTCCTGACGCGTCCGTTTGGGTTTCGCACAGCGTTACAATAGTCCCAAGCAGCCACAGCGAAATTATAAACTTAATCGGGCCGCTAATCATAATGTAAAACCCTATGTTGCTTTTTTAACTGATACTCCACAAAATCACTGGTAGTGAATCGATTGAGCGGTACGGGTTTATCTAACAAAACTACGTCTATTTTTCTGTTACCGTTTTTTCGTGGTGGACTCTTGATTATATAAGCGTTTAAATTGTTCATGTTCAAATCCTTATCCATAAGTTTTAAACAAAGGTTAATCAGAATTTTAAAATCCGTCTAGTCTTTTAACTACCATTTTAACAAGTTTTTTAACAAGTCTTTTAAATAATCAAAGTATGAGACTTTAATTAACTAAAGTTTTGATTTTTGATTAGTTAAAAGATTAGCTAAAGTTTTATACAAGTAAAAAAATTTTTTGACGAATCTAAGAAAAGTTTAAAAAAAGTACAAAAAAAATTAGAACATATGTTCGGGCCGGAATCAGGCTCCCCTTCCCAACATGTTAAATTTCACTGCCCTTCCCAATAAAAACGTAAACCCCTTCCCAAGTATATATAGTTTGCTTCCCTATAATATGCCTACCCCTTCCTCAGTTTTATGGATAGACCCCTTCCTCATTATAAACCCTTCCCTACCCTTCCCCCTTCCTAAAGGTTCCTTCCCATGCTCCCTTCCTTCCTACACCCCTTCCCCTTCCTAAGTTCTTCCCTTCCTTCCCAATGTCTTCTTCCCTTCCCCTTCCTAAGAACAAGGGACGGCTGACTTTTGTGGTAGTCCTTTTTTAAAAATCCAGTATAGATATAGCCTTTTAATAAAGCTATTCTTAGTTATGATAAATATACAGGGGACAGAAAATAACCTCTCTGAGACAACCCACGACCTGTTAATCTACCTTTGAGGCTTGCGACTATCCGTATTTGAGTTCCCTGCGTTCCCCTTATTACTCTCCGTTGTATCCTTTAACTCATTCTTTAATCTGTATTGAGGTGTCTGAGCATGGCAGTTAGGACACAGTAATCGAAGATTCGAAAGCCTATTGTCATCATTATCACCATTTATATGATCTAATTGTAGGGGAATCTCTTTCTCTTGCCACTCTTCTCTCTGACAAATAACACAAATAGGTTCTAAATACTTCTCATTTATAAGCCGAATCTTCAGTTTATCTGATTGCATAGGGACATCATTATTCAAATACGCATCCATGTCCCTAGTTTTCATCAACATTTGAGCATCGAATTTAGTCTTTGTAATATGTATCATTAGTAGCTCCAAAGGACTCACACCTTGTTTACGGACTTTCTGTATATACATAAACACCTCTCCATTGGTAGATACTTTATTATACTCCTATCATGCTTAAATGTTTTCTAAATATATCTCTCCTTCCTTCCTAAGAACAAGGGGCAACGGAGCTAGGCCAGTTATATTTACTGTCCGGCCAGTGACTTACCATAGTAACGAAAGATATAAACTCTTCGACACCTACCCAACCTTTGGAAGGCTTCCCGGTTTGTTGAAATGTATATTCCTTGTTATTGGTAAATGCCCGAACTTCCACATTGTCCCCTTCCCAAGACTCCCCCTGAAGGTTAACTTCAAGTTGCTCCTTCCCACCACCCAAAGATGTGTTGTTACTACAGTAAGCAGTAGGGCCAAACCTAGCTGCAACTGTCCAGCCATTATCTAACTTAATTTCAAACCCTGTTCTATCTACTATTTTAAATGACATATTAATAATCCCTTGTATAAAATCTTGGTGGTCTGTCGTTATAAAGTCTTGTAAGAAATTCCCTTAGTATAACTAGGTTGGGAACGTCACATATGATTGTATCTTCATGCGCTCTTAAATATAGCTCTTCGGGCCATAGAGAAGTTATTTCGTGTTGGTTGTATATGTACACTACGCAGCCGGTAATCCCCTTGTCTACGATTAAAATATTATCCCTTTTCCATTCCTTCCCTCCCTCACTAGCCGTGAATACTATAACCTCCTCCTCTTCCTTCCCTTCCCAAGGTTGTTTGTTCCTTCCCCTTCCTAAGAGATTATTTATTAGGGACTTCAGCAATATACTCTCCCGTCATAATTAAGTTATCAAATTGTTGTACTTTAACCCTTCCCACCAAACCTTTTAACGCCCGGCACGCTTCCTCTTCCTCCCCTTCCCATACTATAAAGCTCATCAACGAATAGGCTCCTACCTCGTGGCCCCTTCCTATGCTTCCATTAACTTTCTTCATAATCTTCTTCATAATCTCCTTCATGGATTCCGGTACAGAAAAAAGGGTGATGGCGACTATTTCTTGTTTCATAATCACAATCAGTACCGCCTCCCTCGTATACCTCACAACCACATCCACAGTCTGAATTATCATCAAACGCAGGGTCAAGTAGGCAAACACAAACCCCGTCAAAACAATCCTGACTCATTCTTACAACATCATCAAAACTGATTTCTCTTTTAGACGTTCTCTCACAAAAAGGGAAATATTTGTTATGGTCTTCAAAATAATCTGCTTCTGGTTTTGAATGGAATAAAGACGGTTCTCGCCAATAATTATTACAGTTGTCACATATGTACCAAAAGTTGATTATTGCCCCCAACTTTTTTTCTTTTAACACTGCCGTTAAATCTATAATATTTGAATCATTAAAAACTACCATAAGTATTTTGTTTCTCCTATGCTTCCATTAACTTTCTTCATTTTGTTTTGTACTTCTCTGCTTGTTGAGGACTTAGTAATTCCATTATATGTTCGAGGTTAACTTTTTGATTCATTAAAGGTATTTTATTTGTGGGGTCATTTAACCATTCCGAAACATCCCGAAACATACTAACAGCCAAGTAAATAACACACTCAGGATGTAAAAAAAGTGTGAATTGCATTACATGAAAGATTGCAACGTTATCAAATGGTTTTCCACAACGAAAACAATTCTCTGTTTTTAGAACATCTATACAATTTTCGTAAGTATCACTACGCTTTTTCCCCAATATCTCTATTTCAATCTGGTCTGTCGTAGACAATCTTAAATCATTTCTTCTAACTGTTAGCATTTTCTGACAACCGTGTCGCATTACATACTCGTCTGGCTCACAATAACAAGCTGTTTCGTCACTGTTCTCATCCTGCCAACCACTCCCTATTGTTTCGGTTTGGGATGTACACCAACTATTATGGTTGCCTTTCCCACATTCACAACTTGAATCGAATCTTATAATTCCCATTTTCTTTACTCCTCTATTATTAATAATTCATTATTTGCTTATATCTTTTTTGCCCAAGTGCTTCTTTTACAACGTGTGGAGTCATAATTGCTATATCTTTTAGGAGTTCTTTATAATGTGGTGGACACCAATACACTCCATTTTGTAGTTGAAGTAGTTCTGATGTATATTTTTCTTTATCTTTTGATATACCCTCTATATCCATCCCATATAAATTACATCTCCCACAAATAGAATCCCCAAATTCTTTTTTTAATTTATTGGCTTCATTTTCGCTTATGAGAGTACCTTTACTCGCTTTTTCTATGTTGATTAATGAATCAGAACCATGACATTTTTTATATTTTTTATTACTTTCACATGGGCACTTTTCATTCCTGCCTATTTTACCATTACTCATTTTAATTCTCCTTTTCTTTTCTATTATCATTTACATACCAGCCGGAACCTTTAAACACTACAGATACCTTGCTGATTTTTCTTTTACATGCCTTCCCACAATTCGGGCAATCTGCTACCGGCTTTGAACTGAAAGACTGCTTTAACCAAAATGCCCCTTCCTCACAGTTGTCACATATATATTCATACTTAGGCAACTACCCCATCCTCCTCCAATGATGAATCCCATATTTCATAACCTCTTCTGTAGATACATTCATCTGAATTAGTACAGTGTTTAGTTATAGCATCACAAAACGAACAAACTTTCACATTACATATATCACCATCAGAAAATAAATTGAATGTGTTGTAATGTAGTTCTCGGTGTGCCTGACTCATGTCTTCAATATCGTTATATAAGAATCCATCCTGTTGATGTCTACAGAAAGTATCTATCCAGCAGGTTCGACAAGCACAAGTTGGGGCATGAAACATCATATCTCTAATCCTTCCTTCCTTCTTCCTTATTTAAGTTTAGATTGGTTCTGCTGGTTCTTTTGGTTCTTGATCCATGTTCTCAATATAATTTCTCAAGTTGTTATTGATGTATTCATTGTTATTGAATACCCTCATTACTTTGTCTAAAAAGCCTTCAGGCTCCCTCAAAACTTGCTTCATGGTTGCTCTTGTAAACTTTCCATTCATTAATTTTGTTTCCTTTCTATTTTTCATTTCTTGATAATCAGTGGATACAGCTAATAAAACCTTCAGGGCTATTCGACTTCTTAAAAGGGGCTCCTTTATATCCTCAAGTATCGCTAAGGCATTCGGTAGTTCCTCTAAGTTCCCATTTATTGCTTCTTGTATGGATGCGCATACCCATTCTAATTGTTCAGATAATAAACTCATTTCATTCCCCTTCTTCCAAAGCCTTTAGCCTGTTCTCTAAAGTGTTTATTCTAAGATGTATCGCGTCTAAGGCTTCTAAATAACTTAAATCAATTAACCCCTCTATCGCTTCCCTTTGCCAGCCTTCCAATTGTTCTGTATTCCTGTATTGGGATATATCTATTATCTCCCCGTCCTTAGTCATTCCTATACCCCTTTAGCCACGTTTACAGCAGCCTTAAGCATCCTAGCTAATTTCTTAGCCTTCCCTTCCCTCGGTATATAAATAAACTTACGGCATAACCTATCTTGTAGAATCTTATGCCAGTTAAGGTCTTCTTCCTGATACCATCCCTTCCTAGGCCAACGCCCCGGTAATTCCCACTCAGGGTCGGGTACATAATTTTCAGGGAAACTATATATTACTTGTACTTCTACTTCTTCCATTATTACATCCCCCCTTCCCCATAGGAACACGAACTACATTTTAGCCCACCTTCCACTCTAGCATCTTGAAATCTGAGTTCCCCACATTCCCCGCATGTCTTCCAGTCCTCTTCCTTCTGCTGTATTTTATTATCTTCCTCCTCCTTCAATCTTCTTACCCATTCTTCTATCTGCGGCTCAAGCTGAGAAAAATCTAAACCCATAATAATTACTCCTTTAATATCTTTGCTTTTCTACAGGATGTACACATCTTTGTATGTCTCTTTTGATATGTAGATAAAATATTAGAACATACCCCATTACAACAATAAGAACTTTGTCGTCTCATTCGTTTGGTACTAATGTTATTAGTTTTTAACACTAGCCTGACATACTCATGGGAGGTTTGTACCGCCTCCCCAATAGACCTTAAACTAGCGGTAGGGTTGTTTTCCTTATACTTTAATATCCTCTCCATCACTTCAGTCATCTTCTCTCCTTTGTATTATGTGATTTGATTTAACATCTGGTATCCCATCTTTATATATAACATCTACATATAACCCACAGTTTAAACATCTAAAAACCCGTTCGTGATAATTGTTATGTATATACATAAAGCCCCTACATTTAGGGCAAGCAAGTTGCTTAGGCATTATGATAACACCTTCCCAGCATCTACCTTACTCCATAACTCCCTTCCTTCCCCATCATATATATAAACTGGGATGCAGCCCTTACTTCCTGTACATGGGCTACGATATGAACATTTCTTTGATACCGCTTCTTCCAATGCCTCTTCCACAGTCTCCCCCTGAATAAGCCTATCATGTATTCTACTCATATCCGGTATTTCCCATAATGTGTATTCGTGTTCAACAATATAGTTATTCATCTTCCCTTCCCTTTAACCATTCTTTTTCTATAGCTAAAGATAAAAGATTAACAGGCATCATAATTGGTGTATCATCATCATTTACAATTACTGGAATCATTTCTTCCGAGCTATTAGAATAGTCTTCGTGAGATATGGTCATTCAGGCAGCTCCTTAAATATTAATCTAAGGATAATTTATCATGGGGGTTAAAGGGATGTCAAGTAGTCTGGAGGTGTTTTTAGATGACTATGAAATCTTTTGAATCTTTTAGGCCGTAACGCTTTAAGGTATCTATAATACCTCTAACTAAGCCGTACTCCATAGCTAAACCTACTGCTCTATCATCTATGTAGGTTAAATTAATGTTTGTGAAATTCGTGCTGTTTAAAAGCCAAGCTCTTATTATTTCGGGGAATGGTTTTAATATGAATATAGTAATTCTGGAATCTCTTTGGCTTGGTAATGTCATTCGATTTCTTCCGGACTCCCTATCGCCTTCCTTAATCTTATACTTTCAACCAATACGTTTTCTGAGATTTCTCTAATTAATACCGTTTCTTCCCTTATAACAATTGTTTCTTTAAGCATCCTTATACTTATAGAAAGAATACTCTCGGAAACTCTTAAGATTCGCCAGTTTATATAAGTTAAGAATAATGTAAAACTTCCTAAACCTATACTGGCTAATAAAGTACCTACTATAAAAGCATCCATATTAATCTTCTAATGAGGATAGTCTGTTTTATCTGGAGTTTTTGGGGGTGCTTCCTGTTCAATAAGATTATCAGTTATCATGTTAATCATTTCATGTAAGGCGTTTTTCCATTTGTTTTTATCAAAACGCGGAGCTGATGCCTCAGCAAAACCTATATTATCCTCAACCTCTTTTAAAGAAGGCATTCTTCCCTGTCCTTCCTCCATAGATGAATCCATATCTTTTGTTACCCAACCCACATTTAAAATTTGTAAATTCTTTCCTCTTCTATGAAATTCTTTATAGTTGTTCTTAGTGATTTTAGGGATACCCACAAAATGCGCCTGCATTTGTAAACAATCTTCAATTGTTTGTGGATTCGGAATGTTATTTTGTTGTGTCATCCTTCTGCTCCTTTAACTTTTCTAAATCTTTAAACTTATTTATCTCTAGGGAGTTCTTTAAACTAAAATCTATTCCGGTAGTTAGTTTATCAATAAATGCCCTCTCTTCCATACTATCAGACAATATAACTTTATATATCTTACGCAAAAGATTGTATCCAACTAATTCATTGTTTATCTTTATGAATGATTGACAACACTCTCTAAGTAAGTATAAGTCGGCTAGGTTAAATGAAAGTGTGGCTTCTTGAGAAACATTCTTAGGGTCAGTGGCTATTAACACTCCCATTCCTATAGTTTGTATTAAGTCTACTGGAACCGGCACTCCAGCGCTAGGCATTAACTGTCTGGCTGGTATATGGATTCTTCCCTGCTCAGATGTATGTTCCATCAATAAGGTTATTGAATCACTTAAATACAATAATTCGTTCTTTGTTAAAGTTACTTCTTTAAAATCAATTAAAATTTCTTCTTCGCTATACTCAGAATAATGTTCTTGCTCAGACATATGGCTTTTCACCTATCTCTATAAAACACCTCCTGCAAAGAAAAAGACTTCTTTGTATTGAAGACTTAGTTTCCCAAACCTCAATGAAAGGCGGGTCTGAAAGGTGTCCCATTAGTTTACATAGTATAGCTTTAAAGTTAATCATATTTTATTATACTTATCATCACGTAAATTGATATTTACTCGCTCTTCTAATTCCCTAACTCTGTATGTTAAAGTATCTACTTTATCCATTAATTCAAGATGCATGGTTTTAATCTCTTCATAAGATTCTCTAAACTCATCAGACATCTGAATTAGGTATTGCATTATGTTTGACATGTACTACTCCCTAACTTATTTTAAGCTAAGTATACCTAATCAGTCAAACATATTAATACTAGTAATTACCATACCCCCCCTAGACACTTTAGTTAAATATTGCATATCTAAGGTTGTTACATACCAGACGATTCCTAAAGACTGGGCAGTCATTATCCCAATAACTGCTAAAGGTAATTTAATCTTTGTGAAGTCCATTTATTCTGCTATTACTTTTCTTTTCCGAACACACTTCCTGTTAATAAAGCACCGAAAGCTAAGTGGAATAACCCACCACCCTTCAATGTAAAAGGTTCGTGTTGAGATACGAGTTTCTTTAGAT
>Ga0080013_1006763_pt1 | contig 10063 bp, 12 predicted proteins | sample ETNvirenome_6_85_FD_69236 | JGI IMG/M metagenome (GOLD analysis project Ga0080013, IMG submission 69236) | Marine viral communities from the Pacific Ocean - ETNP_6_85 (SPADES assembly) (version 2) | ecosystem: Environmental > Aquatic > Marine > Oceanic | place: Pacific Ocean | collected 2013-06-19
CATGATCCTCTACGCCATCATCAAGAGCAGTAGCCTTTACCAATATAGCCTTACCACTATTACCTGTATCTCCCAAATTATCAAGATAGATGGATATAGTCGCACTACCTATAGTTCCACTTTGAGTTAAAAGGTTGAAACCAAAATAACTTCTATAACAAAAATAGGTAGTACCCCCTCTTCCACCTATAGTTCTTGCATAAACTCCAAGACTATTGACTGCTCTACCAGAGTGATGGAGAGTACCATCAGTAGTTGCACTCCCTTGAGCATCATCCCAATCTGTTGCGCTTGTTCTAAAAACATAACTATCTCCTGCGCCAGCATAAACAATTGCCATTATATCACCACCTTTGGCATATAATAACCATCTTTAATCTTTGTGTATTGATTTGATTCTGGGGCGATGTTTATAACTTCATGGCTAATAGAGGAAAAGCTATGCTGATTGTCCTCCCTGCCATAGTTATTCCAATAAGTTACTTTAGCCCCACTTTTAGCTTTAGATGAAACAAAGTCTTTAAACTTGTATAAATTGTCATCTCCAAATGTATCTAAGAATATGCCATCATAATTCCCAAGTTCTACACTACTCCAATCACCCTCTACTATCGTAACATTAGGCTTTCCATTAGCCCATACTTTAAGTTTCTCAATTATCTGAGGATGTATCTCCACTATTGTGTGAGAGTTCACTCCTTGAGCCTGTATATAGTCAGCACATATTCCCATACCAAAGCCTATTTCTAAAATATCTCCCTTGCTTTCACAAATATATTCTGCACTCTTTTCCATTATAGGGGCTTCCCAAGACATCATTACTTCCATATTATGATAATTATCATCAGTTACGATCCTATCATTTTCAAAGGTTAATATAGTATCTTTAAATGCCATTATGTAGTATCAAAATCCAAGGAAGCAACTCCAAAATAGTTAGTTCCATCAAAATAAAAGGACAATATATCTGTCTTATCATCAGTTGTAGTAAGTGTTGGCTCATCTGTATTTAATACACCTCCACCAGCCCAATATATAGTTCCTGATGTTACAGCCCAAGTGATAACCTTGCTACCCCCATTCCCTTGTGCTACCTTTAAAAGTAAGTTGCAAGGGTTCGTTGGATTAGTAGCAAATGTTACTGTACTATTATTCTCCATAAGCAAGTGATATTTATTCCCCAGTGACCAATTTATAGATACAGCATCTGTCCCTGATTGAACTATGAAACTAGCAGTTCTAGAAAAATTATGATGATCTCTTGTGATTGAATTAGCTGCCATTATGTAAAATAGGTGTATCTCACACCTTCTCCATTTACACTTGATTCAATATAAATCAAGTTTAAATTATTTATCTCTAAGGAATATGTATCACCAGGATATAGTATAATACCAGTACCAGTAGCTATAGTAGCATCTACACCTGTAAAGCCTACTGCTATAACTCCTGTATTATCCGTTTGAGCTTGTATGTCTATTTTCTGACAAATAACATCACCACCTAATACAGTACCATTTGTATCATCTGTTGTGACTCCATCTGCACCACCAGTCACACCATGAGTGGTATATAATGCTCCTTCTGCAGCTACTTGAAACGGAGTATAGTCTCCATCAGCTACATTAGATAATGCAACGAGAGTATCGTTTCTAACAGCATATACCCCAACGCCTATATCAACATTATCCCAAGCCGCTCCATTTAGTCTAAAACAAGTACTAGTGCCAATAGATGTAGAATCTATTTCTACCATAAGCCTTCCAGAAGTATCACATTGAAGGGCAGCAGCATCGTTTGTATCAACACTCTGATTACCAGCAAAGCCCATTATCATAATACCACTATCTGATCCTAAAGTAAAACCATCATCATCTACATGATTACCAGCAATTCTAAGACGGCCATAAAGATCAGATAGTAGTATAGTAGCATCACCATTTGCGTATGCACCTAATGCTGCCCTATATTCACCACCTACATTCACCATTGGAGGTGTAGATGTTTGTTGAGAATCATCATTTATTACAGCACCCTCAATAGTCATAAGCACATGCCCTGAAGCATTTAGTGCAACTGCACCAGCATCTCCATCCCCCAAAGTTCTAGCTGAAGAATCATATCTACCACCAATAAGTAAAGGTTCACTTTGTACGGCAGCATTTTCAACTTCACTGCCAGTTACATAAAGTCCCCCTATACTATTTACTTGAAATGGAGCAAATTCATTATCTGTGCCTGCTAAAGCTGCAAGATCATCATTTCTTACTGCTGCTATTGAATTACCATAGGTACTTCCTTCAGTATATGTGGAAGTTCCTAGGGTTTTTAATGCATAGCCTAAAAGGTCAGTTATAAAGCCCGTATCTGAATCTATAGTGGATAAAAAACTCTGTAGATTGGCTGTAACATCTCCTATATACCTTAACTGTGCATGTGCTGTACCATCAGAAGCCGATACTGTTCCTACAGTACCCCAATGAGTATCATCAGTAGCAAGGGTAACACGAAGCGTTTGTGCATCCATTGTACCTGCATTAGTAGATGCTGCTGTACCTCCAAGTAATAGAGATACATCACCTATATCTATTGTAGGAGTTGCATTTAAATATGCATTTACATCAAGACGATTACTAGTTACATCAACTGTATTACCAGAGTCATCTGATATTTTAACCTTTGGATGCGGCATTACATACTCTCCGTTACTGCACTATTGCCTGGGTTATAGAAAGCTTCCTTTTCATTAAGAACAAGTTGGCCAGTTTGACCTTCTATTACCTTCTGTTTTGAATCATACTCTGGTTCTGAAGCTATCTCTTTAACCTCTCCTGCAAGCATCTTACTATAAAGCTGATCTAAATGCTTGATAAGTGAATGTGTAAACTTCATTCCAGTAAATTCCTTAGGAGATTTTTGTTGTTCAAGGCCAACTTCATCAGTAGTAGGAGTTCTCTGAGCTGGAGTTAATGCCGGCTGAGTAGGAGCTTCTGCCTTTGAAGATGTTCCAAGGTCTATATTGTAATATAATTGATCAAATAAAGATGGTCTCATTAATTATCCTCTATCCATAATATGCTATAACTGATCCACTATCAAGTTCAATAGATGCAAAATAGCCATAAATAGTTCCTGCTGCTGGCAGTTTAAAAGTTGCTGGTATAGTTCCAGAAAGCCATGTTACATCACATTCAGATGTATCTACAACAGAATCTTCTAATGCTGTAATAGCTACAAATGGCCCTGAAATTTCAGCAACACCATCTATAATTACAGCACCTGCTTGCCCTAACTGTGCATTCTGTGCTTCTTGAACTGTAAATTTCTGTAAAGTTTTATCTGTTTTTGCCATATTTACCTCCTGCCCTAAGGACTGACCGTCCGTGAATGGGCTTGTTTATTGTTATCTCATTTCCTTAAAGCCCTGTATCATATAAGGGCCTCTTTTAAGGGCAGAAGTGCCCTTCTCTAGTTGTCTTTTAAATTCTCTGAGGAAGAACTCTCTTTCCTCCATTTCATCTGTATCTTCAGCTAATTTGGCTTTTAAATAATAAACTATTGCATTAGCTTGATAGCGACTTAAATCTAGTTCAAATGTTTCATCTTGCAATACTTCTACACCTTCATAAACAGATATCTGCTCATAAAAAGCATTATAAAAAGTAGAAGCATCATCTGCTTGGTTGGTAAGATTAGCTGCTGTAGATGTATAATCACCATCTGCATCTATTGTAATTCTATTATTAAGTGTTAATTGTCCTGATGTAGTCTCAGATGTCAGACTGAACAAACCTTTATTGAGAGCATTATCATTCTCAACTGTAATAAATACATATGGAGTACTTCTATAATCTTGAGCATCTTTAAAAGCCTCTATATCCATATCGAATGCAGCACTATCACCATTAAAGGTTTCAGCTGTTGTACTGAATGTTCCATCAACAGTAATCTTAGAAGGTCTTAAATTGCATCTGGTCTTTAAAGTTAATATTCCTGTTGCAGCCCCTGTAGATTTAACCTGATGTAGTCCAGACCATCTACCTGAACCACTAATATATATCCAATCATCAGCAGCAAATACACCTGAAATATCATAATAATCAGAAACATCAAATGTAAACAATAATAAATTAGTTCCATCTGAACCCCAACCTAAAAACTTATGGAAGTCAGTTCCTTCTGTACCTGTAGAACCTACCCTGTAAGTAGGACTATATGCATACTGTATTTCCAAACCGCTTGATACAGTAGAAGTAGGACTTTTAAATTCATCATTATCAGTAAGATTGTCTTCTATAATAGCAATCTTATTACCTTTAAGATAATATGAATAGAACTTACTAGAAGCCATACTTGAAACCTTGTATTATATGAGGGCCACTCTTACGAGCTCCTGAACCCTTCTCTAACTGCCTTTTAAACTCACGCATAAAATATGCACGTCTTTCAAAATTCCTATCATCTTCAGCTAATTTAGCCTTTAAATAATATACTATAGCATCAGCTTGATACCTGCTAATATCTAGTTCAAAAGTCTCTGCTGAGTCGCCACTTAATACTTCTACACCTTCATATACAGATATCTGTTCATAAAATATATTATATATAGTAGTTGAATCGCTAGTTAATGTTATCATATCAGCTGCTGTTGATGTATAGTCTCCATCCGCATCTATAGTTATCTGATTGCCAAACTCTATTTGACCAGAAGTCGTATTATAAGTTACTGAAAATATTCCTCCATTAAAGCTGTTATTCCAATTAATTGCTACTGATTCCCATTCAGTAGCTAATCCTTCCCATGATGTTAACATAAAAATATAAGGAGTTGTTCTTGAATCATAAGAAGATATTAAGTCTTTAAATGATTCTATATCCAAGTCACTTGCAGTATCTGCTCCATCCAAAGTTTCACTAGAACTAATATCAGATGTAATTGATATTTTAGCTGGCCTTAAATTGCACTTAGTTTTTAATGTCAATATACCATTGACACCCCCAGTAGACTTGACTTGATGTAGCCCGCTCCATCTACCTGATCCCTTGATATAGATATAATCATCTGCTGCAAATAAGCTAGAAAGATCTTTATAGTTATCAACTCCATATGTAAATAAAAGAAGATTTGTTCCATCAGATCCCCATCCTATAAATCTATGGAAATCAGTTCCTTCAGTACCTGTAGATTGAAGATTAAATGTTGGACTGTAAGTATACTGTATTTCAAGTCCATCTGTAACTGTAGTAAATGGGCTTTTATACATTCCATTCTCTTCAGTACTTGATGAATAGATTGGTGTCCATGTCCCACCATTATCTTCACATCCTGATTGAGTGGTATATTGAGATAAACTACATGTTCCAGCAACACCAGATATTGCTTGAGTATTCTTCTGTATTATGGCAATTTTATTGCCTTTAATATAATATCCATATTTTCTTTTAGATGGCATCTTCGTCTACTATATCTGGTTCGTATATAGATCTTGGTATAGAACGATACTTTCCATCTTCATTGTTGTGACTTTTACAACGAATATCAACTATCTTCAAACAATCATTTGGCACATCATAAAAACGTTGATTCTCATTAATATCCATACGCTGAGTAGTGATATGTGTTTCTGATGAAACATTCATCTCATCTAAAGCATCTTTTATATAAGCAATAGCACGACCGGTTTGGTTTATACCTGCCCTTTCCATAATCTCTTTAACTTTCAACTACTTCTCCATTTTCTTTATTTTCCTTTGCTTCCTCAGCTATCATCTCCTGCACTTCCTCTTTAGGAATCAGTTGAAGTATTACCTCTAAAGCTCCTTGAGCTTTAGTTGCCATCGTCCGATGATGAGTCGCTTGTCTCTGATGCTCATTAAGCTGAGTCTGTAGGGTCTGAGCTATTTCCTTCAGCTCCTCTACTGACTTTCCCTCTGTTACTACTTCCTTGGTTGCTTTCGCCATTATTACTCTCCTGTTTGTTATGCGTTTTCTAAGGCTTCTACCTTAGCTGATAATTCTTGCATTGTTTTTTTTTAGAATGTACAAGATTTAACCACAATACAAAACACATGGAACAATGTAACTTCCATCATCATATGTTTCTTTTTTAGTTGTGGATGTTACTTTTCCTATAGTTTTACTTCTAATAATATCATCATCTTGTTTCTTTGCAGTTCCATCTCCATTGGAAACAAGTAAATCGCCAATAGATACATCAACATCTTTATGTATCCTTATAAAGTAAGCACCTAACCCGCCAGAATTTAAACCAACTATTGTACCAGGAACAGCTTCAACAGCTGCAACAGCTTCTACTGCTTCCACAGCTTCTTCTATAATATTTCCATCTCCATCCAATACTGCATCCTTAGCCGAAATAGCTTCTACTGCTGCAACAGCTTCTATCCCATCATTATCATCTACATCACAATGGTAAACACCATATACTCCAGATGAATCGGCAACAGTATTGACCTTACATTTTGGGAGACGCTTACCTCCTATGAATTTATTCTCTACTAATACATCTGTTGAATCTAAAACAGTTCCAACCAATAAACTACTTTGGTCTGTTCCATCACTAAGTTCTGTATAGTGAGCCCCAAAAAAAGGATTATAAGAACAAGTAGCTCCAGATATAGAGACAGTTCCTTCAACAGCATCGGCTGATTCAAAATCAACAATTACACCATCCCCTGAACGATTGACTGCAAGAGGATTGCCTGGTGCAACAGTCCCAATACCGACCTTATCACCCCTTATTACCATGCGTATATCATTGGTACTTGCAAGCTGAGTATAAAAATATAGTGCACCCTCCTCAGCATCATGTGTGTCATCTATAATTCTTCCCATAATCTGAACATATGCTTCTGAATTACCCCCACTATCCTGTCCATAATAGTTAATCGCACCAATTCTTCCATGATCCGAGGCAGCTTCTACATCTTGATCTAAAATAGAACTTCTATACAGATTTATTTCGGGAGCTGCATTACTACCATCAACATCAACACATTCTAGTTTCAGACCACCTGCAGCTGACGTATCTGTAGTCTTTATATGAAGCGCAGCATCTGGTGCAGTAGTATTAATACCGACACGGCCAGCACGGTCAATAACCATTCTTGGAGTAGTTAGGGCATCACTACCTGCTGTACCACTTTGAGTATAAAATTCTAAGTTTGTAGCATGGTCATAAGTACTAGTAGGAGTCCAAAGATCATAGGCTACAGCCTGTATTTTTGCACCAACTAGCACATTGGAAGCATTTTCTGAAGCAGCAAATTCAATAACACCTAGTCTATGGTCTGCTCCTAGGGCTGCATCATCATTCGATGAGAGCCTAAGAGATCCTCCTTGAGTAGCACTACTAGTTGTAGTATCTTCTATATCTAACATAGTATCTGGCGTAGCAGTCCCAATACCGACTTTCTGGTCTTTGCTAATTGTCATTGCCCGTACTAAAGCAGGATCACCACTTCCATTGCTTGTAACAAAAAACAATTCACCAGGCACGTCACCAGCACCTCCACCAGCACCATCCATCTTGCAGCGAATAGAAGCAGCAGTTACATAACTACTATCGTTGTCATAGCCTTGAAAAATAACCTCACCAAGGACTGTGGTATCAGAAAGGAGACTATTAGTATCTTTATTTCTAAAGAGTATATTTGCACCTTCAAGACCTGATGACACATGGTCAAGTATTAGGCTGGGGGTATCTGCTGTTGTTGAAGATATATGTAATTCCGCTTCTGGTGTACCTTCCCCAATACCGACTCTATCTTGTGATACATATATCGCAGTTCTTACATCTGCAGCATCATCCTCTCCAAATACAAGTCGTTCTGTTGTACTTCCAGATGATAATGCCACTGAACCACCACTCTGCGTTCCAGCTTTAAGCAAGGTTTTATAAGTACTTGCTATTGTTGCTCCTGTTAATGTTTGTGCCATTTCAGTATCTCCTTATTAAGGCGTTAATTGTGCTATTATCCATTCTATTGTAGTTCCATCCGAATGAGATGCTTTAACATAGACTTCACTACATTCTAAATCTGTTGTTCCCCTTAGGCATACACTCCCATTTGGAGGAATTACTATATAATAATGACTATCTCCATTTAAAGATACAAGTGCATTCTTAACACTTCCAGTATTCTTTACATATAAAAAGCCACAATCAATTCCAGTATCTGCTGTTAATTGTACACCATCTGTTCCTAATGTTAAAGTTCCATTCCATGTTTCATAAGTATCTTCCCATCTATTTCCAAATGTATCAGTAGCATCATCTAAATCTTCCCATTTTATATGAGTAGGACGCATTGAAGTCCATGCATCATTCCACTGAGTAGTATCTATTTCCGCAGAACCTTTTCCTCCAAGAGTTTTACTTAAAGTATCATTAGAAGTTGCACCTAAAAATGATGTTTTAGATATAGTATCTTCTTCCATTGTATCTATTCTTGTTGGAACTACATATGTACCAAATATTACTCTTCTATCGACTGCCATTACTTACTCACAAAATATTCAACTGTTGAAGTTCCGCTTGCTGTCTTAACCTTAACAACAGAACTAGTATCAATCTCTGAAGCGAAAGCTTCATTCTCTGATAGCAATATATGATAATTACTATTATTAAGCGTCACCCAAACATCTGCTGAACCAGTATTTTTTATAAAAAGAAATTCGTGACTACTAGTAAGTGCAGATGATGCAGAATCAGTAACAGCAAGGCTCTCATCATAAGTGCCAGTAGTAGTTAAACTAGCAACTGTACTACAATCTCCTGTCAACTTTCTTCCACAATCACTATCTAAATAATATCTGCCACCAGAGATTACTTGTGCCTGTGGTGTACAATGGTTTTTATATCTTACTTTATAAGTTGTTGCCATTATCTCCTCACTTGTTGTTGTGGCTGTGGCTTAGGTGCTGCAATCATGAATGCTTGATCGTATTCAGCTTTAAGTTGGGTATATAATAATTGATATTGTTGTATTTTAGCATTTGCTTCTTGTATTTCTGAATTAATTTCTGCTTGATATTCTGCAACTTCAGCTTGATATTTTTGTAATTCTAAGGTATAATCTTGTATGGCTGCCTGTAAAGTTAAATCTCCTTCTTTCTGAGCTTCTTGTGCAGCTATGGTAGCATTTTGAATTGCTTCCTGTACAGTGCTCTGATAGATAGCATTATCTTCATTAAATTCATTTAGATTGGCTTGTAGATCTAACTGATACTGTTGAAGACTATCAGACTCAGTCTTTTGCCATGCTTGAAAAACACTACCTAATTCTGTAGTATAACGTTGAAGTTTTTGAGTATAATCTTGAACTTGTGCTCCAACTTCAGCCTGATAGGCTGCAACATCTGCACTAAATTTACCTGTACCACTTGCTTGAAATTTCTGCATATCTGTATTAAATGTTTGTAAAGCATCTTGTAAGCCTAGATTAGCTCTTTGTAATTCCTGAGAAGCAACCTGTATTGTTGATGCTACCATTTCTGAATCTTCATTATTGAGCCAATATTGAGCTGATTCTGGTTCAGTGTCACCTCCTATAGTTGCAGTATCAATTAAGGCTTTTGCCTTTGCCATAGCATCATCAAATTCACCAGCTAATGAAAAATCAGTTATAGTATCAGATATTGAATCAGGAGGTACTGCAGTTACAACAGTAGAGCCTGGATCACTATCATCAAAGGGATTTAGTGAACCACTTTCAAAGAAATCATTAAATGATACTCTAGTTGTAAGAGTAGAAGAAGTAAGCGTAGGTGCAGTACCAAGGGAACCTATAGTAACTGTTGCTACACCGGGAGAACTAATACTTGGATCGCTTGGTGCTTCTGGAGGTACAGATGTAGTAGAAATTACATTACTACTCATAGTAGCATTTAATAGTCTTATTCCTGCATATATGACTACTAGATAAACTTTATCGTCTGGAAAATATCCAATATCAGAATGAGAATGAATTAAATTAGTGCCACCTTTATCTTCAGGATCATTGTTAACATAATATACTTTAAATGAATCAGGATCTGATC
>Ga0080013_1006764_pt1 | contig 10062 bp, 17 predicted proteins | sample ETNvirenome_6_85_FD_69236 | JGI IMG/M metagenome (GOLD analysis project Ga0080013, IMG submission 69236) | Marine viral communities from the Pacific Ocean - ETNP_6_85 (SPADES assembly) (version 2) | ecosystem: Environmental > Aquatic > Marine > Oceanic | place: Pacific Ocean | collected 2013-06-19
ACTTCAATGCCTTATCGTGTAGCAATTCAACCAACATACACCGGTCTAGGTTCTAATGCTAATGCAGTAACAGGTGGTGGTGGTTTAATGCAATACAACATGCCACGAGGCAAGGGAATCCCACTAGCAAACAATGTAACTATTACGAATTACTACACGAACAGAGATGCACGCACAGGTGCCTCAAATTTCATTAATTTCGTGAGATACACAAAAAACTAGGTGGCAAAAATGCCACACGATACCGGCGAAATTCAACCATCAAAAGTAAAATCAGTTTCAGTTTATAATGTTGGTGATTACGGTGAAGATTTATTTTTACCATTTACAGATGTAGGACTTACAGAAACCGCAATTACCTTTAGTACGTCAACAGTAACGAGAGATACAGACGATTCTAATCAACCAATGGATGATTTTCCGGCAATTTATTCCGATACTGATTCCGGCGTATTACAAAACGAGGGAAATGATACAGCGTTTTCGCAGACATACGTTTTCACGCCAGATATGACCGCAATTTGCTATGCAATCCATTTGATATTTCCTGCTGCGGTTATTTGTTCAGCTTTTACGAGTGGTACGCTAAATATTGGCGCACTACATATCAAGCTGACGGAACGTTCAACTAATGACCGTTTACTTTATGAAAATACTTTTCAAAGTGGTGCAGCAAACTTAACAGGAACAGGAACAAGTTTACACATCTTTCAACAGGATGTTGTTGAAACTATTCTAGTAAGAAAAGGAAATCCTATTGACATTCTTGTTGAATTAAAAACGGTAGTAACAGGAACAAACACACGCCAAGAGGGCTATGTAACGCCAGCACCATATCTTAAGACCGCAGTTATGAAACGATTTACACCGGCAGGAATTGCTTTACATTTACACGCTGATTTGTCACACGCTGATGGCGTTTACAAATATACAAAAAATAGGGTGTCAATGCTTGGTCAATGAGTTAATACCGCCTGAGATAATACCAATTATTTGGTTTGCAGGAATTTCTGTAACAGTTTATTTTTTCTTCAGGAAATTTAGTGACGTAATTAAGGCACGAATTACACACACGACAAGAAAAAATAAAACAGTAGACACAGAAGAAACAGGTAATCAAATTGATAATCTAATCAACAATGCACCGAGAATACTAGATGAAGTTAACAAAGAAATTACAGCACAGAGAGAACAGGGCGTAACAGATGACCAGATGAAGGGCTTGTTACAGAAAAAACAGTTATTGGAATTAGGAACAAGCATACCACCAGAAGTTTATAACATTGTTGCTAAACCGTTGGTGAAAAAATTGATAGGGTTTGTAGGTAAAATATAATGGTTATTCAGAAATTATTAATCGAAGAAGGATTAAAACGTGGTCTGAAAGAATCACAAAAATATTCTGTATCTGTTCTTGGCTACGACTTTATTGGCCTGGTGTCACGCTTGGCAGTATTTTTTATTATGGCGTTTTTGATAAACTCGTATTTTATCGCTACAATTTCTGGAGGAATTTGGTTAAACTCGTTAGGCGGATTTTTCAATATGAAATTCCCAACAACGCTTCCTGAATGGCTAACGCAATTATTTACAACAGGCTACAAGGGTTTTACATTTTGGAACCTGGTAACAACAATCGCTGTGTTAATTGTAGTTGTTGAGGCAATGCAGTATGATAGGATGCTAAAAGAAAAAGGTGAAAAGCCTAACGTCACTAGCCTCGCAGTCTTTGGTGTAATTGCACTTGGCTTATCTTTAATAACTTTCCCAACTATCATCCAAAAATTAAAAGAAAGGAGAATTTTAAATGCCTGAAATATCCATACAAAAATTAGCAATACATAGAAGCGGAACGATTGACCCAAATAATCCTCATATATCTAAGATAGAACTTGAAATGATATTTAATGTTGAGAAATCTAGTTTGATTTCTTATCAGATATTTAACGCACAAAATGTAAGAATAAAAAACACTAAAAAAATGTTTTACAGCAAGGATGAAAAAATTTACACAACAATAAGAGAAACTAGTTTTTATGACCCTGCATTAATGCCAAGAAAAGAATACGGCGCAGACGGTCAGGTCAGATTAGTAGCATGGCTAATTGATGGAAACAATCAACGAATATCAGACATGGCAACAAGCATCTTAAATGTGCCACGTGCAACCCCTGAAAAAATACAACAGTATGAACAGTTAGTAGAATCATTAAAAACACCATCAGACATTATAACAGAACCAGCACCAGTTACAGTTACAGAACCTATACTACCAGAAATTTCTATACTACCTCAAGTCTATGCAGAACCTGAAGTAATTAATACACAAGTTACAACAAACATGATAAGACAGGAATTAGTTAATTTTACTATTACAAATAACAGGATTCAAGGTTCGATAAAATTTACAGCAACAAACTCATTTAATCCATATTATTACAATAAGGAAATTACAAACTATTTGCAGTTAAAGTCTAACAATAAAATCATACTAATTAAACCAAACAGGTTACGATTTACCGAAACAGAAAGAGATGAAGTGATTAATTTTAATGAATACGCCTTTAATCTTGATAGCATAAATGCAGAATCTTATGTTTGGACCAGTGCAGATTTGGCAATGTCTAACACCTTACAGTTTACAATAGAAACAGGAAAAGAAACAAAAATAACTAATGGAACGGCAGGTATATTTGGTGCTGGTGTGGTTGGTGCGATAGGAATCTTAATTCTTTTGGGTTTTGTCGCAGATCATGTGAGGAAAAGAAAATGAAAAAAGGAAAAAAATTAGTGAAACAAATTGGAAGGATGACAGGTAAAAGATTGTTTACTGTTCATTATACATTATTAGGAAGGTTAGTTTATCATTTATGCAAACTTGAAACAAAACAGCTAAAAAACATGGTAGATAATGTAGTGAATTTATCAAAAGTAAAAAGAAAAACTAAAGTCAAAACAAAAACTAAACGTAAAACAAAACGAAAATTCAGTAAGAAACAACTAGCAGCGCAGCGATTATTTGCTAAACGTGCTAGGGCAGGAACGTTAAGAAAATGATATGGTCAGAAAAACTAGGCAAGGAGATAGGAACCTACAATAGTTTAGGCGGACTAAGAATAAATCCTAAACCATTCATTCATTCAACACAAAATACAGTTGTTACTTGCCGTATCTGCAAGGGTGTAGGCTGTAATGCAATTACACATGAAAGCGGTCTGGTTACTTTGAATCCATGCGTATTATGTAAAGGAAAAAAAATGAGGTCTAATAGAATTGGGTAATTGTGGCATGATAGCAGGCGCATTTAGCTCAACTAGTGGTAAAGCAGATACAGTATTAACAACAAACGGCGATGTATTATATTATAATTCAGGTCGTCAACGTTTGGCAGTAGGTGACGAAGGTCAAGTATTGACTGTATCTGGTTCTGATTTGCCAGCATGGGAAACTTCAAGCGGTTTATCTAGTCCATTAACAGCAAACTTGGTTATTAACGACTCGATTGAAACCCAATATGGCACTGGTGGGTCTGACTCTGCTATTTATCATGATGGTTCAAATCTATACTTGAAAATTACGACAGGAAATTCTATTTGTAACGGTAATTTTACAATGTCATCAGCGAAATGTTTAACCACAAATACAGCAACAGCGACCATAAGTTCTGGTACTATCACCGGAACCGCAAATCAAATGATTGTTGATTCTGAAGGTGGTGCCAGCACTGATGATTTAGATGCAGCATCTTTTGAAGCAGCAGGAACCACAGGGGCAACATTTGTTTTAATGACTGCTGATAATTCCAGAGATGTTACAATTAAAGACCAAGACACCAGCCCATTTTTCCTAATGCCGTCAGATTTTACACTTGACACAACACAGGATACCTGCACATTTTTAGCAGTAAATGGCCAAACTCATAATTCTGAATTATCGAGGTCAAATAATTCTTGAACATTCCAACAGGGCTTTATTATCGTGCTAAATGTATTAGAACTTTAAAAACTATTTGGGATAAGAAAAGCACAAAAGATTACATTATAGATTCATGTAGGCGTTCTAGTGGCAATATTAAACCAATCGTAGTAATTAACGAAACAACAAAAAAAGCAGATTGTTTTATTATTAATTCTGAATTGGACGGATTTGAAGAACATCATGACATAATTTTGTGTAGACAAGTAGAAGCGATCGCAGAGTATTCGATAACAAAATATCAGATTCAAATATCTAGTAAATCAAAAGATGAAAAATCAAAACACTCTTTACTAAATGAAATTAAAAATTATAACCATAAAGAATTAGAACCAAAAGATGAAAAAGCGTTTAATAAATTCATAAAGGAATTATAATGAATGAAACTGTTATTGTTATCGGCATGTTTGGCACTGTTATGATAGGTATACAGGTATTTTTGTATCAAAAAATTAACACTATTTGTGAAAGACTTGCAAAATTAGAAGCTAAGTCTTAAACCTATTTCTTCTTTTTTCGTTTTGTTCCTTCACGCAATTATCACAGATGCAAACATAGTCTTTAGTTTCTAGTGTGCAAATTATACACCATTCAGGGGGGTAATCATGTTCACATTTCATGATCTATTTCTTTAATTGGACCCAGAAAGCAAGGCGGTGTCTTAAAGAAATGTGGCGAATTGCTAATTTTTTTAATTCCTTTCGGGCTTTGCAGAAGTTCATATATAATCAATAATTTGCGGTATTTTTATTTCTAACGGTTTATTAGAAAATAACATAGTTTTAGGATGAAAACCAAACATTTTTTTTTGAGGATGAATTAATAATTTTGAATATAAACTAGGAAATTTCATTTTATGTTCTAATGTTAAAATATAACATCCTTTTATTTTTGGTAAAATTCGTTTTAAATCTTCTAAATATTCTTTACTAGTCCTATCAATAAATGCTAGTTGTGGCTTTTTGCAATTTTTATCTTTTGAAGTCATATATTTTCCTAATTTTTTATTATAAGTAGATTTATCTTTTCTAGTGGCACTGCCAAATACAAACGGATTAGAATCATCATAAAAATCTGTACGCCAGGGTGGATCAATTAAAAAAAATGTTTCTTTACTATCCCATTTTTTTATACAATCTTCAAAGTCTTGATTAGTTATTATTGCATTAGCAAATTTTTTTCTACATATTTTATTGGCATATTCTGACTTGTCGTTTAAAATCATAATTTCTGACCTAGAATATTTGGCAGTTCGAGCTAATCCACTAAATGCTTCTACATAATATTTTGTTTTTGGGAAATAAGGTCCAATAAATTTACTCATCCAATATAAGCCAGGATAGCGACTTGGTAAGGTAAATGCACTCATGGCATTATATTCTCATGCATAAGGGTGCAGATGACATACATTATTGCACTTACAGAAGCAATTAAACCACCAGTCTTAATTTTATTCATCATTATTGTTAATGGTCGTCCACATATTTAATAATTTTTTAATAGAGTAAATGCACTTACCGCATACCCTTCTAAGCCTGGTCTTAGGGTTTGCATGGCCAACAACTATTTTACAGATTTTACAGCGCATTTTTACAAATCAAAAGTGCGTAATCTGCAAACCAATGTGCTTCTCTCATTTTCTCTTTGTATTTCATATTATAAATATTGTTAATGTAAATATCCCTGAACATACCAAGAGCAAATTCTAATTCTATTACGTCTAATTCACTTAGATATAATTTTGGCTCGCCATATTTGTTCAATTTTGGATTTTTCTTATAACTCATTTTAAAGTCCTAAACATTTGTAACAGTAAATAGAGTTTGTATTTTTCTTTTTAAATTTACCACATTTAGCACAATGAAAGGCTAAAGAGATAACTTCATTTTGTATTACTTGATCTGTATTATTGATATTTGCTAAAATTCCTAAATCGGTCATACTGTTTCAATTCCATCAGTTACAGAGGCAAGCCAAATACAATATAGCACAGTTTGGCTATAATCTTCAAAATGCCATTTTTGCTTAAGTTGCTCCAATAAGGCAAACTCAGATATATTCAAATTAAAGGTTTTATGTAATTTTTCTTGACTGTTTATTCTAATTTGTCCATTTCGTATTTTTGCTGCTAGTTCTTCAGGCATATATGTACATATTAGCACAGATTATTAAATATATACACACACACAACTTGACACACGTATAAAAATTGGTTCACTCACCCACCAACCAGCCCAATCCACTGCCCTTTAGGTGCTTACATAGCTTATTTTTGAGGATAGAAGTCATTAACCATGGTCGTATAAAACATAATAGTATGCGTTTAGTATGCATAAATGGTGTTAATTGTTAGTGTTTCAACTAAAAAGTATAGGAAAACGAGTGGTAAACGTGCCAGGAAACATACGTTTCTATACTATTTTGATGAAAACAATCGTTTCTGTTGTCGTAGAATCTCAAAAATCGAAGGAATCTATTACAAATTACGACAAAAAAAGAAGGTTAGGTTTACTTGTCCAACGTGTAAAAGGGTTTTTGGATCATATGGTCAAAAGAAAAAAGACATAACTTGTCCTTATTGTGAAAAAATTTAAAAAAAAATATGGTCCTATTCTGCGTTACTATTGAATATTTTTAATATTCCTAGTGCAGTGATAGGTACGGTTACTGAGGCCAGGATTACTCCTAGAACTGCTAATTCACTTACCATGTCTGCAATAAAATTAAAATGGTATTATTATACCTTTTTTTCCAAGAATAAATAAATACACTTTGTTTTTATAATATACGTGGCTAGACGAGGCAGAAAAGCAAAAACTAGAAGAAGAACAACCAGGCGTAGACGTAATACCACCAAGAAAATTTCTAGAGGAATAAAATCTCAATGGAGTAAAATTTCTAGTGGTGCGGGTGTCCTTGCAGGATTAGCAAACATCACAGGTGCAGACATGGCACAGTCTTCAGGCCAACCAATAGCCATGCGAGCGAAAAATTTCAGTAACAGTTTACTTGGTCGTGTAACAGGATTTATTCCCTTTAAAGACGCACCAGGCGCAAATGCTACACAACAAGTTTCAATAGATGGAATGTTCAATAAATATACAGGAATTGGTTTAGGTATGTTAGCATACTCTATGATACCAGCAAAATTATTACCACATAAAGGAAAAGCAAAAACGCTTGGCAAGTCACTTTTCGGCGCAGGATTAATATCAGGAATTTTTGCACCAAGCGGAAATCCTCACACTCATAATTTAATTTCTTCCCAAAAAACAACACCAATGGCAGTTAGTGAGGTGTCATACACGTGACCTATGGATATGATGATGTATCTACTACATCACTTGGAACTGGTGTTGCAGAAACACAACTTAACGGCGGGACATCACTAAGCGCACCAGATCCTGCTCATGGATTTTTAGCCGTAATTCCATACCAAAGTGAATCGGCGGCGTTCACAGTCGATGAAAGTTTACTAACTGCCTTTCGTATACAAAGTGACGACGTGGCTGTGGAGCCAAAAAAATTCGTATTACCAAATGTAAATACTGGCGACGCTAGTTTTACAAGCGTAGCTGCACCGGCTTTACTTGCATATCCAATTAATACACCATTAGCAGGTGGCGAACATTTGAATTTTTATGGTCAACCTTTAGTGGCTAACACAGTAGCCCCGATTTGTGGGGCAACAGTAATTTATGATACTGACGGAACAAACGGCGCAGAACAATACTACACCAGGCCAACAAACGAGACTGCTGCGGCCACAGCAGTAGACACACGAACTCAAGGTGGTGACATGACAATTCAGGGTGGAAATGAAATTACAGGATTATATACAGTCGTATCAGGTGCTACAGCAACAGCAAGTCAGCACGATGTAGGTTATTCAGAATTTATCTCACCAGACTTTAACACTTCAATGCCTTATCGTGTAGCAATACAACCAACATACACAGGTCTTGGTTCTAATGCTAATGCAGTAACAGGCGGCGGCGGTCTAATGCAGTATAACATGCCAAGAGGCAAGGGTATTCCACTAGCAAACAATGTAACTATAACAAACTATTACACTAACAGAGATGCACGAACTGGTGCAAGCAATTTCATTAACTTTGTGAGATTTTCACGAAACTAGGTGGCAAAGATGCCACACACTAGCGGCGACATTCAACCATCTAATGTAAAAGCAACCGCAGTTTATGATATTGCCGGTTACGGTGAAGACCTGTTCCTCCCATTTACAGATGTTGGATTAACAGAAACAGCGTTAACTTATAGTGGTGTAACAATGACACGAGATTTAGAACACTCTAATCAGCCAATGGATTCTTTTCCCGTTGTTTTTTCTGATACAGATTCAGGAATTTTACTTAATGAAGGTAATGATACTGCTTTTTCCCAGACCTACACCTTTAATCCTGACATGACGGCAGTAATTTACGCCCTGCACTTGAACATACCAGCAGTAATTACATGTTCTGCCTTCACATCAGGCACGTTAAATGTAGGTGCGTTGCATATCAAAATTACTGAAAGGTCAACAGATGATAGATTACTTTATGAAAATACTTTCCAAAGCGGTGCAGCTAACTTAACAGGAACAGGAACATCCATGCATTGGTTTACTCAGGATATTGTTGAAACGATCCAAGTAAGAAAAGGTAATCCCATAGACATTCTTATTGAATTAATTACTGTAGTTACAGGAACCAACACCAGACAAGAGGGGTATGCACCTGTAGCACCGTATCTCAAAACAGCAGTTATGAAAAGATTCACACCCGCAGGCATTGCAATGCACATGCACGCAGATTTGTCACATGCTGACGGGGTTTTCAAGTATTCCAAACGCAGGGTGAGTATGCTTGGTCAATGAGTTAATACCGCCTGAAATAATACCGATTATTTGGTTTGCAGGTATTAGTGTAACCGTTTATTTTTTCTTCAGAAAATTTAGTGACGTAATCAAGGAAAAAATAAAACACACGACAAGAAAAAATAAAACAGTTAACACAGAAGAAGCAGGAGATCAATTCGATAATTTGGTAAACAATGCACCAAGAATACTTGATGAAGTTAACAAAGAAATTACAGCACAACGAGAGCAAGGCGTAACAGACGACCAGATGAAAGGATTATTGCAGAAAAAGCAGTTACTAGAACTTGGCACAAGCATACCACCAGAAGTTTACAACCTTGTTGGAAAACCTTTAGTAAAAAAATTAATAGGATTTGTAGGTAAAATATAATGGTCCTTCAGAAATTATTAGTTGAAGAGGGAATTAAACGAGGTTTGAAAGAATCACAAAAATATTCTGTTTCCGTTCTTGGCTACGACTTTATAGGCCTAGTATCACGCTTGGCAGTATTTTTTGTTATGGCGTTTTTGATAAACTCTTATTTTATCGCAACAATACAGGGCGGAATTTGGCTAAACTCGTTAGGCGGTTTTTTCAATATGAAATTTCCTTCAACGCTTCCAGAATGGTTAACGCAATTATTTACAACAGGCTACAAGGGTTTTACATTTTGGAATCTAGTTACAACAATTTCTGTATTAATTGTAGTTATTGAGGCAATGCAGTATGACAAGATGCTAAAAGAAAAAGGACAAAAACCAAACGTCACGAGCTTAGCGGTCTTTGGTGTAATTGCTCTCGGATTATCGCTAATAACTTTTCCAACAATTTTACAAAAATTAAAAGAAAGGAGGATTTTAAATGCCTGAAATATCCATACAAAAATTAGCAATACATAGAAGTGGAACCATAGATCCTAACAATCCACATATCTCTAAGATAGAACTTGAAATGGTGTTTAATGTTGATAAATCTAGGTTAATTGCTTATCAGATATTTAACGCACAAAATGTAAGAATACAAACTGTAAGAAACAGATTTTATAACAAGGGTGAAACGCTTTATGCAACAATTAGAGAAACTAGTTTTTATGATCCTGCACTAATGCCAAGAAAAGAATACGGCGCAGACGGTCAGGTCAGATTAGTAGCATGGCTAATTGATGGAAACAATCAACGAATATCAGACATGGCAACAAGCATCTTAAATGTGCCACGTGCAACCC
>Ga0080013_1006765_pt1 | contig 10061 bp, 11 predicted proteins | sample ETNvirenome_6_85_FD_69236 | JGI IMG/M metagenome (GOLD analysis project Ga0080013, IMG submission 69236) | Marine viral communities from the Pacific Ocean - ETNP_6_85 (SPADES assembly) (version 2) | ecosystem: Environmental > Aquatic > Marine > Oceanic | place: Pacific Ocean | collected 2013-06-19
CTCTGTTAGATCATCAAAATATTTTTCTACTTGTGCTGCTTTGTTAGTACCAGCCCCTAAGTCTATAAGACTTGCACCTAATGAAAATAAACCTTTTGGAATTTGAATAAGACCTGAACCTACACCAGCAAGAATAGATTCGAATTGAGATATTTTATTATATTTTTCAGGACCACTAACAATAGATTCGTTTTGTTTATCTAGTTCGGCAAGGGAGTTAAACGCCATGCTTCCTCCTATGAATCAAAACTCTTATTTACTTCAGACTTCCACCATGCGGCAAGTTCATTCATTTCATCTGCATCTGGATCAGGTTCTAAAGTTCCTTCTGCATAGCCGGCTCTGCCTCCGCTAGCCATTTTTTCTGTTACTTGAATATCTTCTGTTTCTGAGAATATGGTTCCTCTTTTCCCTGGTTTTACATGTGCATAAGTGTCTGCCATCTTTTTCTTTTCTAATATTTTTTTGAATGCAGGAAGGGACATTTCATTTTCAGCTAAATTTTTAGACCATGTTTTAGTACCATCGGGTTCTACAATTTTAATTCCTACCTTCGCTGCCTCATCAAAGATGATTGACTTGTCATTGATGTCTACGTCTTTAAGGTTAGTTACTATCTTCATTTTAATAGATTCGTTTTTTTTCTCTGAGCTAAACTTTGAATCCGGAACGAAAGGATCCTCTAATTTTTCCTCTGATTTCTTAACTGTTAGACCACCTTTAGCTTGTTCATATGAATCAAAATAAATTGGATTAGCATTAGCTGTTTGTGCATTTTCAACTACTAACCATTTCTGGGTCATAGGATCCCAGTAAACCATGCCGCCTGCTAATTGAGCTACATCATAATCCCATTTGCCTTCTACTTTTTTAAATGCAGATGATGGTATTACCATTGCTGTTACAACTTCCTCACCACCTTGCATGTTATTAATGGTTACTAATCCTTGAGCAATACCTTGAGCATAACCTGCTAATTCAAACTCTGATCCAGGATTACCTCTGTTTTGTGATGCAATCTTAATAATATTTTCTGTTAATTCTGATATCTGTCTTGGTATAGACTTATCTTTTAATAAAGGATTTTTACCTGACGCGTCAATTTGTGTTAGTATTTTATCTCTCTCAAATTTTTCTTCAGCCAGAAGTCTAGCTGCATCACTTTCAATGTTAGCTAAGTCCACTGATTGTCCCATAGCGTCATCTACTTGTCTAGATTTACGAACACCTTGTGCTCCAGCATAAAGCATTTCTCCAATAGTTTTAGCAGAGCCATCATCTTTATATGGATTTCCTAACTCAGAAAAACCCTCCATAGCAAAACTTAAATCGCTTCTGGGTTTGTATAAACCTGCTCTTCTTTCATTAATCTCTTCCCAAGTTGTACCTACTTTATAATTTTTTCTTGGCGTGTCGTAAGGTGACGTGATGCCAGTCCCTTGAGCCTGGAAACTTGAGCCTCCACGCTTGAACATAGGTCTCTTTAAAATTCTATTGTACATAATTTTACCAATTACTCGGGTGCTGTGGATTATTGGTTGCTAGATTCCGGGGATTATAAACAGGTGTTGATGGAGGTGTATATACTTGTTGTGTTTTTTGTGCTCCCGTCGCTGTATTATCTCGTCCCAGTCCCAACATATAAGCTGCTGATATACCTCCACCGATTCCTGTCGCTAGTGGAGTTGGTTGGAATTGTTGTGAAGGTGATCCAGGCATTGCACCAGATACAGTACCATAAATATTTCCTACATCTTGAATTCTTTGCAGTGGTAATTGGTAACCTTGTTGTGCACCTAGAGCTAACTGATTTAATTTTTGTTGTTCTAATGCTTGGTCTTCTGCACCTAGTGCTTGAAGAGATCCTATTCCTTGTTGCGCTAAGCCAGTTTCATAAGTAGCTTGACCTTGTAGGTTAGCTAGTTGTTGTTGCTGTTGAGCTAATGCTTGTTGATATCCTTGACCTGTTAGACCAGCAAGTAATGCTGCTCTGTTTCTGTCAGACTCTGATTGATATGTTCCCATCTCAACCCCTTGTCTAGCTCCACCAAAAGCGCCAACGTTATAAGCATTGTCTCTAATTTGCTGTCTTCCTCTACCAGCTTGGATGTCCCACTCTTGCATTGTTGTGTCTATGACTTCCTTTTGGTAAGGAGACATAAACTGTTGATAACCTTTAGCTGGGTCTAATAAATTTTGTTGTGAAATCTGATCTAAGTAAGGTTGGTAAGAAGCTATTCCTGTTCCACCTGTAAAACCTGTTACTTGTCCTGTGGCATCTCTTTGAATGTCACCCATGCCATACATGTCGGCAAGTCTTTGATCACCTCTTTGTTGAAATGCTGTTTTACCAGCAATCTTAGGAGTTAAAGCTGCGACGTCAATAGGAGTCCCTAGTTGCCCGATACCATATTTAAGTATCTCTTTACCATAAGGTTGTAGTGTTGCGCTGGGTAATAGTCCACCCATCATGTTTTCGTTTGCCATTAGGCTGTCATCCTTTTAGCTTGTGGTTGTGCTTCTAAATGTTTCATTGTGTCATACATTCTTTGTGCACCTTTATTAATACTTCCACCGCCTGCAGCTCTTACTGCATCGGCTGTCATTACAAATTCGTTTTTAGATAATCTTGCTGGGACATCATCTTTTTTTTCGTATGCTCCAATTGGAACAAAGCCACCAGTAGTTCTATAATCTTTTTCTAATCCTCCTAGATTCATGATTCCTCCAGGAGCTTTTCTCACTCTCTTTGGTAATCCACCTTTAGCATTACCACCTACGATTGCATAATATTCATCATCACTAAAGGCTATACGACTTGCTTCATCATAATCGTAACCTAGAAATTCTAAATGTTCTACTCTTTTAATATACCAATCAGGTCCAGCAGTTTGTCCTTGAATTTCTTCCATGTCATTAATGACAACTTCTTCGTTAGGAGTTTTTACTATTGCTTCTTGGTCTGCTATTACTTCATCACCAAATCTATACCCAGGTCTTCCGCCTTGAGCCATTGGTATATCACCCCATTGAGTATCTCCTCTAGCAAATCGTTGTGTATCTCTACTAACACTTTCAGGAGTAATCATGTCCATGCCTGCACTTATATCCATAATTCCTGCACCTTCAGTTCCCCATACTCCTTCGGCTTGAAGCATTGCAATCATGTCTTCTATACTCATTTCTGAGCTGTCTATTCCTGGAAATTTTTCCATAAATTTATACATAATTTTGTTCATAGCATCTTCAGCCATTTGATTTCCTTCAATTAGATTCTTCTGTGATTGTGGAACTTCTGAAACTACTTCTTCTACGTCCGCTGTAACAAATCCATCTTCAGCATATCCAGGTCTTCCACCGTGTCTTAAACCAATAATACCACCAGTAGCCACCATCTCCATATCCCCATAATAGGCTTCATAATATTCTTCAGGAGTCTTGTAAGGTCCACTTGCTCCTCCGTCAGCTTCCCATTCAGCTAGTATTTTTGGATTTATTCCAAGCCCTGAAGAAGCCATCTGCATGTTTCCTGTAGCAGGTGCCTGACCTCTAAGCCTGTCCATCCAATCCCCACTATCGAAGAAGATTTCAAAATCAAATTCATATATCTCTTGATTTATTGCGCCTGAGTTCCAGACACCCCATGCGTCCTGTCTAGAATTTCCTGTCTCATATTTAACTTGTTCGCCAGTAAGATCAATTCCTGTTTCTTGTTGAAGGCCGAATGGAGTAATTGATTCCTCCTCAATTTCCATTACATCTTCTTCACCTGTTCCAGCAAAATATCTCTTTCTTTGTCTGTTAGGTAAATTCATTAAACCACCTCTAGCTGCAACTGCAGTAAAATCTGTAACATCGGCTTTAGTTGTAGGTACTCCGGATACTGTCATAGGGGTATAGTTTATATCAATAGCTGCTCGTGCCTCGTCGCCTGCTTGTCCTACTTGTGCCATATAATCGTTATAGGCTTGTTGCTGTAGCTTATTTTTCTTTTTTTGATCCTCGTAGGATAGGTATGTAGAAGCTGCAGCAATTCCTGTTTTAATTAAAGGCTCGTATTTTGTAGCTCCTTCTAATAAATCGTCTAACCATTCTGGCATAATTTCTAATTCCTTATTGTATGATTATATATGAAAATCGCAGGGATTTCGCCTGAATCTATCACTGTACTTGTTTTTTTGTTCATCGTCAATATCATCTTATAGTTCCCCGCTGCCAGCTCCTAGATCAATAGCAGCTACTTTTATATGTACATCTCTTCGGATGTGTTCTCTTTTAGTGGGTGTTGCAACATCATTTACGTCGTCATCAGCTTCTTTATCCGAGAAGTATTCTTTACCTGTTTCCATGTTAGTAAGGGTTACTTCACACTCAGGGGTAATCACATGGGTCTTTTTACCGTCTATTATCTTGTATTCGCTCTTTGCTTCGGTTTCTATAAAAGGCATAATTTCCTATGTTCTGCTTGTTTGTAACACAGATGCGGTCATTGTTATAGCATTAGCTTGGCTCGCTTGCAGCTGAATTTTATCGCCAGCTTCTAGAACTAACACATTATTAAAGGTTAGTAAATCTACGCTATTACTGGCATCTACTGTTATTTTTTGGTATTCAAAAGTGGTTGTTGAAGAGTTGTCATATATGGTAACCGTGACGTCTAGATTACTTCCATGATTATTGTATAGATTAATAGTCTTTACAATAGAAGTTGTTTCATCTGGGGAAACGTACATCTCCTGCGTAGGACTGGTACTATCTAATAGTTTCTGGACATTTTTATATATATTAGCCATTATGATAAAAAGAAATCAAACCTTTCTAGATCATCCTTATCAGGTTGCATATAGGTTGAATTTAATTGTTCTATAACAGAACTAATCGCTCTGTTAATTTGTCGTTGATTATCTTCAGTATATTCTTTTCTTGGTTCCGGTAATCTGACTACGATCTTTGCCATTATCTTCTCCCATCCGCTTGAACATCAACTTGAAAAGTTCCATAACGCCATGTTTCTCCAGCGTTTTCATTTTGAATTTTTAGATTAGCATATCTTCCTCTAGCTCTAGTATCAAATTTTTGTGAGGTAGGAAGCACTTCAAAAGGACTATAAGTACTATCGGCTATGGAATCCGAGGGATAGTTTTTAACCCCCATGGTTACCTTAGCCTTCCCGGTTAAGGTTTTAAAATCAGGAAGAAATCTTCTCATTGCTAGGAAATATTCTCCCATGCCTTTATCGGTTTGAACGGCAAAGTCATAAGATTGAAGAGAAGACGTCAACGTGGTAACGGTTCCATCAGGATTAATTTGATCATTTCCTATTTCATGTTGAAAATAAACGGTTTGTCCTAGTCCAGTTTCTCCTACAATACTTGGAGTCGTTCCTGTTCCAGAACTATTAAATTGAGTCGCATAGGGATTAGGATAAACAATAGAGTCAATCCAAGTTGTTCTAATAGCATTCGTATTAGTTCCTGTATACCAGACTCCTGTAGGGAGTTGAGTTTTTTCTCCATAATTATAGACCACATATCGATCATTGTAGTTTGACCCTTCAGCTGGATAATACCAAACGACTTCGGTAAATAGATTATTAATTCCTGCAGCTACTTGTTGTCCTTTAGTAGTGTCAAAACTATCATAGACATAGTCTTCCACCGAACACGATAAGGAGTTAACCGTACCATCAAAAGAGAAGAAACCATTGTTTCCTACCCAATAAGCAACACCATCAATTTCACAGCATGCATTTTGACCGAGTAATCCACAGTTAGTACCGACTTGTTCAAAGCCAAAAGTAAAAGGAGCTCCGACAAATTTCATAGAATATAAAGCATTGTCGGTCCAGACTAGAATATTTTCTTTTCCTTTGATGGCTCCCATAATTTTAGTGCCATCTTGAAGTCTTTGGGTACCGGCACTGTTATCAGCCGCGGGTGCAAAGACATTAATCTGTTCTTGGTTTGAGAATCTTATAAACATATCGTCTTGACTCGTGGTATCTCCAATAGTTGTTTCTGTTCCTAAATGAATTAAGTGCCGAGTTGTTGGAGAAACTAATGTGAGTCTGCTTGCTGTTGGGTTTCCAACATTTCCACTAATTGCTGTTACATAGTTCGTCGTGACCATGGAAGCTTGTGTTGTAAATTTTGCAGAACCTGCAACTCCAGAATCCCAAGTAAAGGTTTTACCATTTGCAACGGTTGCAACTAAAACTTCTCCCCAGTTTCCTAAAGACCAAAGTCCGGGTTCTAGGGTAACATTAGAGGCATTCACCGCCTCTCCATAGCCAGTCCATGTTGAAGCATCATAAACAATCGTGCCATCCCCATGAGCTTGCCCATTGGAAGTTCCAGGCGTTGCAGTTCCTAACGCTCCTCTAGTTATATTTTGTAAATCAGGAGATGAAACAGCTGTGTAAGTAATTAATTCTGCATTGGGAATAGTTCCTACCGCTATAGTTCCTGAAGGATCTGGAAAGCCAGTGGTAGCAGTTAAAGTAACCGAAGTTCCTACGCCACCCGTTCCAGCGGTATCGGCATTTAAAGCTCCATCTAAATCATTGGTTAAAGAACCTGTAATAGTTCCTCCATAATTTCCTACACCATATCCATAACCATAAGTTTGTTCAGAAGGTCCTATTCTTTGATAAGGTGAAACGATAGCAGCACTTCCTGAAGTTAAATCAGAGCCTCCCCCTCCGCCTTCAGCGCTCGGTGAAGTAATGGTAAAAGTAACTGAACTGGGAATCGTAATCACTTGACAGACCTGTCGATCAGAACTTGTATATTCAATATCAGATTTACTAATGGTTGAACTTGTCGGCATGGTTACTGATTCTAGAGCAATCATATCTCCTACTTCTAATCCATGATCGGAAGTAGTGGTAACTGTAATTGAAGTACCGGGTGCGGTACTATTCGTCGTTAAAGTAGAAGAAGTAAATTGAACTTGAACACCAGCGTTAGTAGAACGCCATGGGGTAATATCATAGACAGCTCCTTCAAAATAAATAAGTAAAAACTTATCGGTTCCAATACCTACGTATCTATTGCCATCTGTATCTACAAAAGAATGTTGTTTTCTGGCAACTCCACAAATAGTGCTTGTTAATAAAGAAGACCATCCTCCGACTTTTTCAGGAAGATTATATCTCCATCGAACATTATCTGAATCGATCCATCGATCGGTTGCTCCGACCGCAGTATCCTGCTTGTCGACACCCGGTTGAAATTTCATTTCAAAGAGAGCCATAAATGTAGCTCCTATGAAGTATAATTAGTTTTATAGGCCCAGCCACGTGTTGCGTCTACATAAACTAACGTTATGGATTGACCGTTATTGCTTAGGGTTAGGTTAGAAGCTGCACTATTAATGTTTAATCCATTTCGATCTACAGTTAAATTATTAGATCCCCATGTTCCTCTTGCATCAATGATTGTAATTTCATCTCCAGCAGAAGCTGCGGCTGGTAAAGTAACGGTAATAACGGTTGAAGTTGTATTTGCTAAAATTTGTGCTCCTGCAACAGCAGTATAAGGACTGTTTGAATCTGTAATAGTTGCATATCCTTTTTCAATAATACTTACGACTGTTTCAGATCCATTGGATTTACATAAAACAGTTGCGCCTGGGGGTATAGGTTGTGTTGTTCCTGAAGCGGTTAAAACTCCTACAGTATAATTAGAAGCTCCTCTAACAGTATCATCTTTCATGATCCAGACTCTTTCTGCAGTACCTGGCATAGTAACCGTTCGGTTAGCAGCTAAAGTACCATAAAGTCTGTAGTATAGGTTTTTTCCTGTGGATTGAGCTCCGTCTGTTAAAACAAGTGTTGAGCTACCTGCGGATATATCTACATCGAGTACGCCTGTAGATGTTTGTTCTAAAATTTGTAAATTGGTATTATTAATTCCACCCCATTGACCAGCTTTTTCGCCAGTTGTGATGATTTCTAATTGTGCGTTTGTTGAATAAGTTGATGCCATAATATTAACTTGGGTCTATTGGTGTCCACACCATCGTTGCTCCTGGTATAATTTCACTCCATGTTATCGCTTGTGCTGTACCTGTAGCAAGCGTTAAAGGGCTTCCTGTAGGTAAAACATTAGCGTCGGCGGTTATTGTAACGGTTCCTGTAGAAATTACAAGTTCGTTTTTAACTGCAGTAACATTAGCATCTGCGCTGACTGTAACTGTTCCTGTACCTAAGACTAGCTCATTTTTGACTGCAGTAACATTAGCATCTGCTGTAAGGGTGACACTTCCAATTCCTAATACGACTTGAGAACCTGTAACAGTTTCTACAATAGAGTCTGCAGTAATTCCAGGATTACCAATACTAATGGTTAATTCATTCTTAGTAGCAGTAATAGTTACATTGCCATCTTCATGTACTGTGGCAAAGGGGAACTGTGCAAATGCGTTAAATCCTAACATATAATATAGCCTTATGAAGGAGACAGTGAGGTATGTGGTGGAGTCACTGTCTCCATCGTAAAGCTATATCATTTCTTAAACCAAGAAGGAAGTCCTAAATGGGGGCGCTTGTCAAAGATGTTCTCTTTAGCTCCGGGAGTCTTTCTATTATTATAATGTAAAAAGACTTGAATGCATTCTTTACCTTTAAATTTATTTCTCCAATGCTCCAATTCACAGCCACTATAAACCAGCATATCTCCTGGTTTTAAATCTACTTTGATGCCTTTAAGGCCTTCTTTTCCAGAAGGCTCTAGATAGATTGGCCAGGGATCTCCTCCAAGAGCCATCGTTGTAGATATCTCACAACTAAATCGATCTTTGTGTCTTTTAAGAACATCCCCATGTTTATATATTCTGGCAAAAGTATAAGCCGGATTCAACTTTAATCCTGTAGTCTTTTCCATAAGGGGTTGACACTTTAACATTAAAGTTTCCATCGCGATATCTGCATAATTAGAATAGGTGTGCGGGATTTGACCATCCGCTCCTTCATATTCCCCTAATAATGTTTCATAAGGAGAAATGTATTTAGTTTTTCTACAGGTATCATAAACCTGTTTTTTAATAGAAAAATAATTAGCTATAAAGACAGCTAACTCTTTGGAGATAGCTTGACGAATAATTACATATTTATCTTTCTTAAACATCTTTTGCCATCTCTTTAGGGATAGCCGTGATGTTCCAATGGATAAATCTAAAGGGTGCTTTACCATGATCGACTGCATACTCGTGTTCTAGATATCCTGGAAATATAATTAAAGTTCCTGGTTTCGGTCTAAAATTAACTAGCTCTGTTCCAGGCCATATACCCTTTTGATTTTTCATTATTAATTTAGTAGCTCTTGCCCCGGTTCTCGGTTCGTGGAAAATAGGATAAGAAGTTTTTTCATTAACTTTTAAAAAATAAAATCCTGATACATGCTGGTTCCAATGGATGTGTGCTGAATGATGACCTCCACCTTTTTTAGAAAATTCTTGTACCCACATTTCAGAAAACATAGTTTGATATTGTGGCATATCAAAACCACTGTGATCTAAAAATTCCCAAGACTTTTGACCTATATAATTTCTTAAATCTAAAAAATCATTATCTTGTGTTAAGGGTGTTGAATGCCAAGACCTACCAAAATCACCAAATTGTTTTAAATATTTTTTAGAATCAGGCATTTTTTTTGCTGCCTTGATATATTTATCACTAGCTTTATTTAATGATTTAACAAACTCTGGTTTTTCTTCCATCCATACAGGTGTTTTAAAATATTCGTTTATATACATTATTTAAATGGATATCCTAAATGCCATAAGACAAGTGAATATCTCGTTCCTTTCGTTATTGGTTTAACTCTATGCCAAAGAAAACTAGGAAAAACAATAATACTTCCTTTAGGTAATATCTCCGTTGCTTTTCTTAAGTGTTTATCTTCCTCTCTTTGATGAGGCTCATAGTTTCTAAAATCAAATTCTAGTTCACCCCCTGAGTATTCTGAACCATCGGTTAATTGACAGGTCATAGATAGCTTTCTAATCTTACCATTATTTGGATCACCTTCTTTTCTTTTATAAGGTTTATCCCAACTATC
>Ga0080013_1006766_pt1 | contig 10059 bp, 21 predicted proteins | sample ETNvirenome_6_85_FD_69236 | JGI IMG/M metagenome (GOLD analysis project Ga0080013, IMG submission 69236) | Marine viral communities from the Pacific Ocean - ETNP_6_85 (SPADES assembly) (version 2) | ecosystem: Environmental > Aquatic > Marine > Oceanic | place: Pacific Ocean | collected 2013-06-19
TCGCTTAAATAAGACAACAATCAATGGTCTTATAGATGCCTTTGGAGATGAGTCTAAGAATTGGGTAAATCAAGTATTAACTGCTAGAACTGAAAAAGCTCAAGTAGCAGGAAAAAGAGTAACTATCCTTTACCTTATTCCAGAAGGATATGGTTTGAGTGAAGATAGTAATGGCTATGTAATAATCACAAAGGTCGGGGGGGAGAAAACAGTAGAATATCCAGAGGATGAGATAAATTTAGAGGGTATTCCTCCAGGAGATATTCCTTTCTAGCCAAGTATGGTAGTTAAAAAGATAAAGACTGTATGGATGAACAAAGTTGGAATCCATGAGAAATATCTAGAACAAGCTAGGGAGTTAAATTCTGGTATCTTACTCAATTACATAGGTGGGCAAGAGCAGTATGTAGATAACCAAATGTATATCCCCCTTGAACAATTAGAAAAGGGTGAAATAGGTCAAGAAAACTATCCTGAAAGACAAGGGAACGGGAGTTATAAGTTAGTATATTTCAAATGGAAGAACAACAGACACCAACCGAAACTAATATGAAAATTGAAAAATTCAGAGAAGGATATGTGGTTAAATACAAACACTTGATTAAGTACAGAGTAACTAGAAATAAAGCTATTGAAGCAATGTTAAAAGCAATAAAAAAATAAATGGAAATAAATAGTCATATAATTAAACTTTCTGGTAGGGCTGAACTTCCTAATGCCCTAGAAATGAGTAATAACTATAAAGTTACTCTCCAAGGAGCAGTGAATAATGTAGCTCATGCTGACAATGATGACGGCACTAAAAATGTTATCTATACTTTTAAGCCTGTGGTGGTAGAAATTGTAAATGAAATGGGAGAGAAAATAACAGCTAAGGATAGCCGTTCTAAGTCCCAACTCTTTAGAGCTAGGATGTGGAAGATGTGGACAAATGCTAACACAGAATTATCTTTTGAAGACTACTATGACAGATTGATGAATAATCTTATCCTACATGCTGAAGAGATAGCTGGAATGTATGGAGGATGAAATACTTATCATTATTTAGTGGAATAGGAGGATTTGAGTTAGGTATAAAAAATGCTTATGAAAAACTTTATAACAGTAGCGATAATACCCGAAAGTTACAAACCGAAGGGAAATTATCTACCAAGAGAAAGAGTATTATTAGCAAAGATAGCACGAGCAGTGACAACGAGTTTCAGTCAAATGCCTTATTATCTTGTGTCGGCTACTCCGAAATTGACAAATACGCCATCCAAATCTACGAAAAACACTTTAACCACAAAAACTATGGAGACATCAAAAAAATCAACCCCAAAGAATTACCAGATTTTGACCTCGTTGTTGGAGGATTTCCCTGTCAGTCTTTTTCAATCGCAGGAAAGCGAGGAGGTTTTGCCGACACAAGAGGCACTCTATTCTTTGACATCGCTAGGATTATTAGGGAAAAACAACCACGCCTTTTACTCCTTGAAAATGTCAAAGGGCTTTTATCTCACGACAAAGGGAGAACATTCTATACCATCATCTCCACGCTTGATGAATTGGGGTATGACTGTCAATGGCAAGTGCTTAACAGCAAGAATTTCGGAGTCCCCCAGAATAGGGAAAGAGTGTTCATTATCGGACATATTAGAGGAACAAGTAGACCCCAAGTATTTCCTTTCGCCGAAAGCAACGGAACAACTGTTAAAAAACTTGGAAACAAAAACCCAAGTGGAAACGGACAAAGTGGACAAGTAGTATCCACAGATGGGCTTCACCCCACTATCGGAGCTGGTGGCGGAAACCCCAACAGAAAAAGAGATATTGGGTGGAGTAGTGGATATATTCACCAACTCAATAACCCAAAACACTCAAATGACAGAATCTACGGAAAAGATGGATTAAGTCCAACGCTCAATACAGCACAAGGTGGTAATAGACAGCCATTTATACCAGAAGACAGCCAAATCCGCAGACTAACCCCAACAGAATGTGAAAGACTACAAGGATTCCCAGATGGATGGACAGAAGGAGTAAGTGATACACAAAGATATAAAACACTAGGTAATGCTGTAACTGTTAATGTTATACAAGCAATAATGGAGAAATTAAAATGACGAAACTAGCCGACATCAAAAAAGAGTGGGAGAAGTATATAGTCCTCAAGGATGATCGTGCTGTGGATATGATATTAGCAACTTTGGTTGGTAATATGTTGTTAGATAAAGATCCAATATGGTTAATGATAGTGGCACCATCTTCCGGAGGAAAGACAACTCTCCTTGCGCCAATCGTGGATATAAAAAGCGTCTATTTCGTTGATGACCTTACAGAGAAAACACTACTTTCCGGTTATAAAGTAAAAGGCAAAAATTCATCACTTTTAAGTCTAATTGGCTCTGGTATAATGGCTTTTTCAGATTTCACATCTATCCTTACCAAGAACCCTGTTAGTAGGGGAGAAATCCTTTCACAGCTTAAATTGGTTTATGACCGAAAATTATCTAAATACACAGGAACTGGTGGCGTTAAGTGGGAAGGAAAAATTGGTTTTCTAGGATGTGCCACAGAAGATATTTATTATCACCTTGAAAGTGGGAGATCTATGGGTGAAAGATTTATTTTTTATTGGCTTAATATACCAACAGACGAGGAAATAACAAAAAAACAGCAACAAACAAATGTATCTGCAAAAGGAATAACAGATATAATGAAAAAGTATTATGCAGATTATTTTGAAGGGGTACAACAATGGATAGAAAAGCATAGAGTTCCTGAATTAGTAATGACGGACAAACAAAGGGAAAGGGTGCGTCAGGCTTCTATCTTTTGTGTGTCCGGAAAAGCTACCGTTCACACAAACTATAAGTCTGGAAAGGTTGATCAAATTCCACAAAAAGCATCTGTTGGGCGTGATTATAAATCATTTGAAGCACTACTTTTAACTTTCCAAATAATGTACGCATATGAAACAGACAATCCAGGAGCAAAAGTTCAAGATTGGATGATTGATATTATTGAAAAATCTGCTTATAGTTCAATTAACAGAGAAAGGAGAGCTATTTTGGAGATATTAGCTGATACAGACAAACTTCTTACAGCATCTCAAATTGGAACTTCTAAAGGGTTAGGACTTGAAAAGGATGGAGTTGGTTTATATCTTAATCCTTTATTTGCAGTTGGTTTAATCAAAAGAAATACTAGCTCAAATGCCTTTAAGTGGTATATAGAGGATGGACCAACAAAAAACTTTATCAAGAAAATAGCCAATAGTGTATCTCAAATTAAATTAAAAGAGGATGAACCAATAGATGATGAGGAGGAAGAATATGATGTTAATACTCAATGGGAAACTATGTAATTTTGACAATTCAAATCTCAACTTTTTTAATACTTAGTATTACTTTTTTAGGAATAGTCATTATTTCTCCAATACCCTCGTCAGATGTAGAATTTAATCTCCAACTTTGAGCAACAGAAATAGATTTTTCACTTCCTCTAATAAATTTTCCTATGGTCATATGTTTTAAATCATCATCATCAAACAAATACTTTTCCTCTGTTTTCCAACCACTATCAAAGACCGCGTCGTCCCAAACAATAACCAAGACATCTTTTGTAGTAAATTTCATTTTTTAATTTTATCAGAATACATTAAAATTAAAATCTATGACAAATCTTAAAAAATTAAATCTACCACCAAACAAAAAGCTATTCAACCATCAAAAAAGGTTTATTGAGAAGAACCCTGATCGTGCTATGCTCGTTCACGAAACCGGCACTGGGAAATCTATCATAGCAATATGTTGGATGAAAACTAGACCAAAAATAAAAATGTTGGTAGTATGTCCGAAGGGGATTATAAAGAAATGGAAGCGTGATTTAAAAGAGTGGGATGCTAAAGCGGATGTTGTATCGCGGGATGTGATTAAAAAAACAGACCTAAAGAATTATGGTGGATTAGTCCTTGATGAAGCTCAAGATTTTGCCTCTCCTTTGTTCACAAAACAGAGATCAGCAAGGTCTAGTATTGTTTATACTTATATCCGACAGCACCCAAAAGCGGTAGTTCTTTTACTAACAGCGACACCGGTTCGTTCAACTCCGTGGAATATCCATACCCTTGCTTGTTTTCTTAGTATCTATTGGAACAGAAACGATTTTTTAAACGAGTATTTTTATATGACCGACAGGTATGGAAGGATGCACTATGAGAAAGTTTATGGGTGGCAAAAAAAAATCCGACCAAAAATAGAAATGATTTCAGATATTGTTCTGATGTCTGATTGTGTAGATGTACCACAACAACACCACCAAATTTTCAAAATTAAGTGGACACAGAAACTCCAAAATGCTCTCAAAAAGCAACTCTATATGGAACCAGCAAAAGAGTGGTATGCTAGACACAGATTAGAACAGAGTGAGGATAAGTGGAAAACTCTAAAAAAGTTGATGGATGGCTACCGAAAAGTGATTGTTGTTGCCTATTACCGAGAACAGATAGATGATTATGTGGCTAGAATTGGAGATAACCGGCAAGTTTTTGTTTTAACAGGATCAGTAAAAAACCAAGACGCAGTAATTCAGGACGCTAGAGAAGCAGACGATTGCGTTTTTATTATCCAAGCACAGATGGGTGCGGGGTTTGATGCCGGAGAATTTAGCGTTGTGATTTTTGCTTCTATGTCTTTCCGGTATGTAGATTATGTTCAGATGAAAGGGAGAGTAAAAAGAATAAACAATTTACACGAAAATACCTTTATCTATCTACTAGGAGGAAAAAATGATCAAGCAGTATATAACTCAATACAACAAAATAAGGATTTTGACGTACACGACTATTTATCAAAAATGCGATAAAATATCTAAATGGATATTCTCCCACCACTAACAAAAGTGTTAAACAAAAGGGAAGCGAAAATAACCCCAAGGGTTCTTAAATGGTTCTCTAAAAATTACCCTTTTAGTGTTGCGTTAGAGATTAAAGCAACTAAAACTAACAGCATCCCCGGTTCAGCTCTTAAATCTCACCAGAAAAAAGCACTTATTGCGGTCCAAAGTGAGGCAGGCTTATCCTATAAAATCCCTGACGCATCCTATTTACGCTTACCATTTGATGCTTTCCAACTAAAAAATACAAAGTCTTTTGTAGTAGCGTGTTTTCTGGAAAAGGGTATTTGCTTGGCGATCCCTCCGGAGAAATGGCGTGGTGCGAAATATAATCCTATGAGTGATTGTTCTATTAGAATAGATATATAATTATGTAGCACAAAACCCTGTTTTCACAGGGTTAAATGCAGAGTCTTAGCGAACTCATTAGTGAGTATATCATAAATCCTAGACTTTTTCACTAGGGTCTGGGTAGTTAATAAAACTCGCTGAAATACCACCGCAAGGGCAGGCTATATGCCTGTCCTTCGCTTACTTTTAATCAAATTTCGCTATTTCTTCTGCTGTTAATGGTTTAGGGAGTGGTGGAATTGGCTCGTTCCTAAACTCATAATATAACTTTAATTCTTTTGCCGAGTATGGTGCGCCACCTTTATATGGTGCGGGGTATTTATGTGAATCTTCAATCTCCTCAACCTTTTTAGGTCTGCCAACCGGTCTTTTAGGATCTTGTAATAGTCCGGCTCTCCTTTTCTTTTCTTGATAAATCAAATACACAATATATGCACTTATGTTTTTCTGTCCATCTTCTTCCATAAGTATCTCTAACTCTCTCCATTGTGTAGCCAAATCCAAATTTACTGATATTTTTTTATTCATTTCAATAACTGGTTTTCCAAAATTAGCAACAAAATCCTCTCTCCTCTTTTCCTTTAACTTTTGCAATTCTATTTTACTTTTTGCACCTATTGTTTTTTTCTTCATTCCGATAAATGCTTAATGATAATAACTATGATGGGGAATACCACGACTACAAAAACAATCCCTATCCTATCTAATAATTTCCGTTTCTCTGTGGGTCTTTTATGAATATACATTATTCTGCGTCAGTTAAACGATAAGCACGAGGAGATAAGGTAATTTCACTAGCCACTCCATTTTCATCATAATTACATTCGTGTATCATTTCCACAGCTTCCTCCTCATTTTCAGCTTCCACATTTACGCTAAGTTCTTCTTCCCAAATTACATTATATACTTTCTTTTTCATATTTTTTATTATGCTTTTTAACTAAAATTTATGCGGGGTAGAGTTCTTTTGTCTTTTCCTTCTTCTAAGGTGTATTCGCCCTTTTTAAGTTTCTTTTCAAGAAAACGGATCAACGTCTCATTTTCTAATACATACCTTTTGCCGTCAGAAAAAGCCCTGATAGAGATATTCCCATAGTATGAGTTTATTTCTATTCTTTGTTTTTCTGTCATAGCACTTCCTTCTCGTCATAATGTTTATTAAAGATGTCTTGTGCATCTTCCGTGTATCGCGAGTCGCCATTTTTTTCTATATGATACACTTCTATCCCTTTTCTAGCGCACTCCTTTTCTGTTGCGCGTTGCGCGATTTCACACACTTTTCTCATTTGTTTTTCTGTCATAGCACTTCCTCTACCTCTTTTGTGATTTCAACATCACAATCAGGGCAATGATATTTTATGTTCAACCAATCACCATAATCTCTGGTGCTAAACTCTCCGCTACCTAAATCAACCTCGCCATAGTTTCTAACATCTGCCTGAAACCTTGCATAAGCAAACTCCTCTTTACATTTTTTACATTTCATATTAGTTTTTATTAGTTAGTAATCGTAATTTTTCTCTGCTTTGATAATCGTAAAGTTAGCAAAGTCCGTTCCTTCCAAAAAGTCCGGCAAATCTCTTTCTGCATTTTCAATAGCAACATCTGGGTCATCTGTAAATACATCAAATTCTACAAATAACTTACAGGTGATAGTTTCTTTTTCTTTTTCTTCCATTTCTTCCACAATACGCTTTAAAGCTCCAAAAGTTTCTTCATTCATAGTTCTCGCCTACGCTACTAAAAAGATATGCTCTGCTTTACCTCCTTTTATGTGAACTTCAAAATCACCAGTGCTTGTGCCGTAAACGATCCCCTTGCCGATATGTCGCCAAGTGTCATAGACTTCGCACCCGTCTTGAATTTCCCCGTATCTCTTTTGAAACTTCAAAGATCCTTTTATACTGCCGGATATAACCGCTCTTTCAATAGAATTAGCGATTTTTTGAAACTTCTTTTGAGGTAATTTTCTTATTTCAATATGTTGAGCCATAATTTTATTTAATTAGTTTTATAAAGTCCTTTATATCCTCTCCTCTCAATAATTCTGTTAAATGTAATCCCCTACCCCACAATCAGCACACCCAATAAAATCGGAAGTGTTAATTGTGTTGTCGTGGGGACATAATTCGTAATCCTTATCCTTGTTGTGTTTTTCAATTTCTTTTATATCTTTTTCAAACTCATCTCTTATGCTATCCGTATCATAAACGACCTCTCCGTTGTCAAGCGTTCTGTAATAAGTTTTAATTTCTATTATGTTTTTTTCTTTGTTTATCATATGTTTATCCTTTATAATGCTTGTCGCATAAATGCTCGTTACCTCCGTTGATCTCTCTGTATTCAATAGGGTTGTCGCTGTAATATCCGTCCTTATCTATTGACCAAACAACTACGCTTTCTTGCACATTATAAGTAGCTTTCCTCTTACATTTGTCGCACTTGAACATAATTTATTTAATTAGTTGTTAATTGGCTCTATCTTTCCCAAACCATACAAAGACAAACTCCATTTCGTTCCGTTTTTCGTCTTAAACTCAATCGCCCTTGTTCCGTTATACAATGACATACCTGTATAGTAGCTATCCAAACTCGTTAGCACTCCTCTTTTTCTCTTTTTTCTGCTATTCATACTAAACCAATATGTTTCGCCAATTTTTAGCTTTCCACACTCCACCATTTTTTCAAATTCTTCTTTACTCATAATTTTTATTTAAGTTAGTCTATCCAAAAAGTACTGCACTCCTCACATTTATTTCCACAGGGATAGTCATTTCTATATGGGGTACTCTTGTGTCTTTTGATATTCATATCACCAAAAGAACATTTACCTTCCTTCCACCTTTTCTCATATTCTCTTTCAGTACTCATCTGGCCCTTTAATATGCTTTCATCAGTTATACTTCCAAGTCTTTCTCTCTTTTTAGCTTTTCTAATAACAGCACCCGACATAAAACCTTTTGTTAGTCCGAACACATCACCAGTAAGAGAATAGCCACTAGCGCCTTCATCAGAATAGAGATTATCTTTGTTGTACGGCAAGGTTATAGTACTTTTAACTTCGGTATAATCGCCAGAACCTTGTACTCTATCCATAATGGCTATATGAGCATTTTCAAACTCAATAACATCACCAGTATCAAGAATAAAGTTAGGACTATCTTCAAACAAAACACAAACACTTCCACCATAACTAGCTTGTCGCACCATAAGAGATAATTTAGAAGCATTTTTCTTATACTCTATTCCAACTCTTTTTGCTATATTTCTTCCAACTTTTTCAATTTCCTTTTCTTCCCAACTCCAAGAACCTTCGTCAATATACATACCGGTATCATAAAAAAAGTACATAGAAGAAGTATTACGCATTAAGTCTTTTAATACATCAGAATTATCAGTTTCTAGTAGTCTTTCTCTTATTCTCTCTTTTGTGTCGTCTGTAAGCCGACCTTTCTCTTTTTCAATTTCACCAACAACATAGCTTGCACTCTCATACTGACTATCAGAAATCCACTCCAAATTATCCTCGTACCAACTATCTACACCTTCCAAGATAATTTTTTGTACGCCTTTTGCGTCTATCTCATCACGATAGTCAATATCTACCAACTCGCAACCGCTTTCAGCGTTCCAAGTAGAATTTTTTTCCAAAGCTGTGTCAATTTCTTTGTCTGATAGCTCTATTTCTGATAGCTCTATTGTTTTTGTTAGTTTTTTCATTTTTCATTTAAGCTATAAACATAACTATTTTCTCTCACCAAATAATCTATAACCTCTTCTCTATCTTTTACTAGCGTGTCTGTAAAATTGTAATAGAGGTTGATAGGTATATTTTTGTCATAGATATAACTTACAACTTGAAATGGGCTAGTAAATTTTGATTTCTCGCCATCCCAGTATTTTTTATACTCTCTTGTAAAGTCAGGATATTTTTTTTCCAATTCTTTTGTAAAATTATACATTTTACGAATATCTCCAAACTTCAAATGGATATAACTATCCTTTGTTCCATAATAATCTATTTCTTTTTTCATATTTCTTTTTTTAGTAGGCGCATACCTAATTGTATGCACCTGTTCTTGTAATGCTTTACGCTGTGAGCTTTGCAAGGTCTTTCGCTAGTGCGCCAAATACCTCCTGTGCTTCAACACCTCCGGCAAATAGCTTGATAGTGTATATCCTTCTCATATCCTCCAATTCTTTCAAAGTTTTCTCCTGCTTTTCATTAAGTTTATACAAAACCTTAAAATGACTTCTGCTGTCATACCCTAGCTCTATAACATCACCATCCCTGTATCCTCCGGACATTTTAAATCCGGCTTTTTCTAAATCCTTTTCTGTCTTTTGTAGTTCGTCTTGCGCTTTTATATACGCTTTTTCTAGCACCTTTGCTCTTGCCGACTTTACAAGTTCGCCACTAGCTTTGTTATATATTTTGCTCTGCTTTTCGTTGTAAGTAGCAATCGCTTTGTCTATATCTGCGAAAATTATCTTTTCTAGTTTTCGCTTTTCCTCCATATTGAGAGGGCGAGTTGTTTTCATAATTTTTATTTAGTTAATTGCTTATAAATCGACCTTTATTAACTTACCTCTACATTTTCCATAGTTCTCTCGTCTTTTTTTTCAACAACATTTAATACTACTATTCCACTATCGGTGGATAGCATAGCAACCCATTTTTCATTCTCCCACACTTGCTCTACACTTGTGTCGCCAGCTAATCTCTGCACAACATCTCTTGCTGTTTCGTCTGCTTCTTGTTTTTCATTTACTTGATAGAGTAAAGCATTTGCAAAAGAAGTTATATTGCTATCGCCACAATTTATAAAG
>Ga0080013_1006767_pt1 | contig 10058 bp, 2 predicted proteins | sample ETNvirenome_6_85_FD_69236 | JGI IMG/M metagenome (GOLD analysis project Ga0080013, IMG submission 69236) | Marine viral communities from the Pacific Ocean - ETNP_6_85 (SPADES assembly) (version 2) | ecosystem: Environmental > Aquatic > Marine > Oceanic | place: Pacific Ocean | collected 2013-06-19
ACTAAAACAGCTGGTGATGAATATAAGGTATATACATATAAAAATAAGGGAGAAGAAAATGAAATAAAATTAGAACTTGGAAGAAATAAACTATTCTATGATGCTTATGTAAAAGATTGGATATATAATACAGATAATCCTCCAGTAGAAGAGCCTGTAGAAGAAGGGACTGGGAATAATAATTTATTTAAAACTCCTAAAATACTTTTTCCTGCAGATAATACAGGTACTATTGGATTTGGATTTCAAAGCGGAGGACAAAGACAAATGGGAGGGGCTATGATGAGTAATCCTAGTATGTACCAAAGAATGCAACAATTGCCTGGTGGAATTATGCAACAAATACCAGGATCAGATGCAGTAGAATTTAAAGGTCAAACTCATAAACAAGGAGGTATTTTAATGGATCCTGAAACAGAAGTTGAAGATGGAGAAACTATGGATAAAGTAGTAATGAAAGACGGAGAAGCAAAAGACTATTTCTTTTCTTCTTATTTAAAAAAGAGAGGACGATCTTATGCTGATATGCATAAAGAAATACTTTCAAGAGGAGGAGACCAAAAAGAAATTAATTATTTAGCTGCTATGCAAGAAAAAGCTGCTAAAAGAAAACCTGGTGATATAGCTAAATTAGGAGGAGTAGCTAGTTATGCAACAGGAGGATTTGATGAAACTGACCCTTCAAAAAAAGAAATAAAAGCATTTCAAAAAGAAAAATATAAATATTATAATGGACCTCTTTCTTTTAGAAAATGGAACAAACAAAATCCATTTAACTTGGATGAATATATGGCATATATGGAAGAGCCAGAAATGCCAGAAGCTCCTAAAGAAACTATAGGACTTAGACAAGATCTTCCAGGAGCATATAATTATAGAGCAGATGCTGGAGATGGATATACTATTTGTCAATCTGGTAACTGTCAAGATGGTATAGGAGTTATGTATACATATTATGCAGAAAATACAGAAGAATGGGATGCTTTACTGGCTAAAAATCCTGATAAAATACCACATAAAACTCCTGATGGTACTGTTATTGCTATGTATGAAGGAGAATTTAAAGATGGTAAACCTGTAGGTCAAGGAAAATTTACATGGAATGATGTAGATCAAGCTTTATCAGATGGTGTAGCATTTGTACCGTGGAAATATTCTAGTACAGGAGAGTTTAAAGTAGATAATGCAGGTCATCCTGAATTAGTGTCTGGAACTAAAGATTATGGAGATTTACAGGGTGTGACTACAGGAATATTTAAGGATGATAAAATTGTTTCTGGAACTAACACTACAAACGGTAAAGTTGTTAATATTGAAAATGGAAAAGAAGTATCTAAATTTTCAAAAACTGTAAGAAAAGATTTAGTTGAAAAAGGTTTATTAGAAAAAATTCCTTTTAAATATTCACAAGGAGATATTGGTACTGAATATAAGAAAATGAAAAATGCTAGTGGTTATACACAACCTACACAAACAGAATTAAATGCGTTAGGATATAATAGTTTTGATGAATTTAGAGCAGATTATGAGAGATTAATAGATGATTCTTATAATTGGAAAAATGTTACACATTGGGGCAAACAACATGAAGATGCTTTAGGAAAAGTAAAAAAAGGAATAGAGGAAGGATTTACTACAACAGGTACATTTACTCCATCAGCATTCGTTACTACTGGGACTACTGGGACTATTGGAGGAGAGACACCACTTACTTATGAAGAAATGATGGCTACAGTAGGACTACGTACTGGGCCGCAAGTACCATGTCCTTGTGCTCCTGAATATAATAATTATAATGTTCCAGAAGGTGTAGATTGTTTTGAATGTGAAGATGAAAAGGCCAATAAAGGAAGAAAAGGATGGCTTGGATTTGATGATAAAACAGTTCCAGGATTAGCTATTGCTTCAGGAGCAGCTCAAATGATTCCTGCTGCATATGCATTTCTTCATGACCAGCCTGATCCAGATATGGTTCCATTTGAATCTGGAGTTACAAGTCCTATAGTACCAGGAAGATTAAGAGCTAAAAAACTAAGTCATATTAATATGAACCTCCAAAGATCAGCTAATGATGCTAGACTTAGAGAGATGAATCAGTTTATAGATACATCTGGGGGAGGACCTGCTTCTATGGTTAATAGAATGGCAGCTTGGGGTAAAAAACATGAAGGAGATATGCAAATTGCAGCACAAGAAAAGCAAGCTAATATAGGTATAGAGAATCAAAATGTTGCTATTGAAAATCAAACAAATTTACATAATTTAAAAATGGAACAAGAAGCAGCTTTAGGTAATGCACAAATGCAAATGTCTGAAGCGCAACGTCTTAACGAAGTAAATGCAATTAATACTGCAGCTAAAAATAAGATTAAAGATGATGAAGAATATATGAAATATGCAGGAATTATAGCTGCTTCGCAAGGAGTGGGATCTATATTTGGAGATATGTTAGATTATAAAGGAGATATGTATAGAGCTCAAGGTTATGATATAGAAGGTACTACACAACGTATGTTATTAAGAAGGCATTTAGGTAGAACTCTTATGGTTCCAGGTACTAGAACTCCATTCTGTCAAGAATGTACTCAAGAAGATATAGCTAATTATTATAATACGTATTATCCAAAACAACAATCAACTATCCAATAAAATATGGCAAGAATAAATATACCAAAACCAATATCTACTTATAGAGATTTAGGGACAGTAGAATTAGCTAAGCTAGCAAGAAATCAATATATAGAAGGATATGGTGCAGCCTCTGAATTTCAAAATTCTGTAAATAATATGCAATCTTTAGAAAAAGATGCACATTTAAAAACTAAACTTTCTAATCAATATTCAGGAATGTTAGATAAATGGGCATCTCGTGGGGATTATGAAACTTTAGGTATAGCGATTAATAAAGGAGCTAATCAATTTGTTCAAGACTATAATCCTATACAACAAAGCGTTAAAAATAGAAATGAGTATGCACAGAGTTTAAAAGAGGCTTATGAGGATAAGAAGATTAATACTAATACATATAGAGGTAGATTAGCTCAATCAGATGCTATGTATCAAGGTATTCAGTACGGGGAAGATGGATCTTTACAAGAAAACTCTGTATATAGCGGTAAACAATTTTATCATGATGTAGATATTACAGAAAAAATTAACAAAAGATTAAAAGAAATTGAACCTTTTATTCGTGAAAACTTAGGTACTGATATTCCTTATAATGAAAATATGGAAGTTACTAGTACTGAGAATGCTAGAGGTGAAGTTAAATATTGGGTTAGAACTGAAAGTAAAACAGTAGAACTTCCTTCTAGTATAATTCAAGATGTTGTTAATGATGTAATGAATGATCCAGATGTGTCAGCATCTTTAGCTCAGGAGATAGATGTAAATACTTATCACCTTGGTGATGAAGGTGCTATGGAACATATTAATAAATTAATTGCGTCAGGAGATATTAAACAAGAGGAAATAGGTCCTATGCTCGAACAAATGGGACCTTTAGTTACATTACAAAATCTAATGTATCAAAATTCTGTGAATAGAGAAACTCAATTAGCAATAGGTTCATTTGGTGGAGTTAGAGAAAGTTCATATGGTCAAAAAATTAGATATGATGAAATGTATAAAATAAATGAAAAAGCTAAAATAAAGAAGGCTAAGAAAACACCGTTAATAAATACCGATGATGTGTCATACAATACGTCAGTTCAAGTAGTACCAATAAATGAAAGTTATGAAGATGCTATAGATAATAGAAGTAATACAGTTGATTTAATAAAAGGTAATCTTTCTTTAGTTAGTGGTCAACTTAATCAAGATCCAGATAAAATTGAATATGATAATAATGGTAATGAAATATTCGGATCAGGAGGACAAGGGTTAAATCTTGAAGAAATGACTGATACTGAAATTATTCAAAATACAGAAACGTTAGTTGATGGATGGAGAGCTGCATCTGCAAAAGCTAATACCAAAATGTTAGATTATATGCCATGGAGAAATACTATAAATACGTTACAACCTAAAGAAGATGGTAATGGAAATATTATTGAAGATCAAACTACATATTTAGGACGTCTTGATGATGCGTATAAAGCTTATCAAAATAAGATACTTACTATACGGGAGGCTGGAAATTCTTATTTAAATAATGTTGCAGCAGCTAATGATTTAGACATCAGTAAGTTTAATAGTACTATGTTTAGACTTAATGATCAAACGATGGATTATGATGTAATTAATCAAAAACTTAACTCAGGTATTGGGCTTTCTATCCCTAACTCTGAAGGATATGGTAATAATTTAAGTGTTAAAGAATACCTTGAAATTAGAGGTGAGCAACTTGCTAATGCAGAATTTACAGGAGTTGGAGGAGACGACTTTTTTCTAAATAATCAATTCCAACTTTTTACTGGAAATAATCCTTGGTTTTGGGATAATGTAGAAGTAACAATTACAGGACAAGATATAGTAGATGCACATAATGCATTAAATCCTAATGCTCCAATAAAAAGTCTAATGAACTTAACTGGGGTAGCTGATATAAATACTGGAATACCAGGACAAGGATCTTCTTATGATACTCAAGTATTAAAAAGTAAATTATATCAAATTATAATGAAAAGACACTTTAATAAAGATGTTAGTGACTTTGCATTCGCATTTGATCAAAGAGCAGAAGGTATAGATGATATTTTAATAGGAGTAAATGAGTTTTTAAAAGAAGAGGAGAAAAGAGTTGAATCAAATTATAATGCAAATTATTCAGGAGCTTCAATACCTTTTGAGGCTGCAGTTATGACTAATTTTGGAGCTAATTATGAAACTTCTAGTATTGTTAATGAGCAGATAAAAGATTTCTTTAAAGATGATGTACTTCCTTCACATTGGGCAATAAGAGATGCTCAGGGTCAAAGTCCTAATATGGAATATAAAGAAGGATATTTAAACAGTAAAACTACAAATAAATCAAAGAATCATTTTGACGGTACTGTAGAATACGATATTATAGAAAATCAAGTGGGAGTATTAAATATGGGATTAGGTGATGATGGAGCAATGATTTATGTACCTATAAAAATTACAAGCGGTTCAAAGAAAGGTAAAGTATATAATTATTTAGTACCAGCGCATTACATGAATCTCCCTGCTTTAAGTGAATATATTAATAGTCCAGAATATGAAGTTAATACACAATGGAATAAAGGAGTATTGAATAGAAGTGATGAGTGGTCACCAACTCAATATTCAAATGTGACTTTTAAATATGATAGATCTGGGGGAGGAAAAGATGAAGTTATTATTGATGGAGAAACACATAGTAAACAAAAAGGATTATCAATTTTAGTACAAAATTTAATTAATAATAGAAATAGAAGCCATCAATAATAAATAAACCAAATAGACTAAATATGCCAATACAAATAGATCCAAAAGTAAATTTATCTGTTCCAAAAAAGACTGATGGAAATCCACTTAATGATCCTAACTGGATAGATCCTAATACTCCTCTTATATGGGGACCAGGAAGTGGTAGAATAACTTCACCTGCTATACATCAACATAGAGATTTATCATATAAAACTTGGAATCCAGACCTTGGAGAATATGAAGATATTTCAAAATTTAGTAAATACGGAGTTATGTTTAGTAATTATGGACCATCTTGGCAAGAACAAAGAGCCATGGGACAAACTACAGGTGAGAAATGGAGTCATGGTTTAAAGAAAGCTGCTATAACTACTGGAGGAGCTATTGTAGAAAATACTGTAGGTCTAATAGCAGGTGTAGGTGAATTATTAAATGGAGGACAATATCATAATAATGAGGTAGGTAAAACGGTAGATGGATGGAATGATTGGGCTAGAAAAGAAATGCCTAATTATTATACTCAAGAAGAAAGAGATATGGGTCTTTGGGATAGAATGGGGACTGCTAATTTTTGGTCTGATAAAGTTGCTAATGGATTTGGATATACAATAGGATCGTTAGCTACTATGTATTTCACTGGAGGATATGGTTTAGTAGGTTTAGGTGGTAAAATTATAAAGGGAGTTAGTGTAGCTAATCAAGCATCTAGAGCTAATAAAATATATAAGTTATATAAAACAGCTCAAGGTACAAAAAGAGGAGAGAAATTATTATCAATGTATAATAAGACAAAAGGAGGATTATATCTTAAAAATGGACTTTTAACATTAGAAGCTGGAGCAATGATGTCTTTAGCAGAATCTTCTGTAGAAGCCAGAGAAACTCAAAAGCATGTAAAACAAAATTTAACAGAGGAAGCTATGGAGAAATATCCTGATGGCATTCCACAATCTGTATTAGAAGAAATTGAAAATTTATCTCAATCTGCAGGTAATGCTTCATTTATAGGTAATATGACTGTATTATCTTTATCTAATATAGCAATGTTTAATAAATTTTTAGCTGGAAATGTAACAAAACAAAGTTTAAAAAGTGGAGTTACAGGAGGAGGATTAACTAAAACTGGAGCTAAAACTGTAGTAGATAAAGGATCTGCATCTTTTTTAGGAAGAGCAAGAAAATGGACAAAACCTTTTAGAAGGGGTGCATTTGTAGAAAGTTTACAAGAAGGAGGTCAATATGCTATTAATATAGCTTCTACAGAATATTACTCATCTAGATTTGATAATAAAGGAGGTATAACTATGATGAACGCTCTTACGGAAGGTGTATCTAGAACCTTTGGAGAAACTGAAGGTTTAGAATCAATGATGATAGGAGCTATAGTTGGGGGTGTATCAGGAGGTGTTACTGGAATATCTCAAACTAAAAAAAGAAATAAATTAGCAAAAAGAGTACAAGAAATTGTTAATGATGATGCTTTTATGAACATTATGGAGAGAACACAAGATAATGCACGTACTTCACATTTTTTAGAAAAAGCTGATCAGTATAGAGCAGAAGGGAAAGATAAATTAGCAGATCAAGCTATGACTCAAGCTTTTATAAGTGAAATTTCAACGTTAGATAATGCAGGATCTTTAGACTTCTTTACAGAGAGATTAGAGGATTTTAAATCTTTATCAGATACAGAATTTAAAGAACTGTTTGGTATACCTAAAGACACTGAAATTAATAAAGATGAAGTTATTGATAATATGTTAGAGGAAACTAAAAACATAATTAAAAGAAAAGATGCTTTAGATTTAATGTTTGCAGAAGAAGAAACAAGAGGTTTACCTGGAGTACTTTTAGGTAAAAAAGGTAAAGAAGAAGAGGAATTAAGAAATAAAGAAACACGAATTCTTAAAGCACATATGTTACATAGTGCTGTATTTTTAGATCAAATAGATAATCAAAAAAGAGATAAAGCAAAAGAAATAGATAGTTTATTCCCAGGTATAACTTTAAGCACTTTAGAAGAACAGGCAGATTTAGCTGCTGAAGAATATGATCTTTTAGTAGAACAATATATTAGAAATGCTGCAGCAACTAATCAAGTAGATGAAAATAGTGATCCTATAACAAATGAAAGTCAAATTTCTAAAGATGAGCTTTTAGCTATGCATAATCAAGCTTATTCTAAATTTCATAATGGAGTAGCAGAGTCTGTTAAAAATGTAAACTTAACGCATCCTTTAGATAAAGATGCTATGTCTCAACAACTTCAAGAGTATTATATGTTACATAGACAATTACAAGATGTGATGGAAAATTGGAATAGACTGCAAACAAATGAAGGTAAAAATAACTATATTAGAGCAGCTTTATTAGATGGAGAACAGAGTATAAAAGATGCTAATAATAGAAGAGCTGATGAGGTTCTAGATAACGAATCTGATCCTAATGCTGCATTAGAAAATATTCCTCCTAATGCTAGTAAAGCAAAAAAATCTGAGATAGAAGAGGAGGTTAAAAGAATGAAGAAACAGGAATTAGCTATGATGAATAAGTATGGAAATCCTGAAATGTCTATAGAAGAAATTGATAGAAATTTAGAGAGACTTAGACAACAAATAGATGAGGTTAAAAAAGATCCTAGAAAAGTTAAAGATATAAATTTTCAAATTAAAGTATTAGAAACTATTAAAGGTATAAAATTAGAGGCAGAAACTGTAATAAAAGCAGAAGAGGATAAAAAAAAGGTTGAAATTGAAGAAGAAACTACAGAAGAAGTTGAAGTTGAAAAGACAGGGAGAGGGAGAAAACAAATTGATAGGATAAAAGAAAAATATGAAAACGCAAAACAGCCTCAAGAAAAATTAGATTTAATACAAAGATTTATTAATAATGTATACAAAGGAGCTGAAGCTACTCAAGAAGAAATAGATTTCTTTAATAATGAGATAGAAGTTCTTAAAAAAGAAGGGTTTGAATTACAAATGGAGACACAACCTGGGAATAAATGGAATGAAGGTATGAATGTAGAAGTTATATGGCGTCCAGATGATACTTTACCAGAAGGTGTTACAATAATAGATAGAGTAGATCAACCTGGCATTATGAAAGATGGGAAATTACACAAAAGAGCAAAAATAGTAGTAAGAAGAGGACGTAAAGAAGGAACTGAAAGACCTGCTTTAGTTGAAGCTACTAATAAAGCTGCAGAGGGAAAAGGAACAGGGAAAAAGAAACTAGCTGCAATGAGAAAAACTAGTAAAGCTCTTAGTGAGTTTGATAAACAATTTGAAAAGCCTTTTAATCTTGCTGATTTAGCAAGTGAAGAAGCAATAGTTTCTACTGAAACTGAAGTTGCTCCTATAGATAAAAATGAATATGAAATTCATTTAGAAGGTAATTGGGGAATACAAGGAAAAGGATGGTCAGTATATGATGCTTTATCTGTACCAGGGATAGAGTTAGGAGATCAAAGAAATAGAACTCCTGGAGAAGTTACATTTTCAGAAATGGAAACAGAAAACAATAAAATATTTATAGTAACAGATAGAACATCTAGAGATTTTTCAGGTAGAGAAGGAGGTATTAGTATCTCTATGGTATTTGATAAAAATACTTCTCGAACTTTAGAGGAAGTTAAAGAAAATTTATTAAATTTGAACGCTGAAATACAGTCTACTAGAAGTTCTGCTAAGTTTGATAATAGCTCAAGAGCACAAATTGAAAGATTAGATATGAAAGAAATTGCAACCCCTACTAGAAATACAGAAATGGTTGAAGAAGATAATACTTCTACAGAAGATATTATTGTAAAATCAGAATTAAATGTAATGGAGGAAGATAGATTAAAAAATGAATTACAAAATGATATTCAGGCAGATATATCTACTGAAATGGCTGAAATAGATCAAATACCTCTTGAAGATTTAGGTGATTATCAACAACAGCTTTTAGAAGAAGAAGAAGCATTAAGGAAAAGACTAAGAGATGAAGATGATAATTGTAAAACATAATTAAATGGGCTGTAATCAAAATAAAATAGAAAATTTTGAGGCAAGATTACAAAAAATCGCTAAACTTAAAGCTGCTTTAGAGAAACGCTTGCAATCAAATAAAGAAGTAGATAATAGTACTATTGCTATTTCTAATGCTCAATATGAAAATAAAGTTAATATTGTTGAAGGTACTGTTAGAAGAGCTGTAGCTGTTCAGGGAGATGAGATTATACCGATTAAAAATAATCCTAATACTATAGATAATGTTTTAGATGAATTAGATTCTAACAGTTTAAATACTCCAAAGGTATTACCTGGAGATTTTGTAGAGGTTCAATTTATAGAAAATGATTATTGGGCAAATAATAAAGATAAAGTTGAAGAAGCTTGGATGGAAGCTCCTTTATATCTTATAGATAAAGATGGTACTAGAACAGATCTACTTGAAGCTTATAAAGAAAATAATATAAATACATATGCTAGAAAAGCAATATATGAAGCTTTACAAGAAGGTAAAAAAGTTGAATTACAAGTAGAATCTAAAATACCTAATTTTAATAATATTAGAATTGGGGGAATGCCAGTATTTTTTAGTGTAGAAGAACAGCTAAAAATGCACACTTTTAGAGATATTGATGGGAATTTTCTTACAGCTACTCCTGAAGAATCTAAACCTATATTACTTATAGCTAC
>Ga0080013_1006768_pt1 | contig 10058 bp, 20 predicted proteins | sample ETNvirenome_6_85_FD_69236 | JGI IMG/M metagenome (GOLD analysis project Ga0080013, IMG submission 69236) | Marine viral communities from the Pacific Ocean - ETNP_6_85 (SPADES assembly) (version 2) | ecosystem: Environmental > Aquatic > Marine > Oceanic | place: Pacific Ocean | collected 2013-06-19
GGCACTTCGTGCTGGTATGGTTTCACGGCCAATGTTCCCGGCAATAGTGCCAAGTTCCGCGCTGCCCTTCCGCCCGGTTTCCTAGATGGAACGCTGGGCTTGAAGAAGTTCTTCGCAGACCGCAAGAAGGATTACCGATTCTGCGCGGAATACTGGAAAGCTTTCATCAGCGACACCAACACCGATCTTTATGAACTGAGCGCGGATTAATTACAAACCAAAGAGCGTTAGAGTTTCTCTAACATACTTACTTTAGAAGGAGATTATTATGAACAGAATGAAAAACAACGAAGTCATCGCCAGGTGGGCGCTCGGAATCAAAGGAGCGAACCACAACGGTTCCCTCCGGACAGATGGAGATAGTTTGTGGAGTTACGACCTCCTCATTGGAGCACGGACACGAGCCGAAGCAGAGGCCTCCACCGGTATTCAGTTGGCTGTCGCCGACTACACCTCCACCGGAGGTCGCTTCGAGTCAAACACTACTTCCATCCACGTCAATGCGGCCAAGAGATCCGCCGATCTTGTGGTCGAGCCCGAAAGGTTCGATCAGTTCGTCATTGATTTCACCGTATAGGGAGGGAAGTTGAAAGTAGAGGTTCAAAGTGAGTTATAAGAAAGGCGACCTCGTAAACTTCTGGCTGAATAAGCATTGTGGAGTTGTAATCGGTATTATCACGGGCCTACACGACCGAGACATGTCCATGTTCCACAACCGACCGATTGGCCGCATCACCCAAAAGTGGGCTACAATCGAGGTTTTGACGGATAGGATTGGCATTTGGCCAGTCGAGACGCACAAGCTCAAGAAAGTAGAGGTTCAAGGTGAGTAATAAGAAAAGAGAAGAGCAAAAGAAGCCTTCAAGGCGCAATATGGTGGTTCTTATGTGCCGTGCGCGCTTTGCCCCTGGTCGAGGGGCCGGGACACACGGTGATGAGAGGAAGGAGGCGTCCAGAAAAGCCTGCCGCAACCGAGTCTTTCGCCCTTGACATTTCCTTTACAACAAAACACTATACTTCCGTCAGGATCTCCTGTATAATGTGTATGTAAGGTTGGGGAGCACCCACCAACCTGCGCCTGGAGGCACTCATCGCTAAAATGACCCCAACCGCCCGCCGCTTCGAGTCGATCATCGACGCCGGAGTCCTGAATTCCCGCGACATCGTTTTCGCCCAGAGCCTGTATTCCTACTACAAGCGCAAGGGGAAGCTCACTTCTGGGCGCAGAAAGTGCCTCGCTGGTCTTGAGGATCGCGTGGCCGACCTGCGCGCCAACCCACCGGCCAAGGTCGTGGCCTCGCCCGAGACCATCGCCCTGCTCGCTCGCATCGATGCGCTCAAAGGTGCCAGCACCTCGGACTGGGAAACAGAGGTTCTGGCCTCCTTCCGCGAGCAACTGGAAGCCGGTCGCGTGCTTTCTCCCAAGCAAATCACGATCATCGACAAAGTTGAGAAAGTGGCCAAGGAGGTCGCCGAATTCGATTTCGACGAGACAACCGCGAAATCCTTCGCCATCGCCGTCGCGTATTACAGGAACAACCCTCCTTATTACTCAAACGTGGTCGCTGCCGCCGATGGAGATCCCAACTACGTGCCGGCCCCTCACATCCTCATGAAGATGATCAGCAATAAGTTCGTCCAGAAGGTAATCAAGGTTTCTAACGAGCCTTCTCGCTTCGCACCGGGCCAGATGGTCGCCTTCAATTCTACTGTCACCAACAACACCACACTCTACCGGCGTTATTGCCGACTCACCGGCGCGAATGCAGCGCGGAACCCACTTCTTGATCTCAAAGGTATGATCTTGAAGGGCGACACCGGTCCGGTTGTTTCGCCGGCCAAGGGCGCGAAGCCGATCTTGGTCTTGTTCTTCGGTCAGCCCTCCCCCATCTCGGTTGAAGAACGGTTCTTGAAAAAAGCCAAGAAAAAAGGCAAGCGATAATGTCGTTCGCCCCAACCTTTTCATCCTTGACAACCCCTTTACAATTAAATCCTTTACATTCCACCCGATTGGGTGTATAATTACAGTGTAAGTCGGGGCTGTCCCCTCGACACTGGAGACTATAGAAAACATGGCCATTTCCTTCGACACCCTTTCGCAAATCCTCCCCGTCGTTTCCGGCGCAGGATTCCCTGTTCTCATTCGCGGCCGTCACGGAATCGGCAAGTCCGAAGGCGTGTATCAGTTCGCCAAAGCCGTAGGCATGCCCGTGATCGAGCGTCGCGCCTCGCAGATGACCGAAGGCGACCTTCTCGGTCTCCCCGATCAGAACGGCGTTGATGTCGCTGGACGCAAAGCGACCTCCTACAATCCGCCGGCTTGGCTCCTCGAAGCATGCACCCGTCCGGTCATCCTCTTCATTGACGAGATCGACCGAGCAACCACGGAAGTTCGTCAGGGCTTCTTCGAGTTGACCGATAGTCGCAAGATCGCCGGTTTCACTCTCCACCCGGACACCGTGATCATCGCGGCAGTTAACGGCGGTGAGAACGCCTCAGAGTATTCCGTAGCTGATATGGACCCTGCCGAGCAAGATCGCTATACAACCTTCGATGTCGCTCCGACTGTCGAAGACTGGCTCGGATGGGCCACTGGTGCCGACCCTGCCGAGCGTGTTTGCGCCGCCTTCACCGATGTCCGCGATGTTGCCCGCGCCAACCGAGTCCTTAAAGCATCCGGCGAACTTCGCCCGGTTGACGAGATGATCGTTGACTTCATCCGTCAAAACCCCGAGCACATCGAGCACACCGACACCTTCGAGCCCGGTAAGGTCTACCCTTCCCGTCGTTCGTGGGTCCGGTTCTCCGATGCTGGGCGTTCTGCCTGTCTTTTCGACGACTGCAAGGCAAACCGCGCCTTGATCGCCCATCTTTCCGCTGGCTTCGTCGGCCTCGAAGCGTCCATCGCATTCACCGACTTCTCCGCCAACTATGAGCGTCAAGTGTCCGTCGAGGACATTATGGTCCACGGTCGCATCGACCGCGTTGAAGACTTCGGCGTCATCGAGCACACCGCGATGGTCTCCAAGATCACGGGCTCTGATTTCCTCGCCCGCGAAATGACCCCTGCGGAACTCCAAAACCTTGCGAACTACTTCGTCCGGGTGCCTTCCGAGGTCGGCATGACTCTGTTCTCGGCAATTGCCCAAGGCGACCTTGGCCCCACGAACATCAGCGAGTTCTACGCGATCACCGCCGACAATGGCGTCTCCGTTCAAGAGCACGTCTCGGAAGTCCTCTAGACTCTGCCGAGGGGCACGGGATCCCGCCTTTGCGGGATCCCTTTATCGCAAAGAAGAAGAAGGAAAATAGAGTTTAAAAGTGAGCACTTTTCTAAGACAAGACGAAATAAAGCCTGGAACCTTGATAGCCGGCCGCCATGGATCGACCTCAGCCGCTGTAGCCATCATTCTCGGAAAACCGGGGGAGGAAGGGGCTCGTTATCACTTTGTGAAGGCTTTTGTCTTCTCCAGCGGAGAAATAAGGCAGTTGAACGCCGGTTATCTACGACGCGTTCAAAATGATGTTTAAAAGAGGAGAACTTGTCGAAGTGAGCCCTCGCCTCCAATGGGCTCAATTTGGAGTGTGCGTCGTTGTGAAGCTTCCAACGCGGGTTCTCCCGAAGTCCTCCGTGTCGCGCCCACTCTCCCGGGACGAATACGCCTATCACTTGTGGTCGACCCGAAAGAATAGGACGATCCTAATATACGAACAGCACATAAGCCATGTAGGCACCCAGAAGGCCCAGAGCGATGTTTAAAAGAGGACAACTCGTAGAGTGGATCCATGCCGGACCGGTCGATAGATGCGCGCTGGGTATCATCGAGGAAGATGAAAAAGCAAATACTTCCGGTAAATCCAAGGTTTTGGTCTATTGGCTTGATTATAAAGAGTCCAGCAGAGAGCTTTCCGAATATATCCGACCGGCCGAGAAGAAGGAAAAATGAAGCTTAAAAGAGGACAACTTGTGAACTGGATCAGCAGCGCTGGTGCCCTGGGCATCGTTCAGGAAGACCAAGCGCCAGATTCTTCGATGGTTTTGGTCTATTGGATTCTTTACAAGAATACCACCCGCGAGCCCCGCTGTCGGATGGAACTAGCAACAAGGGGAAAGAAATGAAGTTCAAAAGAGGTGATCTGGTCGACACGGATTCCAGGCTGGCCTTCGATCCGGGTATTGTCCTCGAAGCTTCTGGCACGCACGGCGGACGCACGGCGGAAACGAAGGTGTATTTCATCCGTGAAGCTCAGGCCTGGCTATACCCCACGAGCGGATTGACCCTGGTCAGGAACTCGAAGGCCTTCACCAAGGCCGAAATGACGCCCGCCTTGGCCTCCGGGCTCCCAGACGGGCCAGCACACGTCCAAGCGCCTGCGATGCCCGTAGCGTCCTCGTATGGGCCTCAAACGAACGATCCACCTTCCCCACTCGACATTATGACCCGCGGCAAGGCCTACGTTCCGATCCTTCCAGGCAAGGATGTAAAGAGATTGTAAAGGGAACCGATTTGTATTGACATCAGCTATTTATTAATGGTATAATACGAGGGTAGAAAGGAATCCACCCTCAAAACAGAGTGACCCATATGACCACAACCACTTTCGACATCAACAAACATCTTCATAAGCTCCTTCGCGCCGAGCCTTTTTTCGCAGCCATCTCGCGTCGGATCAACAAGATCCCCACCACCGCGATTCCAACCGCTGGTGTTCGCCTGAACCCCGAGTCCGCGCAGTTCGAAATGGTCTACAACGTCGACTTTTTCAACCGTCTCGTCGAGGACCAAGCCACCTATCTCGAAGGCTTGAAAGTGAAGGAAAGAAAGGTATTTTCGGACAAGCATCGCCTTGACGATGGTACGGTTGATCCCTACGTTTTCATCCGTGGCGTGATCCTGCACGAACTCTTTCACATTGTCTTCGGACACGTCACTCATCGCCTTCCGGAGGGCGGAATGACGAAGCGGTGGAACATCTCCACCGACCTCGCGATCAACTCCAACATCGCCGATATGCTCCCGCCCGTCGCCCTTATTCCCGGTCAAGGCGTGTTCGCCGATATGCCTCTTGGTCGGTCGGCTGACTGGTACATGAAGAACCTTCCAGAAGGAGAAGGCGAGGACGAAGGCGGCGAAGGCGACGAAGGCGGCGAGGAAGGAGAAGGCGAAGGCGGAGAAGGTGGCGACTCTGGCTCGACTCTTGACGATCATACAGGTTGGGGCGGGGATATTCCCGACGACGTGCGGGAAATGGCCGAAGAGCGCGCCCGACAGATCGTCACCGAAGCCGTTTCCGAGGGCAATAGCCGAGGATGGGGCTCTGTCGATCACGGCACCCGAAACAAGATCATCGATTCAATCCGCACCGTCGTCAATTGGCGCGCCGTGCTCCGCGCTTTCGTCAAGCGTTCGCAACGTGCCGACCGACGTTCAACCGTTCGTCGCCTTGATCGCCGACAACCTTACATCTGGTCGGGCAAGCGAGTGAATCGCCAAGCCCAGATCGCCATCTCCATCGACCAATCCGGATCGGTGAGTGATTCGCTTCTTACTGCGTTTTTCAGCGAACTGGACAAGCTCGCCAAGCTTGCGGAGTTTACGGTCATCCCGTTCGATGATCGAGTGGCCGAGGATAAGGTTTATGTCTGGAAGAAGGGCGAAGCTCGCAAGGCCGAACGCGTCCTGTGCGGCGGCACCAACTTCGATCCGCCCACCCAATACGTCAATAAGAATGGTTTCGACGGTCATATCGTCCTCACTGATATGATGGCTCCCAAGCCTGTCCCGTCCAAGTGTCAAAGAATGTGGATGACCAGCGCACAACACGCTGCGAACCCCTACTTTCAGACGAATGAGAAGGTAATCTCCATCGAGGATCGATAGAATGCCCGATTCGTGGACTAACGTTATCAAAGACCGAAAGGATGTTGTCGAAGCCATCGAGCGCGGCGACATCGTTCGTCATTTTATGATAGATGATCAACTCTGGATTGTGGTGGGCCAAGGCCAACATTCCAACCATGTAGCCGTGCGCCAGATCGAAGACTGGAACGTGGTTCATGAGTTGGACCCGCGTGTTCTAAACCTTGTGAAGAAAGGAGTGAATAATGGCTGAATGCTATAAAAAGGGGGATTTGGTCTCCATCACCCGCGCCTCGATAGGGGTTCCAGCAGGAACTAAGGGGATTTTACTGTCTCGCCTGGAGTCGAACCGAGTGGCCACAACGCCGCTGTGGAATGTCTGGATTTTGCGCTCCTGGCGGCCCACACTAGCACAAGCCCGCGGCGGCCGCTGGGAACGAAGGTATTATGAGTTAGATTTTGAAAAGGCAGCACGATGAAAATAGGTGATATGGTTAACTACCTCGGCGAACCATTCGCCGGTCCTTCGGTATGCGGGATCATTATGGAGGTGAGAACAACTTCCAAAACTAAGCGCGGCATTCCGTTACTCTCCCCCGTCGAGCGCTGCAAAGTGTTTTGGCCGACCCACACGATATACAACTGGGTCGCGACTAAAAGACTGGAGAGAGTGTCAGGATGAAGATCGGTGATATGGTGCGCGATAACATCCGCGGTCTTAGCGCGCTTACTGAGATCGGTATCGTTATTAGCGAGCCAATCAGTTCAGTTAGTTGTAAAGTCGCGGAGAGACATATTCTTCACGATTTCCTTGAAGATAATTATCATATGGTCAAAGTTAAGTTTTTAACTTCGAGGGGAGCCGAAACCGTTGACTGCTTCCTCAGTGAGTTGGAGGTGATCAGTGAAGGTCGGTGATATGGTTGAGCTTCGCGTCCCATATAAGGACGATAATCGCATCGGAATCGTCCGCGCAAAAACAATGCGCGGCGGTTGCGTGGTTTATTGGCTCAATGTCCCGCACCTAAGAGAGTCAATCTGGCCATATAGCGGGTTGATCCAAAGGAGACCGCGTGAAAAAAGGTGATCTAGTTAGGTGGGCTCATCCTCTTGATCCGGATATTGGTGTGGTTGTTACGGTCATACCACCGGATCACGGAACTAGAGACGCCTCCGCTGTTATTCGTTGGATTGGCGACGACTGTACCGGGCAATACCCCGTTTCACACCATTTGTTGAAGACTTTGAGAGAAGGTGATGAAAACGACCTTTAAAGTTGGCGATTTGGTCGATTTCGCCGGCTTTGCGGGCAACGAGACCGCTGATCCCGGTCTTGTCATCGCGATTGACAACATCAGATATGCCGCTGGAGACGCGAAGGTCTTCTTTTTCTCCGACAGCGTATCCGAATGGACAGCCAACGACAGCCTCACGCTCCTTCGACGCGTGAAGCGCCCCAAGGAGGCCGATACGACGCCCGTAAGAGCATCCGGCGACGATGAGCGACACCATACCCCTGCGGAGCCCCAAAGCCCGCCAGAGGAGCCAGAGGCCCATTAGAATGAGAATGCCCGGGAAGAGAAGGAGAGATATATTGCTGATGGGAGGATCGAAAGATAGTTATACCATAAGCTATGCTAGACGACCTCTTATCACCGGGGGATCTAATCATTGTATACGGTTGGACCCGCAAAAAAGACGACATAACCGACAGCGATTTATCCAAATGCCTGTTCGTCGGCGAAGGAATAGTGGTTCAATCCGCGGTCAGGGATTTAATCATCGAGGAAGTGAAGGAAGAAACAACATTATACCAGATATTGATGCTCACGGGCGAAGAGAAGGGAAGCAAGATATGGTGTTTATGCGGTGCCGAGGGTTTAGGCATTTACATCGATTGGAGTCAAGATGAATGGGAAAGAGTTTGCGAGTTTGAAAAGGGGTGACTTGGTGTTATTCAGGTTTTCTATCCCAGCCATCGATGCCGTCGGCATTGTCGAGAGAACCCGCACTTCCGAGCCGGCAACCGAGTTGGGATACAGAACAATGGCCTATGTTCGATACAACAATCACACGCATCCGGTATATATGAGCGAGATCATAAGGAAGTTAAATGTTTAAAAAAGGCGATATGGTATACATAGGCAACGGCGACAACTTGGGGATCATAACGCGCATAGGCGAGGAACACCCACACTTAGATGAGGTTGAAGTATGGTGGTTAGATGAGCCACTAAACCCGATCCTCCGTTTCGACGGTTGGGAGAGGAAAGAAGACTTGGTGCCCGTTCATGAAGAAGGGTGACTTGGTTTATTACGAAGCGCCGCTCGGATTTTTTCAGGAGATAGGCATAGTCATAGGCGAAGAACCAAAGAAGAACGAAGAATATAATATGACCATTTATTGGTTGTTATCACGGAAGTCAATAACATACCAATCCAGAGCAGGCACCGTGCCACTATTCCAAAACATCACGATCTTATCCACAGGGAGCCGGGGACAATGATATTTGAGAAGGGAGATTTGATAACGAGAAAGTCCAAGTTGGCCAAATCCCTCGTGGGCGTCGGCATCATCACCGAGGCCCCACACGACCGCATCGGATACAGCACCGTTCGTGTCTTGTGGATGAACACCGGAACATACATTGATGAATATTGCGATGGCTTAGAATTGCTCAAGGCGAGACAGGAAGAATAAAATGAAGTTCAAAAGAGGCGATTTGGTATATCGTTCGGGCCAACGCCACGCACCCGATCCCGGACGCCACACAGCAGGAATAGGCATAATCATAGAAGCCTTCACAGATGAACGTGCCACAAGGGTTTTATGGTTGAACACAGGAAAGATAATGATTTCATACAACAGCCTATTATCCGCATTGGAACATCATCCGACACACAGAAAGAACAAAGATGAATAAGAAACATAAGCTTCAAGGGTTAATCGTTCGCATAGCAGCACAGCCCACAGATCACACCCGATGGATCCCATGGACGACCAACGATCATAAAGCGCTTATCACCAAGGTATTCCCCGCCCACAGCCCACGAGCCTTCGCCCATCGAGTACTCATATGCAAGCTGTTAATCTTAACCGGAGACTATAAAAGTAAAAATGGTTATTGCATATACAATAGTTCAGAGATTGAGAAACAAAGTTATAACTCTACTAATAGCACACACCCCCTTCACTGGTATGAAAAGGTTCCAGGTAGGTATAAAGATACAATAGAAGGTCATCCGTTCCAATAACCTTCCAGTTATCCCCACTCTTATCCACAAATCCCCATTATTCCCCACCATCCCCGGTTTTCGCCGGGGATTTTTTTTGCCCACAGCTTGTCAACAGCCCTGTGGAAGGTGTTGAAAAGATTGTTATAACCCCTGTAATGGCCGGGAGGGTATAGCTATGCGTTATGGTGTCGGGCCTAAGTACATATCCACAAAGTTATCAACAGCCCACCGCTCCGACAAATAAACACAACTAGGCCCACCCACACGACATCATACGACCGCTCTGTTTGTCCACAACCGCTCCGATCTTGTCCACAAGATTATAATCCCCATTCTATCTCCCTATAGGAGCAATGCTAATACTATGCCCACCAGCAGCGCATCTTTGTTTTTCCCCACCATATCCCCAAGCAGCCCACAGTTTATCCCCATGGTTCCGATTATCCCCAGCATATCCCCAGGAGGCGAGACAATCGCGACCAACACGACAACAACGACCCATCCGGCCCAACCCAACACCACCCGAACGTTCCGGCCTCCATTCAACCCTTTGAAAACACGGGGTACATTCTTACCTCCCTATAGGAGCGACCTTAACTCACGACCCATTCAAGGCCGGTTTTGCCCGAACCCTCTCGCCCCTCAAACCTATTGATAAACCTTTTTCCCCAGGCCAAGTACCCCATTCAAAGCCCCCTTTGCCGCCTTGGGGACAACTGCCCCTTTCCACAGCGCCAAACCCTGCCAGCAATGCCCACAATCAACCGGGCGAAAAGCCTATTGATAATCTTTTCCACAAGGGCCAAACTCCACAATGGTGGTACCCCCCTCCCCCCTACCCCCCCATAGGCCAGGTCCTATGTACCATATGGGCGGACCGGTGCGGGCCGGCCTAATACGTCCGATCCACCCACAGAAAAATCAGAGACTTTCGACCCCACCCAACACTTCCCCACAGGC
>Ga0080013_1006769_pt1 | contig 10058 bp, 5 predicted proteins | sample ETNvirenome_6_85_FD_69236 | JGI IMG/M metagenome (GOLD analysis project Ga0080013, IMG submission 69236) | Marine viral communities from the Pacific Ocean - ETNP_6_85 (SPADES assembly) (version 2) | ecosystem: Environmental > Aquatic > Marine > Oceanic | place: Pacific Ocean | collected 2013-06-19
CAGTTCAGCACCGATCCCGCCGTACGGTTAGCATTATCCGCACCGACTGAATTGAACATTTTAGTTCAGATTGATGACTATACGGGACCTGGTGGTGGAGAGGGAACTATTGAAGCTGGAGATATGGACGTATTAGCTCAACCGGTTGAAAATATTTCATATAAATATGCTGTTATGGATTGGGGAGATGATGGATTTTCAATCGATTTTGAAGAAAAGATGGAAGATCTAAGGAATAAATTACAAGATCTATCTATAAGTCCAGAACTCATAACAGGATATAATGAACAGGGTACTTTTAATTGGCAAACAGTTCAACATACTGAGCAGACCCCCACTGAACCCATACCGTTGAAACATCTATACTTCGATGGCGGGATAAGAGAAATTTTAATATTGGTAGTGGGATTGAATACAGCTCCATACTTATCAGATAATGAAGCCGAACCATTCCGTTGGAAATTGTTGAGATGTTTTGTAAATGTATCGACAGCCGACTTTGAATTAAGAGATTTTACAGATCTCGGCGGTGATGATTTCATAACCATACCGTGGACTGCTCCCGACAGCACTCCTATAATCGGCGGTATAACTGACGATAGTCAATACATACAGTCCCTGGAATCGGTTTTGCGAGGAGGTGAATTTAAAAAACCTAACGATACGATAGACTTATTAGAAATGAAATCAGCGATATCTAATACTGAATTGGGTGAATTCATGTCCAGTATCGATTTAGGACAGACTAGAGCATTTCTCGGTAGCAATGATATGAACAGTTTACTGATGATACAGGATCATCTGTTTGATCAATCGGGTGAGTTTCATAGTTATGATGATTTTGATCATTGGAATGGTGGTAGTGGTTTAGTTGATATTTTAGAAGACCAATCATGGTATGAGAGTGGAGTATGCGGACCAGAAGGGCAACCCGCTCCACCTTTCGGTACTTGTGATGATCTAATTGGAGAGGAACTTTGTAACGATGTACTCTGTACCTGGACACCTTTTACTCTTCCTTCTATATTTTATAATTCCTATCCCCTCGCATCCTGTATTGCAACTCTATATATCAGCGATAGTATGGATGACGATTTGAGAAATACCTGTATGATTGAATTGAATTATGATACTCTGGATAACGTCAGTATAACTGATACCAGCGGTATGGGAAATAAGGGCGTGGTAATTGGAGATTTTCTATTAAGAAAAGACAGTAAGGAGTTACCTGTCACGAGAGTATCGGAACCACTTTTACCAGAATTCGGGTCGGAAGATCTTGCCTTTTAAATATTTATATATGATGATAACCATAGAAAACAAATATGCCAGAACTACAATATAATTTTTCAGATGATCAACTTGATCTGATAGCAACTACACAGGATGTAGAAGACTTCAGTACATTCGACCCCGATGCTGGTCACTATATCCGGATTAGTGTTTTTGATCAAAACGGAACATTTATTGATTCGTTTTATTCAAACTCCGACCCAACCTTAGCTGATTTCACCATATATAATGATGAAACAGATGTAGACAAAATATTCGTCAAGCCGAATGAATTCTTAGAACAGAATGAATTCCCTTCAGGTAACTATACACTTCAGTTCGATTTCTTAAATGATTATAAATTACCTACTGGTTATCCTGATATTTTCTTCGTAAAAGAAATCTCACCATCGAGAAAGGAAGTCAGATTACTACTGAGAGATGAATCTGGTACAAGAATATGTTACGATATGGAACCTGACGGTTCCCCGGATGATACTGAATTTACCAACCAGTTACCAACACCGTATAAGTATGACTGGACACTCAATATCGGAAATGGTGTGAATGCACCGATAACAAATTATCTCTTTGATCCAACAGGGGGATTGGTTGAAGATTGTTCATCCAGTCCTGAAAATTACGCTACTCTGATCGTCCGACTGCTCCATCCTGTACCGAACTCACTCACGTTATTATCACCGGTATTGTTATCGAAAGAAATCTACACCACACAGTTACAAGAAATCCATTATGTATCACAACTCATGCCAGAGCAGGAAATCGGTGCTGGACTGCCTGTAGATTTTGACTTCCCTAATGAGTTTGATAATGGTTTATATGATCCATATGAAACATATGCAGATCTGACCGGTTCGTTATCAGATACATCTGTTGTGCAGAGAGTACTGTCAGGTAGTTATGAGAATCTGAATATCAATTATACTAATTTTTCCAACCATGTGTTCTTCGGTTCAGCTGAACAGAAGCTGAAAAATTTTAAATCAAAAGTAAACAGAATAGAAAATCATTATAACGAAATATCGAAATCGTTAAATCCAGGTTCCGGTGCGGTAGCCATCAGTGGAGATTCTGATTCTATCATTTCATCTCGAAAGACGTTTTTTACAAAAATACAAAATGAAATCGATAGCTTTACACCATATGAACGATTTCTCTATTACGATAATCAACAAGAGTCGTCTGCATCCGCTCCCGGGTTGGGTTTAAATCTCGCTAAAGCACAACCGATGTCTGCATCTATTGTTATGAATCAACACGACGGGTTCAGTACTGTGTATAAAGTCACTACTGATGAACATAAAGAAAATGTCAGTGCCACAATAGGGTTATTTAAAAATCAATATCGTGTAGAGGATAAACCGTTTTTCAATTACAGTGGTTCGTTATATCTTTCCTTTTTAGTAAAAAGTAGTCACACAGGTAGCTTTCAATGGGATAATAGAAATCCTCTATATGATCAAGACACTGATAATCAAACTGGTATACCGAAAGGTAACTTACCTGAGGGAGCTTTTACCAGCAGCAAGTTATTAACAGACTCATTGAATATGACTGAATCGTGGAACAGAGCAGTTTATGTTGCTTCACAATCTTTCTGGAGACCAACTACAGATGCATTATATACTGCTGATGATATTGATCCTATCGTATCTACCGATTGGCTCGTTCTATCAAGTTCATACGAGATAAAATCAGCATCTGATTCAACCAATTCATCAACCTATCCAGAAATTACAGCTGTGAGTGATTTTTATAAAAATATATCAACACACCAGAGCAGCAGCGCGACGGCAGCACATAACTTTTACGGATCGCTCATGCCATCCGGTGAGCTTTTCAGAATATATTATACATGGGACGGAGTCAATACTCAAAACTCATACTTCACAGATGTCAAGATAACTAAAAGCAATCCTATAAATTTTCTACCATTTCATAATCTCAATAGTGTGAGTTCATCTACCTTTACATCCTGGTACGGAGGAATGATCGATTCAGCATCATATTTCGATGAACAGAATATCCACAGTTTAACGAACAATCTACCGCGACTGGTTAGAGATGATGGTCAGTCAGATGATTTGAAAAAATTTATCAACATGTTAGCAGAACAGTTCGATATCGTTCGAATGCATATCGATAATTATCTATCTTTTTATAATCGTGATTATGATAAAGTAGATTCAGTCCCGCCCAATCTGATGCCCATACTGGCAAAGAATCTCGGATGGGATTTAGTATCACCATTCACTGGAAGCCTGTCAGAATATTTCGGAACATCAGAACAAGACATCAGAGTCGGTGGCAGAACAGTCGAAGAGATCACACACAACACTTGGCGAAAAATTTTAAATAATCTGATCTATATCTATAAGACTAAAGGTACGGTCGCTAGTGTGAGGGCTCTTCTGAACATATACGGATATCCACCTGATATACTTCAGATTCAGGAATTTGGAGGTTCGACTAACCCCAACGAGGTTCCGGATGAACCTCCGGATGATCCTCATAGCCCACAATCAATGGCTAATTATTTTAATAAAAAATCCAATTTAGCGGCAGGTTTATCAGGTCAACAGGGTAATGTCTCGTATACCAGTCATACAGAGCAAATGTATTCATATAGATTTAACAACCAGTCTAATAGGATATTTGGGCTAGATTGGCAGACAAACGATGCACAACCTGATTCTCTCGAGTTTGTACTATTCCCTAATCAGTTAAGTAGCGATACTGCTCGACAGGTTATATTCGAAAGTTCAGGATCTTCTGGAAGTTCAGGGGTAAATCAAACATTATGGGATGTTAGTCTGATTCAATCACAGAGTAATGCCAATAAAGCTAAAGTTGAATTTAGATTATCTAATCAACCCAACACATCTTCTACTGCAACATTAATTTCAAATGCAGTATCGATGTCGACAGATTATTACCATTTAGCAGATTCCAAACCAGTAAATGTAATGATACAGAGAATGACCAGTAGTATCAGTGGTAGTGGTATTCAAGACTATCAACTTCTCGTAGGTAAACAACAAGATGATACTGATAAAATAACAACATATCAGATAGTGAGTATGAGTGTGAGTGGTGGAGCTGTTGCGGATGCAAATTACTGGGCTAATGAAAATTGGTTATCTACTGGTAGTCGACATCCAGATTCTGGGTCGAATCTTATAATCGGTCGTACATATACAGGTTCGATAGCTGAAATTAAAGCATGGAAATATCCATTATCTAGATCATTATTTGCAATCCATACGTTAAATAAAAGAAGTATTGCTGGTAATTCATCTACATCTGCTCAAAATGATCTCATTTATAGATTTGCTTTAAATGAAAATTACGACTCCGCATCACTGGGAAGAAATGCTAGCCCTCAATTACTAGATAGTAATTTTAAAAACATTAAAAATTATAGCATTAACCTCAACACAGATATACTTACTCAATCCACATCATATGTCAGTGCGAATATAAAGAATTATAAATTAAATATACGAGCAGATTCTATCAATCAACCGAATGAAAATAAAGTAATTATAAACCCTGGTGAACAGCGTATCAGAAATCTTAATCCACGGAAGAAGATTAGTTTAAGATTAGATAGTAGAGAAAAGAAACAACGATATAATTCTTCAAAAATTGAATTAGTCAGGTCATCAGCCAAAACGATAAATGAATTTATTTTAAATGCTTTAACTAACTTCGATATAGGAGAAAAGATAGGAGATCCGGATAATTCTGATCAGTATACTTATGCTGATTTAAATAAATTTAAAGATGACTTTTTTAAGCATTTTGATATAAAGATAAACTTAAATAAATTCATAAGAGCACAGAAAAACGTACTCAACCGTACCACTACTAAAGCGTTAGAAAATATTTTACCTGCAAGAGCTACAATTAAAAATACAGGTGTTTTAATCGAACCTACTATTTTAGATAGAAACAAACAACCAGAGCCTACCATCACAGGTATAGAAGGTGCAGGTGTATATGAAGATGATATATCTATTAACGATATAGTTAATTTTAAAACAACAGACATGGATGTAGTAAAAGAACCATTGGATTTTATCAGAATATCACCCGATTTGATATCTTTTAATAAATCTACAGTCGAGCCTGAATATAATTTGAAACAGAATATAAAAATTGAAGATTATATTAATATGGAACGTGCGGACTTAAATAATAAATTACAGGATATAATCAATATACAGAAAAATATACAATTTACACAAACATTAATCAGTCCACACTTTGATAATAATGTTATTAATCTTCCAATTGATTTTGTTGAAACTAAATTACAACCACAATATGAATACAATATTAATGTTAATGATATTATACAAATGATGGATACCATACCTCAGCCTGTTTTTGTAGATACTATCAATATCATGGATAACATTACATTATTGGAGACTATAAATCAACCTATCTTCGAAAAAGATATCAATATTATGGACAGTATATCGTTATCTAATACCATATTGCAGCCTATCTTTGAAAAAAATATTAACATCATGAACAATATTACATTTGAAAATACTTCACCGCAACCTATTTTTGAAAAAGATATCAATATTATGAACAATATTACATTTGAAAATACTTCACCGCTGCCTATCTTTGAAAAAGATATCAATATTATGGATAATATTACTGTTCATAAAACAAAACTGCAACCGAATTATGATATTACAACTATTAATATTAACGATATATATAATATAGGAGAATTTTCAGATATAGCACTTCAGGTTATAGGTACTGAGAATTACGGTATAACGACATTAGTAGCTGAAAAAGAAAATTTAGTTGCTCAATGGGGAACCGGTTCAGATGATTTACATTTTCCAAATTATTCCGATGCGTTAATATTAGAAAACACCGGATCTACAGATAATACCTTTAATGTAAATTATTATGAAAGGAAAGAGATTTTTGAAATGATAGGTGACTCGGAAGAAGTATCAGGATCTATGCTAGACGGAGGAAGTAATAAAGTGTTTATAGACTTTAACAATATTAGTAATTTTAAACACAGAAATTATTTCTTAGAAAATAGGACAGGGTTTGGATATAAATCATATGTTCCTCAAAAAGGTGGTGGAGGTGGTTCATGGAGTGGATCATTAGATGGGTTGATTAATAAAGCACCTATAGGGAGAACATCTTATTATGTAACACGATCTAATACAGAGTCAGACTGGCCATTAACATCTGAACAACAAGCAGCTTTAGCCACATCACCTGTATATAATCCAGGTCCGAGAGATCTAATATATCCACCTAATCACTGGACACAGTATCCGACAGATCCTATGGTAGAAAATTTTAATCGTGGTACACAAATTATAGATACAAAAATTTTACAGTCTTCTGAGTGGACAGACCATTCAACATCATCATTTTATAGTTTACAGATGGAAGATGAGAGAGTGCTAAAAGTTGAAAGAGGTCTCCGTAAAACTATTATAAATAATTAAACAACTTTTTTATATACAATTATATTTATATACAACTAGTACAACACATAATTTATCACAATTAGGAGAATGTTATGGGATTTTTACCTAATGCATCAGCAGTCGTAGACATGGTGCTAACAAAACGAGGACGAAGAAAAATTGCCGAAGGTCGGGAATTGAATATAGAGTATTTTGGATTAACTGATGCTGGTATAGATTATAGAATATGGAATCCTGATCATCCAGATGGTACGGATTATTATGGTAATGCGATTGAAAATATGCCACTTACAGAAGCTTCCACGCATGCAGATATTGCAGATAGATATCGATTACTTACATTGGATCGTAATACTGTAGCACTACCGGTTATATCAGAAATAACTGATATCGTATTTGATGATTTGATATATAGTAAACAAACAATAACACCACAAATTATGAATTACAATGGGGCTGGTACTGATAGTTTTGTATTAATTGTCGGTAATGCATCTCTATTAAATGTAGCAGGAGCATCACATGTTGATATAAATGAAATTGTGGCAGAGTTTCCAGAGGCAGGAGGCTTCAGACCCGCAGCTGCCTATAGAGGCAAATCATTTACATTATCCCCCATACAAGGATTGACTAAAGATTATACGGTAACATGTAATATTGTACATGATGCAACAGGGGCGACCACTTCATTTACCGTCAATATGAAAGAAAATATCAAAGTTGGTACGGTACCAGTGAAGAGAAATCCTAGAAAATAATGTTAACACGTAGGAGACAATAATGGCAACAAATACAGGAGGCAGAACTAGAATTAAATTATCCCCACAGGATGTATCTATTGATGTAGTCAAGACCACTAAAGGATATTTTACTGGGGATACAGGCACTCTTTTAGGTTCGAATATACATTCAAAGTCAGTATCAGATACTGAAAGAAATTATTTTGTAGATATAGTACAGACTCACACATTATCATCCAGTGCTGAAAGTCAACTTTCAGTATTTTATGCTCACTCAGGTGGATCTGGCTCTAATCTAGACGGTACGAGTTCCATTTATGGTGAGACACAAGCCCTATATGGTCAGATGGCAAGTTATTTATTACCAGAAAGTGAAGTATCAGGTGGATTTAAAATTTCAGCTGGTGATCATGGCCTGACACCTACTTCTCGAAATTTAACTACTCGAGATGTAGATATGTACGGTATGGTATTTAATCGTAGTAAATTTACTGACAGGGTAAATACCGGAACGCTTAGCATGGTATTTCAAGGATTAGCAACTTTAGGGGGGTCTGGGTCGACACTTCACTTGACGGATGATTCAAAACATGTATCCCCTATTCAAACTGTTGCCGGGCCGCGAGTTAATTTAGTATCAGGATCTAACGGTACTCCAAATATTACCGCTGCTGTTACTAGATACGGTGTACTGTACCCGGACGCAGGTATTGCATTATTTTCAAGAGCAGAGCTTTCAGCATCTATCCCCGGTCCGAGCAACACCAACAACATTACAGCTAGTTTTTCTGCTAACGCATCACATGGATATTTTATGTCTTCCAGTGGATTTGCACCAAATCTCGATACAGCAAATAACGCTCAAAATCATATCAGGTTAGCGAATTGTTTAAAAGGTGTATCTAACGGTGGTAAGTTAGTAATTAGAAGTGAAAATGATACAAATCGTAAATATTACTTCTGTCGCATAAATCCAGGTGATTTTAATTTTTCAAATAATCCTACAATGGTTTCTGGTTCACGTAATGAACTACGACATAAGACTATGTGGGGAAATCCAGTAGTATATGCGACTGGAATTAATCTCTATGATAATGAGGGTGTTTGTGTAGCTACTGGTAAGTTAAGTCAACCATTGAAGAAAAATTTCGGTATACTTTCAGTGATTAAAGCTATTCTAACCTTTTAGTAAAATGGCATGTCTCGATGGAAGAAGTTTAATAAATCTAATTTTCAGTTTACTCCAACCCAGTATCATAAAACTCAGAATTTAGATTCAAGTAGCGCAGACGTTCAGGTATATCAATTTATATCAGGATCTGTTACTAGCAGCAGAAATATATCAATACTCAATTCCACTGGTAGTGTCTATACTTTATTAGAAAATCTTTTTTATCTCAGCAGTAGTAAAGATACGTTAGCACTTGAAGATGGAGCAGAAAAGAGTAAATTTAGTAATAATCAGCATAGCTTATGTTATAGATATCAACTTCAACCACAACATAAAATAAAGTTCTTTGACTCAGGTTCAGTACTTTCTATTCCAAGAAAATATTATAACGAAAGTATAAAGAGAACAAGTTTTAAGTTAACTGATAATTCACATTCATCCGGCTCGGTTATAATTCAAGATGATGGTTACGGTAATCTTTATCCTGTTAACAATACAATTTCTCAAAGTACTAACAGTCCGAGCTCATCTGATAATTATGTAGGAAATATATTTTATGAACTCGGTTTGGTAATTCTTACCAATACTGGATCGTATACTAGCGATATAACTTATTTAGATACCTTAACTGGTAATTTTAAATTTAATTTCAAATCATCAAAAACTATTTTCACACGAGAATATGTAGTAACTATCAATCCTAGTGAATTTAATTATACTTGGAATCCAACTGTGCGAGGATTTTATACTGGTAGTGATGAAGTTAATATAAAAAATAGTCCGCATTTATTACCAGAATTTACACAAAGCTTTAATCCATATGCAACATCTATATTATTATTTGATAATAATACTAGTGGGCCCATTGCTGTTGGTAAATTATCACAACCAGTACAGATGGTTGATAATATGCCGATTTCATTTAAACTCAAACTCGATATGTGATGAAAGATGAGCGGCTATACAACGAAGCTGATAATTTAATGTATGTGAAAAGCGAAAACAATAAGATATTTATTATATGTAATGATATGTCTCAAGTTGACATGGTTCAGAAAAAAATGCATAAACATGGAAATCTTATGACGTATTTTGAAGAGTGGGATGAGGGAGAAGATAGAAAATATATTGTAACTTTTAAAGTCAAAGATGGCCAAAAGCCAGTTTACAATTAGGAGATAAACATGTACGGTATGATAAACAAAGCAATCAGAACATTAGTAATCAGAAAAGCCGGTGATGTAGAATGGCTATAAATAAAAATATGGCTGCTATTATAGTAGCCTTTATAACGGGTCTATCACCTATGGGAGTAATCTTAACTCAAGAGTGGATGGAACAAAGAAAAATGGAGGCAGGTATCATTGA
>Ga0080013_1006770_pt1 | contig 10056 bp, 20 predicted proteins | sample ETNvirenome_6_85_FD_69236 | JGI IMG/M metagenome (GOLD analysis project Ga0080013, IMG submission 69236) | Marine viral communities from the Pacific Ocean - ETNP_6_85 (SPADES assembly) (version 2) | ecosystem: Environmental > Aquatic > Marine > Oceanic | place: Pacific Ocean | collected 2013-06-19
GTTACTGCATTTGGATAATTAGGATATCTATTCATTTGTTTTATTCTACTAAACATTTCGCCTAATTCATTTCTAGCATTTTCTAATTGAATTTCAGTTGCTCTAGTACCCCTTCTTTTCATTCTTTCCATTATCTATTTTCCCTTTGAAAATTATTTGTAGAATATTTCATAATAAGTTTAGATACTCCAGTCATGGTGATAAACGCTACAATTAATCCGAAAATTACCCATGTTATAGGTTGTACTTTGTCGCCTTTAGCTTCTGTAATTTTTTGAAAATTAAAAGCAGTAAAAACCACAAGTAGTATTGCTACAATATTTATAATATCCCAAAATTTTATATTAAATCTAAGTGGTTTTTGTGGAAAACTTTCTGGGTCAGCTTCTTGGTGTTCTAATGAACCATAGTCGTAAGGTTTATCCCAATTTTTAGGATTAAACTTACCTTCTGTACCTGGTAAAGTTTCTGTTGATGTAGGTTGATAAGTAAAACCTTCTGGGATATTTGTATCATTAACAAATAATCTAACTATCCCTTGTGGTAATTCTTCAGACTTTGGAATTTTATATCCTATTACATTAGCAATAGCTCTTATAGCTCCACTAGCATAAATTGAAGCTTCCATAAATTTAGCAATAGTAAAAGATATGATATAAAATAATGTTAGTGAAGTTAGTAATGGTATAAAATTAAATCCTAAATATTGTGTACTAACAGCTTTAGCTTGTTTAGCTCCTTGTTTTGCAATTAATGAAGCTGGAATAACTACCATTTAATCCCCTTTTAGTATAACTCTAGGACTATTTTTCATTTGTTGTACACATTCAAAACAAACACAAACAGTTTTTTCTAAATCTTTTGATTCTAAACAAGAAGTACAATCAATCTTCGTCATAATTCACACTCCAAATAATAATCTGTAAAACCATCATCAGTATCACTTATTGGTTGATGATAATAAGTTTCACAAATAATAATTTTATTACCTATAACCCATGTTGATAAATCATGTATCTCATTAATCTTCGTCATAATCATAATCCCTCACAGTTGAATCATATTTACCACGATTAAGATAACTTTTCAATCTTGGTATTATGGCTACTTGAGATATAACAGCTCCAGTAATACCAGCTAAAACTATTGTTATCCAGGTATTACGATTACCTTTTAATTCTGTTGTAATTTCTTTAGCTTCGTCTTTAATATTATAAGCCAATTTTATCGCCTCATTCTTCTAATTTTAGCCATGTATCTTTTAGCTTCTGGTGAACCTTTAACTAATCTTCTTGGTTTACGTTTTTTAGTTGTACGTCTAGTAGTTGTTCGTCTTTTCTTTGGAAATTTGTATGCCTTTCTACTTGACTTGCGTAACATTCCTTTAGACGTTGTAAGTTTAGTCAAATTACTTTTAGCTACTACCATACACAGTTTGATTAAACCAGCTTTGGTCATTCGTTTTAAAACTAGCCTTAACATTTTTTCTTTCTGTTTAATTGTAGTTTCACGAATTAATTTTTTAATTAATTGTGGTTTAGTCATACTCTTTAGTACCTTAGTTGCTACATATTTTTGCATATTTTTCATCTAATATCTACCCCTTTTGTTTAAGGTACTCATTAAAAAAGTTATACCCAAAGCTCCAGCTATTATAGAACCTATTGTAACACCTTCGAATTTATTTTGAGCTGTAAAAGCTGGAAAACTTTTACCTAATATTTTATTACTATCTACTTGTTTCTCTATTTTTTTAAATTCTTCAAATACTTCTATTTCTGTTTTACCGTTAGCTTCTAGTGTTACGTTTTGACCTTGTGAAGTTGTATAAGTATAAGTGTCTATTTGTACTGGTTTAGTTTCAAATGAACCTATCACACTATCTAAAATTCCTAGCTCTTCTATTTCATCAAAGTATAGTTTAGCTCCTATTGCTGTTAATGGTTGTTTACTACCATCAGTAACTAAGTATTGTTTAGGCATATTCCTATAATTTTCAATGTCTGAAATTCTAAAAGGTTGATTTAGATGAGTAGCAGTAATATAATTTTGATTTTTAACACTGTCAAACAAAATTCTATACAAATTAATATTTTGTATGTTAGGGTCTGCTACTGGTTGAGCTTTTGGAATATCTATATCAATTCCTATCTGTTGTATATCTTCAACTCTAACTGGTGATAAATTTCTTTCATATTGATTTAAAAAATCAGCATAAGTAATTCCTTTACTTGTACCAAGCATAGTAGCAATACCACTAGGAAATAATCTACCAAATGGTCTAAAATTATTTTTGTAAGTATATGACACTTTGTCTAAGAACTGTGGAGTGAAATTAATTTTTTCATTATAAAAATCTGTAATTAATTGTCTAGTATCTTTCATTTCTTGTATTATTCTAGGTAATTCGTCAGGGTTTGGGTATCTACCTTGATTTTTAATTCTATTTGCCCAGCTTGAATTATATTCTCTAGTTATTCCTTGTACAGTCCATTTGGGGTCTGAATATGAATTACCAGTAATGGCAGTAAAATTAGGCTTTTGTACTTCTCTACCAATGGGATTTCCATATCTATCTAAACGTGCCATCAATTAACACCTAATTAGAAGTGATTACCCCTAGCATATTAACAAAAATAGACTTTGGGTCAGGTACAGTTACGTTAACGTAACGTGATGAGGCAATTTCAATGTAAGTATTCAAGTTTACCTCACTTGTGTCTGTTGTTCTAGTATCTAATAGTAATGTACCTGTTGCTGAATTACTCGAAGCTGAATCGTGAATTTGTACTTCTGTTATATCTTCCATAAATATATTAAGAATTATCAATTTATGACCACTTGGAACTTGATATGGTGTTCCATCTGATTGACCCATACTATACGTTCCATAGGTATAATCTGTTCTGAATAATGAAATTCCATAGGTATCATCATCTTTAAGCCATTTGAAATTATTCATTCCTACTGTAACTGGGTCTGTCATGATATTATTTCCCAAAGGTTACTTATATTCATTTTTTAAACTCCTATTTTTAGCCAAACGCATAATTCACGCGTTTGACTACCTATTGTCAAAGAATCTGTACAGCTAGCTCCACTACTAGCAGTTTCCCAATTTAATGATGTTCCATTCATTTTTAAAACTTGATTATCTGAACCTCTAGCTAATCGTGATAAAGTATTAGCTCCACTAGCTACCAATAAATCACCTGCCGTAGTTAATGTACTTGTAGAACTAGCTCCCCATTTTAATCCCAAAGCTTCACCAGAATCAGCTAAAAGAGATTGATTAGCACTACCAACTGGTATTCGTGTATTTGATGTACTATACCCATGAATATCACCTTTTGTAGTTAAATCAGTACCAGTATCGGTAGAAGCTTCTGAAAAAAAACCAATTATTCTACTCAAATACTTCACCAGTACCCATACAATTAAAACAATATTTTATAGTAGCCGTATCTCTTGTTTTACTTCTTACAGCTATTTTTCTAGTACCCCTACAAGTAGGACAAGCTCTAAAAGTTTTTTGTGTAGTCATTAAGTGAGCTGGTTGTTGTAATGCGTGAACATATTTGTTAACTTGTGGTAATTTGTAAATTATTCCTTTATCAATATCTTTCATCTACCAAGACCCCCAATTATTTTACCTAGATATTTTATAATTGGCTTACCAGCTACGTTAATTATTTCTTGATTCTCTACAACAGTTTTTAACATATCTGCCTTACGTTGTAAGCTAGCCATTTGTTTTTCATCTGCATTATTTTCTTTCAAATATTGTAATTCTTGTAATACCTTTTGATACATACTTGGAGCATTATCAATTAATTCTTCTATTCCATTCTCAAAAGATTTTTTATCTTTTTGTACATCTATTGAACGTTTTACTTTCTTTATCGAAGTCATGTGATTTAAAATTAATCTAGCACTAAAGTAAGAAGCTGTTATACCAGTTACTAAATAAATTAATGGTAAATATACTTCAATCAATATGTTGTACCCTCACTGTCTGCTGGTAGTGGATTACTAGATAAACTATTCCCAGTAGCTATTGTAGATATAGTAGCGTCAGCTTGCTCAGCAGATATCCCACTATAATCTAATCTTTGGTCATTATCCTGGTCACGCCATATTGGGAAAGCATGGTCTAGACTTGCATGAACATGGAAACTTACAGCACTAACGGTAAATAGTTTTGGAACTGCTGTTGGTACATATGGATAGAACGGTAAAAATCCTATTTGACTTGTATTTGTACCAGTTTTAGAATGAGCTATCGTTAAGTCTATTTTAATTGGTAGTGCATTAGATATTTTTACTGGAGCTAAAATATCTGCATGAAAATTACAAATTAATTCACCAGTACCAGCTAAAGCCGTTGTTTCAGCGTCATAAGCTCTAGACCAAATTACAGTATCACCTGACCCTTCACCTAATTGAGTTATAGTAATTGTAATATCACCAAAATTAGTTGTACCACTTGTAAAAGCTGAACATTTTAAACCTAAGCCTAAATTAAAAGATATTTTGTATATGAACGCTGACATATCAGGCGTGAATATCCATGACTTTGTAAATGCCGTATCATTACTAGCGTGTAATTGCTGTACCTTATCGGTATCTGAAATAATAATATCTTGTTCATCTATTGGTTGAGCTGAATCATGGGGAGTAAATTCAAAAGTAGCTGTACTCGGTGTTAATGTTTGTAAGTTAGAACTTTGAGTACATACTAAAGGAAGTAAAATATCCTTGCCATAATCACCAACATTGTAAGTTGGTTTTATTCTAAGTTTACTTGGATTTGGAGCTTCATAAGACACATAGAATCACCTATTACATTTTGGTGTAGCCAACACCACATATCCAATTTCCAGTCGCAGTCAAAGCTTCTGATAGTGTCAAAGTCTGACTAATAGTACAACTTGACTTCATACCCATGTGTATATTTTGGTATCTAGGTAACTTAGGCATACTAACAGATACATGAGAACCTAAAGCAGTTGATATTGGTTGACATGGAACTTTAAGAGGCATTGAATTATCAAAGTCATTACTTGAAATTTCAATACTTGCCAAGTATGATTCACTAGCTGTAACTACACCATTAACTACAACTGGAGTTATGGTTTCTAAGAACCTACCATCATTGATGGTCATGTTAGACCCTGCCACTGAAGTGGCACTCGTACCAGTGTTTGCCTCATTTGTGGGTAATTCGTAGAACATTTCTTTAGCACTTGTTTGAGCTTCTGAATAATGTAATGCTATACCAAGTTTGTTAGCTACTGTATTAGCGATAAAGTTTTGACCATAAACTCTAAATTGTTGCGTAGCTCCTAGTTGAAGAGCTGTATTACATTCTATTGTATCTAACATAGGAGTTTGTGTAGCCGTAAATGTACCAAGACCAGAAAGTATAGGTGGTACTAGGAAATTCTTTGGAAGAAGATTAATAGAATTAGATTCGATAATACATTTTGTTAAATATGCTTGACCTGGAGTTTGAGCTCCAACGGTAGCCATGTAAGGAACTACTTCTATTAGAGTTTGAGCTTGAGTTGGTTTTGTAATTGGGTTAGCGTCATTAATTTCTATTTTAGCTACACCAGTCAAAAGTGATGTTGGATTACCAATATCCCATGAAGTCAATTAAAACTACCTCTTGTTGAATCGTTAGTACCTGCAAACATACCAGTACCCATTGTAGCACTTCTATTTTGCTGAATAACTGACATACTTCTACCTAATACCTGTTGATTAGAACTTGGTGTACTTGTATTCATCGGAGGGTCGAACAAGCCACCTATCAATCCACCTGCAATTAGCCCTTTAGAGATTACACCAACTTTACTTTTCATTGGTAGTTGTTTAATTGGTAAATTCTTATAAATTAATCCACCTATGCCAAGACCAGTAAATTTATTGACCATGCCATTTGGATTAATTGTAAATGGTGTATTTTCTGAACCATAAAGATTACCTGATTTAAATGGCGTAAATCCACTTAATCTACCTAATACAATATTGGCAAATATTTTACCTTTTGTTGCAATATCTTGTCTATTATAATCTGTACCTTGTAAATCTGAATAATCTTTAGCACTAATTTGACTAGCAAAAGCATAGAAAGGAACTATCTTTTTTACTACATCATAAATTTTAGTACTTGCAGATTTTGGACTAGAACGTTTTTTGGTAGAACGTCTACGTTTTTTATATGCTCGTCTAGCTGTTCGTCTAACCATTCCAGCTCTTGTACTACGTCTACGTTTAGCCATTTACACTTAGTAAAAACATTTAGTATTTATCTACTTTGTAAAAAAAATAGGAATTAGTATACTTCTTAATATACTAAAGTCTAGTTTTTTGTAAATTGACTTCTCACTATTGTAACGAGAATTATTCCCACTACACCAATGATAGATATGGCTTCATATTCCATAACCAAAAGTCAAATTAAATGGTTAACTTAAACATTTTGGACAAGTAGGTTGTTGATTTTTCTTAACTAAAATGGTAAATTTTTCTTCACACTGGTCGCAAAATATAGTAATTTGCCTACAAATTTGCATTTTATAGAATGGCACTTCAAGTCGTGAGATTCTTTTACTATGGAAATTCCCACTTTCATCATGGTAGTATACCACTGGAAATCGTTTGGTATTTGCGTTAGAACGACCTTTACTGTTATTGGTAGTCCAACTAACGCTTTTAACATACACCTTTTTACACCTAACTTTACTTATGTATTCTCAATGTTTTTATAGGTTACGTGTTACTACCTTATGTTGATTAACCTAATAATGATTCACTCTCGCATAAGTTTCTTCAATCCATGATGGTTTGTTCATTGATGAGTTAAGTTAATCAACCAATTATTTATCACAAAATAGGGATAATCCTAAAAATACTATAAATGGTTATTTTAACAGTTAATAAATACTAACTTAATTTTATACACACTAAAGATTAATTTTTTTTAATAAAAAATCTTATCTAAATAGTAAATAATTCATTTTAATGACTAGACAAAAACAACCTATTATCTGTGATATAGATGGGAAAGAAATTTCATCAGCTATGAGATATAGCCTACAAGTGAACCAAACAAATACAGAAAAACCAAGTACCAAAGGCAGTTTTGTAACATCAACAACAAAACTTGATATCTGCCATGCTTGTTTTTTAGAAATTTGTAAGAATGGCTACAAGCCAAAATGGGTCAAAAAGGTAAAAGACGAAAATACAGGCAAATGGTCTGACCAAGAGTTAGAAGAACAATCTAAACTAGATTAACCATGAAACCTAAAACAAATGTTGTCAAATATGTAGAAAGATTAGGATTAGAATCAATCTGTGTATCTGATAATATCCCATATTTTTTTATGTTTATTGAATTAGACACAAAAGACAAAGTAACCCTAAGAAGTACATTGAAATATCTATTAAATCAAAGTCTAGCTGTATTATTTTTTGAATCAAATAATGGCTATCATATTATTTCACCAAGTATGATACATTTACAACAATGGTTAAGAATGTGTGATATTTCTCAACAAATTTATCCTAACCATTTTTACAAACATGATGTTATTAGATTATCATCTAAAGCCAAAGATGGTAAAATATTATTTTGGGAAAATGGCGATACTAGAAATAAGTTTAAAGTTTCTGACGACTTGTTAAAATTATTTGAGTTAAGATTCAAAACTAAAATTAATTGCCCTAATAGAGTTAAAACAAGTTTGATTTATACAAAGTATGAGGATTTAGATATATCATGACCTGGATAACAATTAAACCCAAAAAGAAAATAAAGTTTAAGAAAAATTATAAAATTAGTGAGTGGTTTGAATGACAGAACAATATCCACAAATAGACGAATATATTTTAAACGATTCTGGGATTAATGTAGATGATTATGATAATTTTCAAGATTTTTTAGATGATATTACAGAACGTTTTGGTAAACAATTTAATGACGAAGTTTACCAAACTACGATAGATATTTGGGAAGGAAATCAAATAGAAGAACCTGATTTTATACCAGAAGAATTAGAATCTACTCAAAGAGAAGAAATAGAATTTGTTTTAGAAAAACCTACTATACCTGGTAAAGTTAATCAAGTAACTAGAACCCAAGAAGTATTAGAAATAGTTAAAGAACCATTAACAATATCCGAAGTAGCTGAAATAACTGGTAAACCTGAACCAAGTGTTAGACGAGATTTAGCTAAAGGTGTAAAGCTAGGACTTTGGAAAAGAATAGGTAAAAAAGGTAGTAAAGGTGTAAGGTACGAAGAGCTATGAGGTGTAAAATTTGTAAAAAAGTAGTTTCTCAAGCTGGAAAAATTACACGTAAAAGAAGAATTTGTGGTAATTGTATGTATAATGTAAGATATTTATCTAAATCAATAAATACTTCTAATTATATCAAATGCCATGAGTGATAATAAAAAAATAGTAGGTATATCAGCTATTGTAGCTACTATCATAGGCGTAATTTGTCAAGTTTATCATACTGGGGTAAGTCCATGACCGAAACAACTTCTAATGCTAAAGCCATAAAAAAGCTGAAAGAATTAATTGATGAACCTCACAAAAATGACGCAATCTATGACGAAATTTCAGAAATAATCAGACACGAATTAAAATAATGATTTACGAATCTTTGATTATTGGACTTTTACTATTCAATCTTAGTTTAGGACTTAGTAATTTTAGATGTCTTAGAAGGCTTGAAAATAAGCCTAGATAGGCGTAAACATCATTCTATACATATAGAATGCTATGTAACTTTATATAGTATGTTTCCTTATAGAATATATGAACGAAACATACAGAATATGGGAAGTTAGAAACACCGTACCAGATTTTTGGAGTATGGAAGGTGTTCTAGCCTATGAAGAGATGTATAGAGTAGCTACAAACTCTACTTATGTACATCAATTCGAGAGCTTAGAAACAGAACGTTTCTATGAAAATGCAATAGAAAACTGCGAACTTTATGGAGAGTGTGAAGAATGACCACTCCTCATGAAGAACAACATTGGTACGAAATGTGTACTTGTGGTCATTTAGGTGGTCATAACTGTAATGGCGTACATACCACAAATCTACAAGAAGGGCATGGTGAATGTACTCTATGTGAATGTAGGCAATTTACATGGAGTGGTTATATGCACAGACAAGAACTTTGGTTACGTGAGGGCGACAATGATGAGTAACCTAACTGAACTAGAAGAACGACTAGACGAAATAGAATCTAGACTAGACGAACTACCATACGGTATAGAAGAAAGACTAGACGGTCTAGAAGAACGACTAGATGAAATAGAACCTCAAGACGAAGAAGTCATAAAATCTAGAATAGACGACACAGACCAAGTAGTAGATAGACTACTAGAATTTATGACCGTGCAAAACAAATTCAATGGTATGTTAATTCGTGCCTTCGATAAGGAGTTTGAGAAATAATGGGAATCTTTGACAAATTGGCAGATAAAATAGCCAAAAAAGTAATCAAAGCCATAGAACCAAAAACACCAAGAATAGTAGTGCCATCTATTGAGAAACAATACAAAAAAAGAAAAATCTCAATAAGTCCTAAAACAGACCTACCAAAAGGGTTTAGGCGACCAATAAAAAGCCTATTCCTAAATAAGTACACTGACAAACAAATCCTAGAAACACTTAGGATAGAAAAATCCAAAAGTCCATTTTGGAACTGGTGTACAAAAAGGAATTTCACAGACGAAGAAATTCTACCAGCAATAAACTACTGGAAAGACAGACAGTACAATGGTAAAAAGCTAAAGCCATTAAAACACAGACTACCTGAACAACGTACCTTAGCCATGAATATAGCTAAGGCTAAAGAAAGACACGAAGCTGGTATGTGTAATTCGGTATGTGAAAGATACCCTAGTCAATGTGTACCATGTAACGAATCAAGAAGCGACTTCGTAAAAATCCAAGACGGTACAGACTACGACAAACTACTCAAAGGCTACAACTTGTGGAAAGACTTTAGTGCTTGTTTTAGTC
>Ga0080013_1006771_pt1 | contig 10056 bp, 14 predicted proteins | sample ETNvirenome_6_85_FD_69236 | JGI IMG/M metagenome (GOLD analysis project Ga0080013, IMG submission 69236) | Marine viral communities from the Pacific Ocean - ETNP_6_85 (SPADES assembly) (version 2) | ecosystem: Environmental > Aquatic > Marine > Oceanic | place: Pacific Ocean | collected 2013-06-19
CTTTTTTGCATTTTTTTATAAATCTTCTTATTAGTCTCTCTGCTGATTCATTCTTTCTTTGCGTCACACTAACATTTGTTGCCATAATAAAATCCTATACTAATCTTTTCCAATTTTTCATACCCGGAAGATTCGAAATATCAATTCCTGCATCATCAGGTTGTTGACCCGACAATGGGCTTTTGCCGGATCCTTCCGGAGCCATTGGGGTTGTATTTTCAAAAATATTTACTCCGCCAAAACGTTCACTACCGATAGAATCTAAAAGCTTCTTTTTCGCTTCAATATTCTTTTTCTGAACGTCTTCTTTTCTCCCTTGTTCAAAAAGGTTTGTTTGTTTTTCTTCTTTTAAAACTTTGGCGTTTGTTAAACCCACAGCAGTTTCTTGAACAATTTTAGAAAGCATTCCCTCTTCCAAGAGAACTTCTCGAATACAATCTTTAATCATTGGCTTGATGATTCTTTTTAATTCGCTGACCTTCATTTTAATCCTTTAAAATATCTCTTATAAGAGAATTGATTTTTTTATATTTTCCTTCTCTGATATTTTTCTTTTCTTCTTGAAAGAGAAAGGCGCCACTTGTAGAAGGTTCCTGAACGATGTCAAAACAGATAAGCTGGAAATCGTCCTCTACAAGAGTTTTTCCATGGCTTTCTGTAACGGAACCCATGCCTCGTGAAGAAATTCCAATTTTTACACCACCTTCGACCAAAGCGCGGAGGGTTTGGCCAGCAGGAGTGCCTAAAACTTGAAGTTTTCCCTTGACATCGTTTCCATCCCACCAACAATCTGTAAATTTATGAGAAACATTTCTTAAGTTCACCACAGAATCATCTGGATGATCAAGTTCTCCTACTGCACGACCCTCTTGAATAACCTTCCGGTATTTTTCTACCTCCCTCTCAAGAATTATTTTTGAATAAACTCGTCCATTGCCGTTTTGCCGATCGGCTGCTTGCACAATCCCTGACAAAAAAAGAGCGCCGTCCTCTTTGACCATTCTCTTCTCTTGTTCGGTAAGTAAATCCTCACAAACACCATTAGGGCAAAGTTCAAAATACTCCCTTAAAACTTTCTTTGACATTTCTTTTCCCTCTTTGCGCTGGCGTTACCAGCGCGAGCTAACATCCAGATTTACATCGCCTAACCGGCTGAAGCTTCCACTTACGATTCCACATTCTCTTACCTCCTCTCTATTTTAAAACCATTGTCATCAAATATGTTACATAATATATAAGAAGTACCAGAACTCAGGCACCCCAAGCAAAAGCAATTAATCACATTAACATCAAAATTAAATAGTGTGCAAAATGGATTAATCAAACATAAAAATACACCAATCCAGAATCCAATACACATTGGACAATGAAAAAATTTATAATCTGGGCGGATTTTATTAAAAATGGAGCCGAATACCAAAATTTGCGTCATTCCATAAGAGACAAGAATAAAATAAATTAAACTCACCCGTCCTCCCGTTCTATAGATTCATAGACATACGGCCTATAGCCATAGCCATATCCATAGTACTTTCCGGGGGGCATAGAACCTTGTTTAGATCTTTGAGGAACTTCGCCAAGTTCAGTTGAATGCTCTGGATCTGGATGAAGAAGTGATTCTTCGTAGTCATCTTCAATGTCGTCAATAACTTTGAAATATGGTTCTTCCATTTTTAAAAAATTATAAATTTCTAACATGCAAACGCTAACTTTATCAATAAATTCTTCTTTTGGCTCCAAAAGAATTCCCAATAGTGAGTTAGCAACATTCCCAGATCTAATACTTGATCGGTCCAGAGCGCCTTTATGCACAAGATAGGACAAAAAACGATCTTGAGAATCATAAGCATCAGTTCCAAAATCTTTTTTTGGAAATGTTATGACTTTGCCGGCTTGTTTATTAATAAGGATATCCATTTCTGGATGATCATCAAACAAATAATCACCATTTAATGTTTTATAGCCCGCAAGAGTAACTTCGGCCTTCAAACTAGGATCATCTAATTTAAATTTAAGCTTCATCTTTATTGATCTCGCTTATAAGCTCTTGAACCTTCAAAATTTGCAAAATCATGCCTTTATCAACATCTTTGTCTTTATTGTTCGCAAGGGAGTTCTCAACCAATTTTAACTTTTCTTTTGTTTCGACACATTCTTCCAATTTTTGAGCTTTTTTCAGTTCTTTGTTAAGGCGACTGATTTCTTCTTCCAAGTACATGATCAATCCGGCCTTATTATCAGAAAAAGAGAATAAATAATTTTTTATTAAATCTCTTTGCTCGTTCAAAAGGGTATCTTTGTATTTTTCATTGAATTTTTTAAGAAAGATGTTAAAAGAGAGGTTATCAACTGGTTTCATATAATCTTTTGTTTTATCTTCGGAGATCATCGCCTTAATAACGTTGTTTTCCAAAAGCACTCTATTTTTCACGGAAACATTCTGATTGAAGATTTGCGATATTGTTGCCAAGTTTTTATAATTTGGCAGAAAATGATTAAATGCTTCTTTCCCCAGCTTTTTATTAATAAAGTTGATAAGGGCAGTTTGTTCGTTAAATAGCTCTTTCACATTAATGCCAGAATGTCTTTTAAACTTTGCTTCTGTGAGCAATTTTTCTGCATTTCGAGGCGAAGCGCTTTTTGTTTCATAAATGGCTCTATATGAATCTAAATCTTTTTGAAGATTTGTATCCTTTTTAAAAAACTTCACCAAGATTCCCTCTACGAGCTTTTTTCTTTTAGGCTTTTTATTAACAATTGATAATGTAAGCTCTTTGATCAAAGACTCATAAAGAAAAGCGGTATTTCTCTTCTTATTATGTTTGAGTTTACTTGTTTTCATCTTTTTTCTCCAATTGGGAAATTAAATTATTTATTTCTTCGTTTGAATTTAAAATTTTAATCTCTTCTTTTGAATAATTAGCTTCTAAACTTTCATAAATACCTTTACCTGCACGTCGGTATGCATTTAAATTTGGAAATATATTTTCATCCGAAGAACTTGCCAAACGATCTGAATATTGTTTTTTCATGGATTTCTTTCTTGGAGCTAAATTACGACGCTTGTCCAACTCTTTTGGAACTGGCTTATACCACTTTCCTTTGGACTTGGATGTTGTGGTCATATCGCCCTTTTTAATTACATAATAAGATTCTTCATCTCTCTTCCCGGGGGTTGCTAACAACATTTCTTCGCCGCCAGCTTCTTCTGCCGGAGCTTCTTCTCCACCAAGATCTAATTCTCCTTCTTCGCCACCCAAATCAAGATCACCTTCTCCTCCACCCAAATCTAATCCAGCTTCCATTCCGCCAGCATCTAAAGCTTCTTCTCCTGCCGTTGCTTCTTCAGCAGCTTTTTCAAGATCAGCAGTGAACATCTTATCAAAATACATTTCTCTTTGATTTCGTATTGCATCTGCTTCCGAAAGATTAAAGATATTTTCAGTAATCCATCTTTTGCTGAAGAATCCTTCTGTTGCGCCGCCGGCAATCTCAAATTTAGTTCTCCAATATTCTAATTCTTGAAGTTCTGCTATTCTTGACGGATTATTCAGACGCAGTTTAAAGGAAACTAAATCTTTACTTTTAAATCCAAGCGTATAAAGATGGATAATTCCTATTTTTTCCAGCTCTGTAACTATAGATCTTTGCAATCTCGTAATTGTTCTTGCAAAGCGAATATCTTTTTGAGCTAACGCTGACTGATCTTCTGCTTCTTCTCCAGCAATCAAATAAGCAGCCGGAACTTTAATGGCTGCGAACAGTTTTTCTCTTAAATATTTTACATCATCAATATCGCCAGTATATGCCCCACCAGCCAATGAAGTAACATCGGAACCAACACCATTTCTAACTGGAAGGAAATAATCTTCTTCAACGCTTAAAGGGTTATATCGCAAATCAACACGACCGGTGGCAGGATCAATGACTTGATTTCGTTTCATTTGCGTCATGACGCGCTGGACATATTGCTCTACATCCTGTGGGGGGATATTCCCAACTTCAATTTTAAAAACTCTTCTTTCGGGGGAACGAACAATTCGATAAGACATCATAGCATCTTCAATAAGAGTCAATTGCCGAAAAATCCGCCGCGCAGGTTCCAAAACAGAAGTTCCATATGGAGCATATTTGTCATTCCCAAGGATTCTGAAGTGTGCCATTTGCCAATTTTCAAAAGTTAAACCACCAGAGTTCCATTGAAACTGAACATAGTTTGGATTTGTTGGATCTTGCCCTTCCATTCTTTCAATCTCTTGAGTAGGGAGACCAATAGCATTAACAACCCCTCTTTCATCTTCAATTTCCAGATAAAGAAAGAAATCACCCTGCTTACACATTGTTCGACACCATCCGAACAAATTAAACTCAACATTTAAAACATTTCCATAAAGATCTTCCAAAATTTGTTTAATTTCGAAGTTTTTGCAATCTACTCTCAATAACTCGTTGATAAAAGTAGATGTGGTCATTTCGTCTGCGTAAATATCCAAAGCAGAAGCTAATTCTGGCATGTATTCCATTTGATCAAAATCAGCATATCTTTCTGCTCGACCTTGTGCGGCGACATAGTTATAAGTTAAATTAGAAAAAGGATCATAAACAGACTTTTTAAATTGTTGGCCAGATGCTGAACGAAATTTATATTTATCTAATTGTCGTCTTCTCTCTCGACGAGGAACCTGAGTACGAAAGTTTGTGATTGGACCTGAAAAAAGTCTAGTTAATCTCTTAAAAAGACCTGAATCCGGATTTCTATTTCGTTTTTTAAAATCGTCATTTGGATTAGCCATTATTTTTAACCTTTATAAACCCAACTAAATTCTTCATATTGTTCTCTTGCCTCAATTGACTTTTTTTGCAAATCTGCTTTATGATTATAACCTTCTTGACCCGGAACTTTAACATCTAATTGTGTATTTGCCAAAAACATGCCGCCAATTAAGGCTTTTTTATATTCATCATTTCTTCTATTCTGTATTATAGCCGTATCCCTAACCCAACAAGCTATAGCCAAAGACATTACCAAGTCATCATTACAACTCCTCATTGACTCCGGTCGACCATTGTTCCATATGAATGTTCGCATTTCGTTAATGGTGCGCTTAGATTTAATCCTAATTAGTTTATTTCTTATGAATTCTTCTAATTTTGCTATAATTAGTGGCCTAGATTTAGAAGAAGTAGCAAATCCGGGAACTGAATTACTCATTGACTCGGCTACATAAGATTCAACATATTCTCCGCTGCCCTTAATTGAAAAGTAAATATTTTTATATTCCATATTTATTAATTTTTCTATTACCGCATATCCCACATTATTATTTTCAATAACTAAAAGAGAGCCACCATACTCATTTCCAACATCAAAAAGAAATTTAGCGAACAAATCGATCGAAGGTTTTCCAGCATATTCTGCAACAATTTCTAAATTATCCACATCCATGATATGAAACGCTGAAAAGTCCCTTCCATCTCCGCGAGCAACATCGGCTGAAATGATGTATTTCTTTGTGGGTTGATATTCTTCCCAAATCCAATAATTCCTATCAAATCCAGAACGATATTTTGGCTCTTCTGTTAACTCATAAAGATAATCTATGTCATCTCCATGAATTACAGTTTCTCCGGAAGCATTAAAGTTGCAAAGATATTCTTGAGCGATTTCTCTTTTTGAAAGGCTCTTCGTTTCATTCTCAAACCACTCAGGATCTCTTTCTGGATGTACATCCCATGGCAAGTTTGTCATAAAGAAATCATTTGAGCCGGCGATTGAATCAGAGCATATTTTGTGAAACCAATTTCCAACTCCTAAAGGAGTCGAAAGAGCTATAACGCGGCCACCGGTTGAAATCGTGGGATATAAGCCAGTCCAAAGTTCGTCCATATTCTCAATATGCGCGGCTTCATCAACAACCAACAAAGAAAGAGCTTCTGAACGACCTGCATCAGAAGACGTCGAACTTGCTTTGATTTGAGATCCGTTTGAAAGTTCAAAAGAGGCGCGGTTGTCAATCGATATTTTTGCAATCCTCATCCAATCTGGGAGGTTCTTCATCATGGATTTAACTTTTTTTACTAAATTCGATGCTGTTTGAAATTTTGTAGCAATAACAAGGATGTTTTTGTTACGATTAAACATCATCATCCACAATACATACGCGCCAGTAATTGTTGATATACCTAACTGCCGTGCCTTGAGAATAACATTATATCGGTGATTGCTATAGTCTTCTAACAATTGGGATTGGAAGTCATATGTTTTAAAAGGGACGAGGCCCTTGATCGGATGGACGATTTTTACATAATTGTTGACAAAATAAGTGGGATTTTTGCCGCATTTAACAATTTCTGCTTTGATTTGTTTTTTTGAAATAGAATACTTTGACACATCTTAAGCCTTAATATGGGGTATCGTTCTTTCCCAAGCCAATAAATTTTCTTGTAGCATCTCGAACCAAATCTTCTTTCCCGCTGTATGGATTGGGCTCGCCCTTGATTGCTGAAATTTTATAATGCTTTTTGCATTGAACCCAATTTCTGATCTTGGACATGCTTTGCATGAGAATATCTGCTTCATCTAAAGGCTTGAGACTTAAAGATTTGCCAGTATGAGATTTATATTGTTTTTGGATAAATTTTGCGATGTTTGCATATCTCGTTTCTATTTCTGATTCGAAATCAGTTCGATGAACTTCTTTTAACATTACTTCTGAATGATATTTGATACAAAGTTTGTCGCCGTAAAACACAACAGAAAAGCCGTCCATTAAAGGTCTTTCAGTGTGTGGAATTTCTGCCTCTCTTCGAAGGCCGATTTTAATCTTCTCGCCTGTCTTTGGATCTACTGCTTGATCATAATTTTGGGAAAGTGCTTGAGAAATACCTCGAACAACATCTAACATCTTGGACATTTTATTATCTCCGTACTAAAAGTTTATTATAATAAATAGAAGCAAAAAAGCTCAATTACTTTTTAATTCCGGGCGCCATCCTGAATCCCATCTCTCTTCTCGTCCTTCTATCCATTGAACATAACATTCGAAACAACAACCAAATTTAGAAAAATAAACATCATGCTTTCTTTTGATTTTATTTTCCTCGCAAAAGTTACAATTTCTTACAACACTGCTCTTGTTTTTAATTAGTTTTTTATTTGATTCTCGCCTTCTTAATTTTTCTTCTTTTTCTTTAAGTTGTGCGAGATATTGTTTTTCTCTTTGAGAATCCCAATTGGATTTGGGATTTTGGATAGCATCTTCTCCATATTTATCAGAGATTGCCTTTTCCATCTTTGCAACATAATGGGGATCTTTTTTTTTACTCACTTTGTGACCTCTTTGATTGCAAATGCAATTCCAATTGTTGAGCCAACACCAATGGCAACTCCAATTGTGAACCAAAGAATTGTTAAATCTCTTTTTGGCTTAAAAACCATTTTTTGAAGTCTTGTGAGTTCTTCGTTCTTAAGTTTTATAATATCATCCGATCTTTTCTGCAAAGCAGAAAAATCTACCTTAAGAAGATTATACTTGAAATCATGTTGGATTTTAAGCTTTTCTTTTTGCTGGATGAGCTTTAGTTTGAGTTCTTCTTTGAGTTTCTTGGTCTTTACTAAGATTTCAGCGATTGCTTTGGCGTCTAGAAGTGTTCCGGGGAAAGGTGCTTTTTGATCTTTTTTGAGGGTTATTGATTTTCCTGCCGCGAATACAGTTGTTTGAAAGATCATCAAAAAACATAGAATAAACGACAGGACTTTCATTTTATCATCCTTGTAATCACAAGCCTCTCTGAAAATGTGATTCTTCTTCTTTTATTTTCCTCAACAATTGATACAACCCTTGAAAACCGAAAAAACGAGAAGGGTCTAAATCTCCAGCAGCTTGCGATCTTATTCGGTCTGCATCTTCGCCGGTCTCTTGATACTCCTCATTATATTGATCTTCGATTTTTCGAATCGAATCTGCATTTTTATGCAATTCTCGTATCCATCTCTCAACCGATGCCGGTTCGGGAGATGGCAAATTGCGCTCATTGATAAGATCCCAGATTTTATCACGGAATTCCTCCGGCTCGGCGTATTCTTCTCCGGCGGCGCGAAACTCTTCTGTATATTCTAGATACTCTTTCACCTGCCCTACAACTTGATCGATCCAGTTCTGAAGAGAATCTTCCCACTGATTCTCATTTAAAACCCTTCCAATTTCTTCTTGGATGATTCGCTTGAGTTGTTTTTTGGTAATTTTCATTTTATTGTTCCTTATCTTAGCGCTAGGGCTATTTCCCTGCGAATGATTTCTTCAAGAGCCGTGGGGTCTTTGCCATATTTCTTTTCGTTGTCCCGGATGTTTTTCCTTGCGACTATTTCTTTTTCGATAGAACCACCTACACTAAGGGCTGCTCCTAAAAGAGCGCCAAACGCTGCAAAGGCCGTTTGCAGGTCGCCGGTGGGGATACCTAGATTAAAATACGCATTCGCCACTTCCCCTAACGATCCCGCAAGCAGTCCCATGAAGGCACCGGCTCCAGTCGCCTCCCCCGCATCAAGCATAGCAGCGTCTAGCGAGCCTACGGGCGAAGGATGGTACCGAGATGGATGGTCAGAGTCTTCGTCTTCTGAATTATTCTCTTTGATTCCTTTTCCAGCAGCTTTCAGGGCGATTTCTGCCAATTTTTCAGCTACTGCCGGACTTAGTTCTTTTGCGACCTCGGCCTTAACATCGTCAACACTTCCTCCTGAAAGTTCTTTAAATTCTGGTGAATCAACAACCGCTTTCGCCAGAACCTCATTCCCGCCAGAGGCATCTTCCTCGCTCATAACCCTTCCAATCTCTTCTTTGATGATTTGCTTGAGTTGTTTTTTGGTAATTTTCATTATTTACGACTCCCATTAAGACGTCTTATTTGCTTTTTTAAATATTTAATATGTTTTTGCAAAAATCGATTTCTCCTCGATAATCGAATATTGTCGGTTACAATATCCCTAATGATTTTGCTCTGCAACGAGTTCATCATAAAAATTTGTTTTTTTAAATTTCTGCAAGTTTTTTTCTCACTTTTGTAAGATTTTAATATTTTTTGGACTTTATCTGAACAAGTATGCTGAACTGGTTGAAGAATGCCGGTGCGGATTGGGGCTTTTTTAATTTGTGATCTAAAACCAGCAAAAACCACCACTGTTAAAATAGCAGCAATTATTTTGATTTTGATGTTTTTCACTTTACTTTATCCTCTAGATCAGCAACCCTTCTTGCCAACAAATCTACTCTCACCATAAGATCACTTATCTCTTCTTCAAGTGCTATTTGATATTTGTTCAATGTTATACCTTCAAATGGGCGCTCCAATTCTACCTCCTTCAACCCTTCTTGAATAATCTTTTTAAGAGTTTCTTTCGTAATCTTCATTTTTTTACTCCTCGTGCTTAATTCCAAATTCTTCTGCTAAGGCTTGTGGATCAATCCGGATATACACCGGTGCTTTTCCATTCTTCATGCTCGTCTCGGGTTAATTGACGTTTTTTCAGTTTTTGTTTGGGCTCAAAAGGTTCGTTCCTGAACTCATCAAACAAACCTGCCCCATCAAGCAATTCGAAATCAGCTTTTGCTCCCATTTTTACTAAACTTGGGTTATCTGCGTTGGAGTCTCTTGCCCACCTAAAATCTCCCAAACCTAACACCAACATTGACCCCTGATCAGCATTGCGGCTGGTGAAAATATCTCGAAGAATATCCTTTTCTCTTCCTAGCGGGCCTTCTGGCCAGTTTTTTGCAATCCAATCCTTAAGTTCATCGCGAGAATGGGTTTCAAGAATAACCTTTTCAATTTCTTCTTTGATAATTTTTTTTAAGGTTTCTTTTGCAATCTTCATTCTTTTATTCCTTGTGGTCAATTCCAAATTCTTCTGATAATCTTTTTGCTAAGGCTTGTGGATCATCTTTATGTTTTTTCATAAGACGTTTTATATCTTTCTTATAATTAGTATTTAGATCATCATTTTGCTTTTTGTGTTTATCTTCAACTTCTTTTATAATCTTATTAAACTTTTCAACTTCT
>Ga0080013_1006772_pt1 | contig 10056 bp, 11 predicted proteins | sample ETNvirenome_6_85_FD_69236 | JGI IMG/M metagenome (GOLD analysis project Ga0080013, IMG submission 69236) | Marine viral communities from the Pacific Ocean - ETNP_6_85 (SPADES assembly) (version 2) | ecosystem: Environmental > Aquatic > Marine > Oceanic | place: Pacific Ocean | collected 2013-06-19
GGGCCCGGAGCCGCCTGAAGGATCCTCCTGCTTCTACGTTTCTCGTTTCCACGTTCCACGTTTGCCGTGTTATTAAACATACGAGCCTTCGTCCCCAGAGCTGCTGGACACCGGTGCTGAGCTAAAGTATAAGATTCGTGGGGCGTGGGTATAACTTTTCCTTTCATTGCCCACGCCTCGTTCTACGTTCTACGTTGAGCTTGAGGGCGCATCTTTAAACATTAAGGAGCTGTCTCTGGATCCGGCGTCAGCTGCCAGCGTGAAAATAAGGGCTTGACATTTATCCCATCTGGTCTTATGTAAGATAAATGTTATTAAATTATAATCACCAGCATAAAATGCTGAAGGGTTGGAAGTACGGTTGGATGACGGCCTTGCTACATCTCGCACCTTATCGACTGAGTGGGCGCAACGTTTGCCCCAAAGCTTCCCCAGCATGCGCTGAAGCGTGCCTCAATACAGCAGGGCGGGGACAGATGAACTCGGTTCAACGCGCCAGGTTAAATAAAACAAAATACTTTTTTAAAAACAGATCAGGATTCCTGTGGCAGTTAAGCCGTGAGATAGAGATGCTCAAGAAACGAGTGACACGAAAAGGTTACAGGTTCGCTGTACGTTTGAATGGCACGTCGGATCTCAGCTGGGAAAAATTTAAATTGCTGGATGGCCAGAGTCTGCAGGACCTCCATCCCGATGTACAATTTTACGACTACACAAAAATATTAAACAGGCTGGAGTCATTGCCTAAAAATTATCATATGACGTTTAGCTATTCAGGGGCGAATCAAGACGAATGCATCAAGGCAGCAGATCGAGGGTTCAACGTTGCTACAGTGTTTCATGGCTCGCTCCCTCGAAAGTGGCTCGGGATGCGTGTGATCAATGGCGATGATCATGACCTCCGATTCCAGGATCCAGCAGGTGTCGTCGTTGGGTTAGTGGCAAAAGGAAAAGCCAGGAAGCAAATGTCCTCTTTCGTAGTGCAGCCGTGATCTGGGGGCTCGGTTTACTTCTCGTCTTTCTTATGTGCTGTTACCCTCGATTTTTTGCAGCGTCCTTCGTGATTCTTTGCGAATGGTTTACGAGAACCTGATATCTCGTTTCACGTTCCACGTTGGGCTGTCGGCGCGTCTTTAAACATTAAACAGCAGGGAGTCTGGCTGGAAGCTCCTGCTGGATCGTGAATTTTAGGGTTGACATCTATCCCATCTGGTCTTATATGTAAGGAGTCAGGCGGAGGGAGACTGAAGCTTGATGGGGCCAAGTTTAAAGTATCATAAGACGACGGTCTAGAAAAATGGCTTGGCCTCTAATCAACAGGAGAACATATGAGTAATGAAGGAATGCAACAGTTAGAGAAAGAGGAAAAGATTCGAAAGGCCGTGAGTCAGGTTTCAAAATCCGTGAACAACCTACAGTGGGAAATGGATCGGGTGAGCTCAGGAGGCCAAATTGAACTCAAAAGATTGGAAAGAGAAACAACAGAACTGGAGAAGCTATGTCGATAAAAAGAAAAATCCCCGTTACGAATAAGATTGCAATGTTTTTGCATTGTAAGAAATGCCTCGATGAATTACCCGATAACACCAGCCCAAGAGAACACGCAGCCATTGAAGCTGGGTGGACAAAGATCGGTCTTCAGCTGTGGTGCAAGAGGCACGATAAGAATATACTTCACGTTGACTTCGAAGGGCAGAAGCACCCCGCTGTGCTCCACGCGAGGAGGCATTGATGACAATTAGCGAATGGTTACATAAAGATGTGGGCTCGCACGCTCAGTTTGTGAATGCCCTTTGGCGGGCCGTTGTAAGGGCGCAGGAGCTGCTGGAGGAGGCTGCGTGATTTGGGCGTCAGCTCTTCTAATGTTTTATTTAGGATGCCGGTATCCTCGCTTCGCCGCTGTCACCATCGTGGTGGTAGCTGAATGGTGCATACGAGTCTGAAGCCTCGTGGCACGTACAACGTCTCGGGAAGAATTAGGTGTTAAACACTGAATCACCAGATGCCGGAGCTGCAGGATCCTCCAAATTTAGTTTGACAAAACTATATCTATCTTATATAGATGGGACATGAAGAAAATGTTATTACTTACAAAAGCGATCAAAGAAAGATTAATCAAAAACTTCAAAGAGAATGAAGAGGCAGAGGGGGAGAAACGTCACAAGGTCGTTGTGAAGTTGTTCAATCCTACGGGTCTAGGGTTTTGGTTTCTTACAGAATTAAATCCTGAAAACAATATGGCGTTCGGTGGGGCGAAGCTCTCGGATTGGGATCTTGGGGGAATTTCAATGGATGAACTTGAAAATTTAAAGGTGCCTCCCTTCGGACTGCACATTGAAAGGGACAAATCCTTTGAAAGCAACAAACATACTCTAGAAGAATGTGAAAAGTTGGTGGCTAATCGTTAAGAATAAACTTGAGCCCTGATCCAAGGTGATATTTATATGGCAACATGTAAATCTATAGAATGCATTATGCCTTGGATCTGGGGTCAAGTAGGCAAAAATAGAGGCGTAGTCTCACAGGTTTTTTGGTAACTGGTCATTGGTGAAATCAAGACGATAAAAAAGGACGGCTTACCAAATGCTTGACCGTTTGCACGTTGCACGTCTAGCGTCTCGGGTTTCGTTGAATTTTTAAACAACACTACGGGGGACCGGCTTCAGCAGGCAGCTGGACAGCGTGGGTTTCGGGAAAATAAGCCTTGACTTCGATCCCACGATATCTTATATTTTGGACGCAACGTTGCATTGCGCGGAGCGACGGAGTTATTCGGATCAGTCTTCGCGCATGTCTCGTCTCGCCTCTAGCGTCTCGGGTTTCGTTGAATTTTTAAACAGAATACCGGAGTCCCCAGCACCGGCGTCAGAGTCTGGAAAATTTAGTTCTTGCAATTCATTTGCTATCGTATTAAGGTGGGATTGCTTGGGTGTGCTTTCCAACGAGAAACAAGACCTAATACATTGTGGTTGCAACGGGTTATATTAGGACACACTCAAGCGTTGCTCGTCTCGCACGAGCAACGAGTTGTGTGTTTTAAATTAAACAGAGTGCATGGCAGCTGATTCTCTGCCCTCTACGTCTCGCACGAGCAACGAGTTGTGTGTTTTAAATTAAACATTAAGGATAGCTGAAGGGGGGTGGGAACTAAATCTTGATACAACCTAGAGTTGTGTGAATAAAACAATCTTATTTCTTTACATTAATGTGGGATTATGATTTATAGAGTTAGTCTAACAATTAACTGAAAGGATAAGTTATGGCTAAACAAAAAGCACAGCAAATCCAAAGATTAAGAATAGACAAAAAAGTAAAGACTACTATTCTTAACTATGGATTAATCAAAGATAGTATTAAATCTTTAACTAAACAAAGTAGTTTAATTAAAGAAGAAATACTTCCATACTTTGAAAAACAAAATGCAATTGTTTTAATTGGTATGGACAATGGTTATGAGGGTTATGCTCAAAGAATAAATAGACAATCAAAAAGATTTGATATGGCTAAATTCAAAGAGACTAATCCGAAACTGTATGCTCAATATCTTATTGATAGTGAAAGTACAGAAATCAAAGTTAGTTTTAAGGTAGTTGATGCCAAGAAATAATTTAATCACACTATTAGGAACTGAACTAACTAACACACTCGGCAACCAAATTGAGCGACCAACTAATAGACCGATAATTGAAAAAAAAATCAATTATCAAATACTCTATAAAATGGTTGAAAGTGCAATTGAGGAAGTATTGTTAGAATATCCTAACGATCCAATTGTTGAAGTGTTAAAAGATAAGATTATAAATAATCTTAAGCCAGTTATTAAAGAAATCATAAAAGAATAATAACTCAAATAAACGTGGCGCTAACGCGCCACGTTCCACGTTCAACGTTCAACAATCATTTAATTATTAAACATTAAACACCATGCACCGCGCCACGTTCCACGTTCAACGTTCAACAATCATTTAATTATTAAACATTAAACACCATGCCGGTACGGCAGCTCGTGGCTGTTAGTTGAATTGTTTAGCATTACCAACACTATTAACAACCAAGTACTACCATACTCCAGCCCGAACAGAATCCTGCTGTTTCGTGCCTGATCTACTTGATAGAGGTACCAACATCTAGTAGAACATAAAGCACAACCCACAACATGAGGTGTCGCGTTGCAACTTCGAGTTGTATGACGTCGGCGATCTTTAAACCGAGAAACACACATGTATAATGGGTCTAAACGATATGGGACTCCTTCTAAAAAAATTTTGGAAAATTTTAACCTTATGAACCTTGATTTATTAACAGTTGACCAACTAAGAAACAGAGTCGAAAAGACGTGGATCGAGCATATTAAGCTTTGCCAAGACAACTTTATGTACTTTGTACGGGAAGTCTGGCCAGAATTTATTTACCGTAAGGCTACTAAACCTTCGGAATGGGGGCACCACCAAATTATTGCTAATGAATTTACCAAGATTTCTGAAGAAAGAAAAGGTCGGCTTATTGTTAATATGCCTCCTCGACATACAAAATCAGAATTTGCTTCTATTCACTTTCCAGCTTGGCTGATAGGTCGAAACCCTAAAATGAAATTGATGCAAATATCGCACAACACGGAACTCGCAACACGGTTTGGAAGTAAAGTTAGAAATTTATTAGCTTCTCCAGAGTATGCACAAATCTTTGGAGACGTTAGACTACGAGAAGACGCCAAGGCCAAGGGCAAGTGGGAGACCAATCATGGTGGCGAATACTTCGCTGCCGGCGTAGGAGGTGCAATTACTGGACGTGGAGCGGATCTCATGATTATTGATGATCCCCACACGGAGCAGGATTCGTATTCCGAGGGGGCCATGGACCGTGCTTATGAGTGGTATACATCTGGACCCAGACAACGTTTGCAACCCGGAGGTTCGATTGTTTTGGTTATGACGCGTTGGGCCGAGAATGATTTAACAGGTCGCTTGCTTAGAGCTCAAGCCGAACCGAAAGCAGATCGATGGAAACAAATTTCTTTTCCTGCGATTCTTGAATCGGGTAATCCTGTCTGGCCTGAATACTGGGATCTCGAAGAACTTCAAAAAGTCAAAGCTTCTCTACCCATTCGAAATTGGTCTTCTCAGTATATGCAGAATCCAACTTCGGAAGAAGGAGCCATTATCAAACGGGAATGGTGGCAAAAATGGGAAGGCAAAATTCCTAAACTCAAACACGTCATGCAAAGTTATGACACCGCTTTTTCTAAAAAGGAAACGGCTGACTATTCAGCGATTACAACCTGGGGCATTTTTCAACCTTATGAAGATATGGGGGATGCTTTAATTCTACTGGATGCCGTTCGAGGAAAATTTGATTTTCCAGAACTTAAGATTGTAGCCCTCGATCAGTATAAATACTGGGAACCTGAATCAGTTATTATTGAAGCGAAAGCAACAGGTGTTCCTCTTGCTCAAGAATTCAGGCGAATGGCTATTCCTGTGGTCGATTTTGTTCCTTCTAAAGGCAAAGATAAGCATGCACGGGTCAATGCTGTAGCTCCCGTCTTTGAATCAGGACAGGTCTGGTATCCTGAAAATGAGAAATTTGCTGAAGAGGTCATCGAAGAATGTGCCGCTTTTCCGCATGGAGAAAATGATGACTATGTAGATACAATGACCCAAGCTGTGTTAAGATACCGTCAGGGATATTTTGTATCCACTTATTCGGACTGGGAAGAAGAAAAGAAGTTCCAGGAACAAAAAAAGTTTGTTTATTATTAGGAATTAAAATGGCTGTTTGGAGACTATTAACCCCAATTTTAAATCTTGGCTTTAAAAAGGCAAGAGTAGGTAAAAGAGCTCAAAAAATATTTGAAAAATTAGTGGGCGAGAATCAAGCAGCAGGCTTGAGTAAAAACTCAGCTTATAATGCAGCTAAACAAGAGCTGATTAAAAAATACAAACTCAAAGTAAACCTTAAAGGTGAAGTTCTTAACAGAGCAGAAGGTGGAGAAATTGTCTTTGGGAAAAACGTTGATAAGGATTTGTTATGAGTTTAAAAAGTCGAGCACTTCTAGCTGTCATTAAAGCAGTCAGGATCCCCGGGAAGAAAAAACTTCCAAAAACACAAATAATAATAAATAGAATTAAAGCTAAAAAACAGCGCTATGAAAGTCTTAAAAAGAAGGGGCCTAGAATACAAACTTCATCAGAATTAAGATATAAATCCAAACAAAAACCTATACATCCTCACGGAGGACCAGGAGAGATTACACAAAAAGGGACGCACTATGGATTAAAAGGAAGAGAACATAAATTTCATTCATCTAAATTAGCGGTTGCTTTAAAACATCCTAGATTTCAGAATTGGCCTCATGACCGAGAAAGCTGGAGATCTCAAATGGATCGAATATATGGAGGTATATTTCATCCTAAAAAAAGTATAAAGATACTAACTAAAAAACTTAAAAAGAAAAAAGTTAAAAAATTATTAGCAGGTGGCTTATTGTATCCTGGAATTAGGGTTGCTGTTAAATATGCTCGTCCACTTTGGAAAGCAGCAAGTAAAAAAGTTTATGATCGAGCAGGTAAGACATCTATGTCAAAATTACAAATTAAACTTAATAAAGCTAGTGATTTACAAAAAAATTTTAGCAAAATGCAGCTTAAAGATTTATCTTCGACTCAAATAAAAGAAATGAGTAAATTTTTACCCAAACTTAAAGCTTATAAAAGCAAAATTAAAGACACAGCTAAAGCATGGTTAGAAAAAGAATATCGTTTTGGTAAAAAGAAAAAAATATTACATAGTGAAGGTGGCGAAGTAGTAGTTGGAAAAAATGTTGATAGGAGTTTATTATAATGCAAGAAGCTTTGCGTGGAGCTCTGATTAAAAAGGGAACGAAGCTGGCTTATAAACTGGCAATCAAGAAGTATCCTCAGGTCTTCAAAAAGAAAAAATATTCCGTTGCTGAATATAAAGCTAAAAAAATGAGGAAAACTCCTGAGCTTGCGCCTCTAGGAGTAACAAAAATAGCAGCTAATGATTTACGAAAATTGGCGGTGGCACAAGCCATTAAAACCAGGCTTACAAAATTGGGCAACATAGCTATTAAGCATCATAAAAAAATGCATAAGATAATAAAAGATAAAGTTAAATATTACGGTCAAGAAGCAAACTGGGATCGAGGGGGAAAGGCAAAGCTTAGGTTTAAAGATTTAAAACAAGTTTCAAATATTGGTAAATATAATCAGCCTGCTACTAAAAGAAAATTAGAAAACATAGGAAAACAATATGAAAATTTAACCAAGTATCAAGATATTCTTAAAGCTAAAACAGCGACTAAGCATAGTGAAGGTGGCGAAGTTGTTTTCGGTAAAAATGTAGACAGGAGTTTATTATGAGCAGAAAAAAGAAAAGATTAAAAAGAGCGCTTCTAGCAGGACTAACGGCATACGCTGGATCTAAATTAGGGGCCAATAAAACATTATCAGGAGAAACTGTTAAAACTCTCCCAGTTACAATGGAGTATAAAGGAGTGCCAGAAATTACAGGTTGGAATTGGTCTTTACTGGAAAAACCTACTACAATGAAAGGTGGAGGAGAAATAATTATAGGTAAAAACGTAGATAAGGATTTATTATAATGGCAGACAAATACGAACCTTACGAAAAACCATCGGCAATTCCTGGACTCGCGATCACTGGAGCGGGAATCGGGGCTCTTGCTTATTTGGCCAGAAAAAGAATACCCGGTCTCAAGATTCTAGAAAAGATTGCAAAAACAAAAACACCACCGCCTCCCGCAACACGGACCCCGCCCCAGGTCGTTGATAAAGTAACAGAGGTTACTAAGATCGCTAAAACGCCCACGGCTCAAGCTAAAGAATTAATTGTTCAGTCTCACCCCCAAAGAAACTTTGCCGATATTAAGGGGCAGATGGATTTGGTTGCAACTAAAGCTAAAGCTGCTCCTTTAACACAGGGTTCGGATCAAGGTCGATTCGGCTCCTCCTTATATGATTTTATTGCTCAGCATCCTTCTTACGCACCACTGGATGCCAAGGTCTGGATTAATGAACTTTCTAATTTTAATCGTTTAGGAAGTTTTAGAAGTAATCAAGCAGGATTTCAAAAAGTCAGAATGAATATCAGCAAGGCCGAAATCGAGGATGCTAATATTCTTCAATTTGACCTCGCTCATAAAAGTGCAGTCGACAGCCAAATCGCGAAACTTGCCAACGCAAACAAATTAAAACTTGAAGCAATTAAGCAAAGAGGAACCCCAACCCAAGCCGAGTATAGAAGTCTCAAAACCGAGTTTAACAAGGCTAGGGATAAAATAATAAAAGAAGCAGGAGGAGAAGAAAAAATAATAGGAGGGTTTTTAAAAACGGCCCAAGAGTCTGGACTCAAGGTTAGTAAACTAGATCTTCTTAAAATGATTAATAATTCTCCTGCGGTGAATTTACGGGTAAAACGTTTTGAGTTTGTGACTCCGATAATGGAAGAATCTCGGATTTTATCTAACGATCTAACTAGATTTGTTAAGGATGCGGAAGCAACTGTTAACAGTTACAAAGGTACCGTTGAATCGGTAAGAGCTGGAAATAAGCTGATTAGCTACGGAGAAGACTTATATGGAATCAGGGGTGAACTTAGAACAGTAACGAATGACGTAAATCATTATATGTATAATAAGAACGCTACGATAGAAAGTATGGTCATGGCGGTTGAACATTACTCAGATAAAATAAAAAGTTTAGAAAAGCTAGCCAAAGGCTTGGCAGAAGACCATAAGATTTATTTAGACGTTAATAAATTAAGAGAATTTAAAGGTCACCATACTAACCTTTTAAGAAAAATGGGTCGAGAAAAAACAATGGATCAATCTCCACGTTATGGAGACCATGACACTTATAAAGTGTTGGGCGATGAAAAATATATTGAAGATGTGGTTTATTACCCAAAAACGATGCCTTACGGAAGAAATGTTGAACCTGGAGCGAGTGTAGGTACTAGGAATGCCAACGCTCACTACGATCAGGGAAAAAAAGTTCTTAATCAGATTTATCATGCGCGTTATGGTAGACGTGCAGTCGATGGAAATCAGGGTAAAGCTTATGTTCTTCACGAAGGTCAAGCAGACATTCATCAAGCGACTTGGAAAGAAATAGGTCGAGGAACAAAGATTGTTAGAGTTAATCCTTTTAATAGGGAGCAAGAATATGCTCAGGCGAATTTTGCTTTAAAAGAATTACTGACGAAAATGGATGTTTATGCTCAAAAAGGTTTTTTAAACCAAAAAGATATATTTGAATTTAATACGCTTAGACAAAAATATCATGAATTAAGAGTAAATACACTAAATGCTTCTACTCTGGTAAATAAAATGGGCGAACTAGACAAGGTTAATGTTCCTTTTTTACCTTTCATGGAAAGAGGGATATGGGGAGATCACCTTGTTAAACATATGGCTAAAACAGCCGCAGAGGATGGAATGAAATGGTTTGCGATTAATCCTGTAGAAAGAGTTCATGCTTTAAAGAGAGCAGACAATTTAGCTGAGGGTGCTATAGGCAAACTAGGAGATTGGGAATTTTATGGAACTGCGACAGGTAAAGGAGGAATGAGAGGAGTTAAGGCATGGTCCGAGATGCAAGACAAGGCTATTCTGACTAATCCCAATATGACAGCAGTATTGCCCGAACGAATGAAAAAACTAGCGTTTCAGTATGATTCAATAGCTCAACCAATTAAAGTGGCTAAATCCGATCCCAACTTACCTTTTAAGATTATTACGAAGCATGACTTTAGCAGAGATTCAGCAGCCAAGGCTTTAAAATATACCAGAGCTCCTAGCGAACATGAAATGGCTTTTAAAACAAAAGAAGAGGCCTTACAGTATGTAGTAGGCACGGATAAAATAGTCGTTAAAATGGAAGCTATGGACCCTCGTCTTTACTATGAAGCATTCGGCTTGAAAATTACCCCTCAAATGTTACAACAACCCTTTAAGCTTTATAAAAAAGAAGGTGGTCTAGTAGTTAATATGTTTAAGTGGTAATATAATAACAAT
>Ga0080013_1006773_pt1 | contig 10056 bp, 17 predicted proteins | sample ETNvirenome_6_85_FD_69236 | JGI IMG/M metagenome (GOLD analysis project Ga0080013, IMG submission 69236) | Marine viral communities from the Pacific Ocean - ETNP_6_85 (SPADES assembly) (version 2) | ecosystem: Environmental > Aquatic > Marine > Oceanic | place: Pacific Ocean | collected 2013-06-19
CATACCAATAATGGTATCCATCTTCTGAGTAAACCCTGTAACATTAATTTCATTTGGTTCTGGAAGTTCTACGTCATCATAGACACCAGCCCTGATGTCTTTCTCCATATCAATAGGACTACGATAGATCAGATGTGTGTACCTGTCAGCATTTCTAAGGTCAGTTGCATAGTAAGATACATAGAACTGATCAATAGGTATGAACTCTGAGACAGGCCGTTTCAGTGTAGCACTGTAGTAAACCTTCTTGAATGCAGAACCTATCAAGGGGAGATGGAACAACATTCTTTCAAACTCATCAAAGTATTCTGGCATCTGCTCAGTTACCTGATAGTTCATGAAGTTCTGTACCCTGTTGGCTTGCATCTCTTTCTCAGGGGTAGACTTACCCATGATGTTTGCCTTGACAGGACCACTGGCAGGAAAGAGTTCTGCTGAAGCCTTGGATTGAAACTTAACTGCTGACTCTATCAGAAGTGGGTGTACGGCTGTACATGCGCCATCAAAGGGATCTGTTCCCGGCTCCAGCTTAAGACCTAGCAGATCAAAGCCACGCTCAAACATAGATTCCCATTCAGCCCTTGAATCTTTATCAGCTTGGAAGCTATCAATAACATTGTCAGCTATCTCATCTAAGTATTCTGGATCTAAGGTATCTGATAAATTATCATACCACTCTTCTATAGCCTGTGAAGGAGACATCTCAATACTCTCTTCTCCAGACAAGTCTACGATTACTCCACCATCTGTAGGATCAACTTCAAAGGTAGCATTTATTTCTTCTTCCTCGACTGCTGCCATAGGAACTACATTGCCTAGTTCTTCTGGTTTCATATCATATGGGTTGCGTTCAGTTGCCATTGTCTATCCTATGGTTTATTTATCATTGCATTAATTTCTGCACGAGTTTTATTAGGGTATATATATTCAAGTGATTTTCTTTCATAAAAGTTTTTTAAGTCACCTGTGTTATCTAAAGACTGTAAACCTGAAAAATAATCTTTCATGTAGCTTTTCTTTTCTTCTTCTTTCTTTACTTCTTTTTTCTTTTTTTCTGGTTTATCTGAAGTAGTAGATACATCATTACCATAATCAATATTAGGTGTAGGTGTTCTTAAAGAAAGAGATCTATCAGCAGCTACATCAAATTCTAATCCATTCTTTGTTCTGTAAACTCCTATAGGTTTAGGAAGCATTCCTAATGGTCCCGGTAAACCAAAACTTAAAACTTTCCCTATCGTTGAATCAGATACGCTTGTAGGAATAAACTCATCTCCTTGAGACTTTGCAAAAGATTTCATAGATTCTATAGTCTCAGGAGTTAAACTTTTTCCACCAGTTAACTTAGAAATACCTTTTTCTATATAATTTAATAAACTACCAAGAGTAGAACCTTTATCAACAGATTTTTCTTCTTTCTTTACTTCTTTTTTCTTTTGATCTTTTAATAATTTTTGTAATCCCTCTTCTGCTCCTATAACAGATTTTTCAAAAATGTCTTCTAGAGTTCCTTCTGGACCACCAAATCTCCAACCTTTACTAGGATCATCTCCTTTTATATCCCCTAACCAACTACTTCCACTAGCAGCAGCATTAAAGTTTGCAAGGTCTTCAGGAGACATATTAGCTATAAAGTTTTCAACACCGTCCCAACCACCTTTCCCACCTACTTTTCCATACAAAGAACTTAGTAAAGCATTTCTAGCTGTATCACTTAAAATATTCTGAGCCATCCTTCCTGCGTTTTTGGTATCCTTGTTTGCTTGATATATATTCATAAGTTCAACTGGACTATAACCAAGTTCTTTGTCTTCTTCTAATTCTTGTATTGTTTTAGAAGGTCCACGCATTGCTCCTAACTGTGCTTTTGCTTCTTCAGTTGTCCAATCATCCTCTCCAGTTGGACCAGTAGCTTGATTAGCAGCTTCTTCAGCAGCAGCCATCTGATTATACTCTGCTGCTATTCCTTCATCCCAATCACCTAAACTACCACCAACATCTCTATAAATAGTAGAAAGACCACCACCTGTTTTTCTATTTGTCTCTGCACCCTTAAGAAGTATGTTTAAGGTGTCATATATTGCTCTCGCTTCTTTAGAACCTGTTAAACCCTTTATTGCCATGTTTAGGTCTTTAAAAACTTCATCTTTAGCATTAGGAGATAAATTAGAATGCTTTATTCTATGATCAGCTATGACTTTTGCGTACTCAGAATCTCTTTTTTCCATATCCTCTTTTTCTGCCTGTTCTTTTTCCCAATCTTCTGCCCACTTTCTCTCAACATTTTCCTTTACTATATTTATACGCTCTGGTTTGCCATGTAAAAAACCTAAAGGATTTCTTTCTATTACAGGAGTAAAAGAACTCTGAAGTGCTGCTCGTGTTTGTTCTTGTTTAGTAAGAGGTTTACCTGTTAAAATATTAAATCCGGGGTATATACTACCAGCAGTATTAATAGCATGTTGTCGTTGTCTTTCTTCTTCCTTATTTTTAGCTTCTTCTCCTGCCTTATAATGCCAATACTTATCTGCTCTTTCTTTAATTTCTTCTCTTTTCTCTTTTTCTTCTTTTTCTTCTGATGCCGACCTATCTTGCATATCTTTAACTAGACTAGGTATTCTTAATGGATTGTCCCTATCTTTCCAAAAATTTATAATTCCTCTTCTTTCTTCTTCTCTATTTAATCTATGTAAAGGTTCTAAAGGAGTTCTTGTAAAAGAAGGTTGGTCATTTCCAATAGATGGTGGAGAAGGATTAAGTGCAGCAGACTGTCCTTGTGTTAAACCCGGATCTGTAAAATCATTTTCATCACCTAGATCTCCACTACTTACAGAATCTTCTTCAGCAGTAGCAGCATCCATAGCTTGATCTATATTATCTTGAGTATAATCACCATAAAAACCAAAATCACCACCATTCTCACGATAAACTATTCTAGGGATACCTTGTCCATAGACAGAAGTAATAGGTAGAGGACCACCTTGTTCACGGTAGATTGTAGGAAGACCACCCTGACTCATAGGAGAAGCAAAAGCACTGGTAGCATCGGGATCAGCAAAGGCACTGCTTCTACGTCTGTTCATATAGGCATCATCAAGACCACCACCGTACTGACGTTCCATAGGTGATACACCTAGCTTTGCATGTAGAATATTTTTAGAATCTCGCATAGATATCCCCTTTACTGTTTGCCTTTATTATATCACAGTTTTTTTATATCGGCAAATTAAAACGTCCAGTAAGTTTTGCTAGGCTGTTTAGGTTCGTCTTCCCATTCAGGATCATCGGGGTGTTCTAAGTGCCACGACTCCTTCATGTAGTGTATAGCCATTGTCATGGCATCCACCTGATCATCATGAGCAGCATTGGGAAACCGTATTAATTCCTCTATGAGGTCTTCTGACCACTTCTTATTGTTGGGTATCCATACTCTACCTGCTTCCATGATAGGTGAAGCTGCATAAACTCTGGATACCTTATCTCTATCTGGGGTGTATTCCATAACAGGCAACCCTGCCCTACGCATATCCTGTATGAGTGACTGACCACTTGCCTTTTTCTCTATCATACATACGTCAGGCTTGTTATCAGCGTACAATCTCTGTGCAAGTCTGCGTAGTTCTGGGTATTCATACCTACCTTTGACGTTACCTAGCAGTATTAGGTTGGCAACATAGTTCTCATACCCACTATCATCTTGATCATACATGTAGAATATGCCCCATGTCTGGATTACACTGTAATCAGCCGTGGTTCTGGTGGAAAATGCGGTATCATAGGTCTGTATTATAAATTCACAGCTAGGTGGGTCTTCTTCTTCCCACTCTTGTATCCATTTCTTCTTGATTAACCCACCTTCTTCTGGAGTAGGGTCTTGCATGTACAGTGAGTTCCAATATCTGCTACCATTACTGGCTTTTATCTCATGTTCGTCTACCCTGAGTACGTCATCTGGCTTCCATTCAGGGAAATAACTACCACCTACGGGTAATTCTAGCAGTTCTGCTGCATCTTCGTCTAGCCATGCAGGTATTTTCACTACATCCCACGGTATTATGTCGTAATCACCTGCATTTTCCTCTTGTTTTAAGAGCCAACCGCATAGATCATCGTAGTGATACCTAGTATTAATGATTAATATGGAACCATTAGGCATAATCCGTGTACGTAGACCAGCAGGATACCATTCTTTTACATATCGTCTACCTGCTTCTGAGTAGGAATCCTCTTCAGACATCACATCATCAAGGATTGCTATGTGCGCTCCACGACCAGCAATTTGAGATCTCACTCCAGCAGCATAATACATACCACCTTGGTTGGTTTTCCACTTACCTGCTGCTCTGACATCACTTCTTAGCTGTACACCTCTGAAGATCTTCTGAAATTCTTCTGTGCTAACTACGTCCCTGACTGATCTGCCGAAGTCTGAAGACAATTGATCACTGTGAGACACTGTGAGTATCTCATGTTCTGGATGTTTACCTATATACCATGCAGGAAATAGCTTAGAACACAACACTGATTTGGAGGAACGAGGTGGTAGGAAGACCATCAGTCTCTTGATCTTACCTTCTTCTAAGTCTCTTAGCTTATTGGAGATAACCCTGATATGATTACCCATCTTAAAGTCAGACACAATAGAAGGAGCCATGAGTTTAACAAAGGTGAGGAAGTCGTCTTTGGATTGTTCTTCTACTTTTTGTGCTAGAAACCCTTTAAGACTGATAAAAGAGTCAAGAGCAGTTTCATTTATTTTTTCCATACTATATAGTATACACTATAATATATAATATCACAAGTACTAATTAGTATTTATTTAATTATAATAGAGATAATAAGAAGATATATCATAGTACCTCTTAATACCTCTTAATACCTCTTAATACTTCTTAGTACCTCTTAACTACTATGTAGTAACTAAGTAGCCGCAGATTGAATTATGATACTGACCCTTATTTTTGGTACACTTTCCTCCATCACCTTATATATAGGATCTTGGGGGGGGCTACGGATTTTTTTCCCACGGGGTCACTTGCGAATGATTCTAAGTTGCATTCTTATTTTAGGGATACCTTAAATACGAAATCTAGTTGCGAACCATTCTTATTTTAGTAAACACTGAAATATGGCTCGGAAGAAATCTAGTTGCGAATGCGTCTTAATTGCATTCAGGCTAAAACTGCAAAACTTGGCATGATTATTGCATGGCTTTTATTATCATCACTCACGTTTCTATTTGGCATGGTTTTTGCATGGATTCTGCGATTTACCGTAACCCCTAGATAGCCCTAAAGACGATTTAAAATGCTCTGTAGGCTGTTTTAAGACGATTACAGAGGGTATAGGGGTTCTGGGGTACTAACACCTAAACACCTACTACTTGCTCTGTAATGCGATCTTTTATTTTCAATTAATTTGTTCAATGTTTTCAACAACTTAGCCTAATAATCATTCGCAACTAAGCTAAGTCATTGATATCATTAGTTTTTATTTTCTTGCAATGATTATCGATTTTTGGCAGTTTGGGGGGTGGGCAAAAACCCACTTTTTTAACCGTTCACTTTTTGTTCTTTTGCATTTAGTGACACTAAATTGGAGAAGTAAAATTATGTTAGATAATACACATGAAAACCAAGAATTGGATTTTGCAGAAATTGCAAAAAATTCAATTGAGGACTCTATTCTAAAATTGAATGCGAATGTGAATAGCATTGTGCAATCGGAAGCTAGGATTGAGGATGAAAATGAAAACGTGGTTTCCGAGGTTTCCGAAATTCTGAAAAATTTCCAAGAATTAGAGGATCTAGGATGCAATATTCACACGGCATGTGATAAGCTTTACGACTTAAACGGTTGGGCATATAAAAAGCAGGACGCAGACGAAGGGAAGCGAATTGTTATAGACGGTGACCCTGCCCCCAAGAAAATAGCAACCTACAAATCGGAAGCTAAACGAGCATACACCCACAATAAACGGTACACGATTAAGGGGTTCCAAACTTGGCAAGAATTGAAAGATTCCTACAAAAAACCCGATCAATTCCTAGCGTTATCAAGTGCGGTCAAGGAATTGAAAACTAAGCTAAACGCTATCAAATCGGAGAAGGCAGATTGGATTGTTGACGCTACCAAGGAAATCGAAAAGATAACCGCAAAATATGCGAAGCTTTCCAAGTAAATAAAACGACATTCGAAAGTCTCTTGCAAGCAATTGCAAGGGGCTTTCGCTTGTCTTATCCAATGTTCTATTTAGCGACACTAAATAGCTAGTGTTTCTAAATAGACTATTGTATGAGTATGAGCGTTAGTTTTTTTTTAATCCATTTAGCGACACTAAACGATGAGAGGTAGTCAATGAGAGATATAGTATTAAAGAGAACAAATGAGCGTGGGTCATGGGTCATTACCTATGACTGTCAAAAACTTGGCACGTTGGTTGAACACGGTCTAACGTATGAGCTTAAGCTAGATATTGTTAATGTTCATGAGCATCACCTAACGCATGAGCAAGCGATCAAAATTATTTTTAGTTACAAGTGGTCTACATACCTAACGATGAGCAGTAGGGCGTGTAGAATTAAGTGGGAACCAAAACCCATACCATCAAATAAAAGATGGGCTTGAAATGTTTACTGCTCCTAAACTTGAGGGCATGAGAATGAGCGAGCCATAGAGATCGGCTTGTTTGTTTTCATGCTCTCTTTTTTTAATTGAGAGGAATTGATATGAGTATGAGAGAGAGATTAAGAAAAATTTTAGAAGAATATTTTGAGTATCTTCAAGAGAATATTTGTACACCAGAGTGTACAGTAGATGGTTGTGCATCAAACTGCACCTCAAACTATGAGATTTTTTCTGAGGCTTATAGATCATTAGAAAAGGAAGGATAAGTTATGTTTGTAAAAAGAGAAGCTGTTGTTACGATAACCTGTACCGTAGACCTTGATATGGTAGCTGGAACTTTCCATCAAGGAGAAGATTGGCTGAACATGATTAAGAGAGACATAGAGAAAAATAAATCTCTTGAGCATTTCTTAGATCAGTCTCACTACAATGCTAAAGTGAGCGACATTAGTTTTATTGAAAGGGATAAAGATAATGTATAGAGATATGAACGATGAGTACCAAGCGTACCTAGCTAAGAGAAGAAAAGAAAAGTGGCTGATTGAAATACCGCTATGTATTTTATTAGCGGTTATATCAGTGATAGTTTTTATTTTTTAATAGGAGAAGGAGCATGAGAAATAGTAATTGGATCATCAAGACTCATTACCTACACAGGGATGAGGTACTAAAGAAAACAACACAGGATTTCTGTGAGTATCCTATCAGAGCAGTGTCTGAAGAAGAGGCACTCTCTAAATTTGGGAGCCATGTCAATGAGACTGTGATAGATTGTCAGCTAGGAGAGATACGATGAGTTTTAAATATAACAACGTGTTCCTCACATACAAGGGACATAGCATAAATATTACTAACAACATAGATGAAGGACATCCTCCTGATTTTAGAAGAGTTACCATCTTTTTAAATGATGGTGAGTTTGAAGAGGTTCAACATGTCGATGAGTTTAGTATGGATGTAGATGACTTGATTGAAGCCCTTCATAAAGCTAAAGAATTAATTGATTGGCATATAGATTCTAATGAAATGCTACGTGTGGCCTTAACGGAAAAGCTTTACTGAAAGGATGAGCAATGAAAGAGAATAATTTTTTATTTTTCAGTACCCCTCTGTTTCAATTCGTTGATGCATTTGAAGCAGATAAAATTGAGAGGATGACACCTACTCAGATGGAAGAGATAGACTGTGCTATCCGACACCTATTAACAGATGCTTTAAGGAGTGCAGGTAATGACACAATATACAATAGCTAACAGATCAGAAGCGTCACTCATATGCAATGAGGCTGATGCATTGATGGATAACATGGCAGAAGATGGGCTGAAAGGTTCTAATAATTATGAGGACATGGAGACAGTAAGAGATATGCTAAGAATCTTAGAGGATAAAGAGTCCCGACCATCATCAGCCTTTCCCTATAATTTAGAACTATCATCAGCAGAGGGGTGGCAGTTTGAGATAGCAAAAGAACAGGGGCTCGATTATATAGTTGAAGATGAATATAAAATAGCTGTTGCTCTAGATCTTTCTATGGAAGAAGCAAGCGAGGTAGCTAGAAAAGTATTAGAGATAGGGGCAGACTCAGAAGCAAATCATTTGCTAGGATTTTTAGTTACAAGATTTTAAATTTAAGAAGCCTTTTGCTTACTGGGCTTAGTACAGTGAGCCTATTTAAAAGGAGACATATTATGTCTAGCATTACTATGGTAAACAAAGATACTACAACAGTCGTAACATCAACATCAGCACCGTCAGTTTTCTTACGTCCCAATGGTACAAGGGATGGAAAAGATTTGAAGGTGACTAAAAATTATGTACGGGTAGCTACGCCTAACCCATATGGTGAAGGCTTGGTGTTGAGGTATACCCCTAGATCTACAACGTCTGTTGTAGTATTAAATGATGCCAACCCAACATACAATGTACCTACACATACTAATATTAATCGTGCTGTGAATGTTTAACTTGACCTTGATAGAGAGAGGTGCTATGGTAGCTCTCTCTATTACTTTAACTTAGGAGTATGAATATGTTTATGACACATCAAAAGAAAATAGGCAGAGCCTGTAAGAAAAACCCTAAAGATACTGAAAAGTATCTTATCTTTTGCTTACTATCTATTCAACGTCACTTCTATACTATGCCTAGTATGTTAGATGAGGTAGAAAAATCAGGTGCAAGAGCCAAGTGTCTAAGAGGTTTCAAGAAGAAAGGATACCAGTACATAAAGAAAAACTATATAAAATTACATGGTGTTATATTTTCTAATGACCTTACCGATGCTGAGAAAATAGTAGAGCTATTATCTATACCCAACATAGGTATAATCAAAGCTGGCTTTATATTGCAACTGTGCATAGGAAGGGTAGGTTGTCTTGATACCCACAACCTATCTAAGTATGATATTAATCCTAATGAATTTAAAGTAGGCAAGCCATTTAAATATGAGACAGCATTGAAGAAGGCTGAGAAATATGTAGCTAAATGTTTATACTTAGGGGGCTGTGAGGTTCTTTGGAACCAGTGGTGTGATGGTATGGCTCTAAGATATCCAACTAAGTATAAGAATGGTAACCATGTATCAAGGGTACATCATAGTTACATCTCCTCCAGAGCAGCATGATCCATTTAGCGACACTAAATAGAAAGGAAGTATAATGAAAACATGGATACATATTAACCAACATGTGATCAAACGTAATGCTAAGACAGGTGAACGTGAGCCTGTCATCACTGCCAAGACATCTAAAGATAACAGATATGGTAGTAAAGTATATGTTGACGGGCCGTGTGAAATAGTGTATAGTCCAGACAAACCATTATCATGTGGTGCTAAAGTTTGGATTGAAACTCAGTCAAGAGTAAGAGTAATATGATTAAGTTATTAAAGATAATATTGTTAGATTACAGGGTGTTAGCCTATGAAGCTAAACCTAAACCTAAACTTGGAACCGTCCTAAATGTATGGGCATAGGAGAAACAAATGAACAAACTCTTTGAAGATAAAATGAGCAAGAGCCAATGGGAACAGGGCATGCTCATGAGATACGATACGATGCCACCTTGGTGGTGGAATAATTCTAAGAGAGATGAAGCATACAAAAATTATTTGGAGGACAAATCATATGACTAAATGGTATGTGTGCCAAGATTGTGGCTATGATAGAGAAGGTGAATATTCACCAGACTATTGCCCTGATTGTGGATCTTTACATTTTGAAGTGGAGGTAGAAGATGAGTGATATAAACGAAACACTATTTGAATACTATGAAGAGGCTCTTGACATGGGCATGACTGACGATGATGCCAAGGAATGGGCTTGGGATAAACTATATGGATGGAGATGGGATCAATGAGAGCCACAGAAAGAATAGCTATACAAGATAGTGAGTTAGCTACACTCAGAAAGAATGTGGGAGAATTACAAC
>Ga0080013_1006774_pt1 | contig 10054 bp, 4 predicted proteins | sample ETNvirenome_6_85_FD_69236 | JGI IMG/M metagenome (GOLD analysis project Ga0080013, IMG submission 69236) | Marine viral communities from the Pacific Ocean - ETNP_6_85 (SPADES assembly) (version 2) | ecosystem: Environmental > Aquatic > Marine > Oceanic | place: Pacific Ocean | collected 2013-06-19
AGAATTATCCAACAGATTGTGGTCCTTGTGGATGTACAATTGATTGGAACGAGAACAGTTATTATACTAGTGTTATTAATGATAAACATGTAACACCAACAACTTCTGCACTAGGAAGAAATGCAAGAATAATTAATGAACAAGAAGTAAATCTTTCTGGTGCTGTATTATCTGCAAGTATTGATTTGAGTAGTATACCAATCGAAGCAAGGACGATTGCCTATGAAACTTATGATACTAAGATAAAAGATGGAACATTCTATCTTCCTATAAGAGCAGGTAGTCTTAAAGAAGAAGCATATATTCCAATTTCTGTGGTGAGGGACGATGTTAGTGGATTGCATTACATTGATGGTTTTGAAGAACCAAAAGAAAGAGGTTCTGGATATACATCAGCAATAGTTGATACAGTTGTATGGGGACAAATATTTCCCAATTGGTCTGTAGGTGTTAATGTTAATGATATAGTTAAAATCACCACAACACCTATTGGGGGCATGGCAAAACATCTTGATGAAATTCTGGAACTTTCTACATTATTCCATGTAGTAGTAAATGCAAATGATATTTCAGATACTTTTAAGGCAGTTTCAACAGGCACAACTAATACACCAAAAGGATTTGATTATTATGCTATACAAGAATTGTATGACACTGCTGGTGCGCCAATATATAGTGGTTTGGGCCCAAACGCTACGAATTTCAAATCTCTAGTACCTTTGATTACAGTAAGTCCAGTAACTGGGATTTTTTCACCAAGTGTGGAGGGACTTGCCGAATTACCAAAAGCAAATGAGGTAATGCACAACAGTGAACGACTAGTAACAACAGGGAACAAAAACATATACACCGACACCAGTTTGAATAATATTGTTGCATATGATTCAGAAAGAAGAAGCGGTACGGAAGTTAGAGTTCCACTTCAAACTTCTTATGCAAAGGATTTGGTAGGTAAAACCCTTTGTGTCGTTACAAATATTGATGACACTGCCGCAAAATTGTCAATGAATGTAGAGAGTGTATATTATAATCCAAAAAGTAATGGCAATGATGATATAGATTTCACCAAAACAAAAACACTATTCAGACAGGCAATGACATTGAATTTTGATATTGTATCAACACAAAGTGTAGTGAGTTTAGAAATTCTGTATGGACAAGACCAAGGCATCGGCAAGGTAACAACATCTTAGGAGATTAATTTAAAATGACAAATATACAACCATTATATAAAGGAGGTAGCCCAGACGGTTCATTTCCTTTAACACCAAAACCCTATTACAGTAGGACTGAAGATAAAAATGTAAACTTTGATAGTAATGACATAGAGCATGAAAAGGGTAATTATAAATCTATTGCATTTAGACCTGGATTTTCTCTACAAGCATCTGAACTAAACGAAATTCAAGAAAACTTTCAGTTGCAAATGTCTTTGACAATTTCAATGATGCACAACTGGATTACTTCTGGTGCAGGAAGTTCATGGATGCCATGGAAATCTAATTCTCCTGGTGGAGAAGGTGGTGATGGACTGGCCAACAATTTTCCCACTTCACCACCACAAACAGGAATAGGTGTTGGTGGTATTGCAGGTGGAAGTCATAATCAAGATAAGGTTGTGTCTGGTCCTGGATGGAGAGGTGCAACACCTTTACATCCTTTTATATCTCCATATCAACAACCGAATAGTACATCTCCAAAGAAGTCTGTGGAAGTGGGAACACCATCTGGTGGCCAGATGATGATTACATTTAATCCAGGATGGTGGTTAGTGGAAGACAAAGGTCACTGGAAAGGTGTAGAAGATGATATGCCAAATCAAGTTAGTGGATTAAAACATTGGATTTATTTAAAGAACAAAATAGAACAGAATGTTCCAACAACTAACAATATAGGCGGCAGATATATTACCGTAGGGCTTACACTAGAAACTGATTATGTAGAGTGTGGAACATCAACAGATGGTTCGCAAGATGAAGAACTTGCAGATAACGCAACAGGTACACCCAACTCTGCTTCTTGTGGTGCAAGTAGATATACTATTAATTTTGTAGGGGATATATATGGTTCGGGTGGGTCTGACTATGTTGATATTCCAAACAGTGTTTGGCCCCTAGACAACGCCGATTTTGCAAAAAGAGAAAATATGAATCCTGTGTGCGTTGTGGATACATCAAACAAAGAAGTAAGATATATGAATAATATATTAATTGCAGAGTATTGATTGTAAAAAAGGTATAAATAAAGTAAAGAGATAACATATATGGCAAATGTAGACGACAATTATTACGACATACCGTATCTAACAGGTGACGACACCTTTTTGGATTGGGTTAATCATTACAACAATTATACTGTTGAGAAATTAAATAATATACGAATTTTTAACGGTGTTTCAGGTGATGGTGTTGGGTTAACCCTCGGCACTACTGCTGATGGCACAACTTGGGGCGGTGTTTTTAGAGTTGATTTAAATGATACAATAACCAAAGGTATTACATTTAGCGATAGTGTTACTATTCAAGGAACTTTAAATCTTGATGGAGATTTTGTACTAGGTGGAATTAAATCTAGATATGGTCATTCAGCAGGATTAACTGGAATTTCTGGTGGATTTACTGTTGGACAACCAATTAGAATGTCTACTGTTGATGGTGATGCTTCTGGACTAGATTATGGTTATGGATTCACTCTCGCACAAGCAAGTGGTACTACTGGTGCAGAAGTTTATGGTGTTGTTTCTAAAGTAGTTTTAGGAAGTGCCCCATATACAGAAGATAACACATATTTTGAAGTCACTACAAATGGTGTAATTCAAGGCGACTTTACTGAAGCAAATGTTACAGGGTATGGTCTTAGTGCAGGTGAAGTATATTTCTTAGACCCAGGCGTAACAGGTGGACTTACTACAATCGAACCAGTAATTTCAGGATATGTTAGTAAACCCGTTTTGATGGGTATTACTTCTGATAAGGGATTGGTTCTTAACTATAGAGGTCAATACTTACAGGGTACAGGTACTGGTGGTACTGGTGGAATAGACAATAATAGAAGTATTGTTCCGATAGGTAATGATGTTGCTTTTGAAGTTGGTCATGTTGTTGGTTATGATGAAGACGAAGCATTGAGTGATTCAAACGGTTGGTTTATATGTAACGGCGATACTAAGTCGAATTGGGACAAAGCAGTCGGTATATGCACTCAAGGAAACTTTAATGTTGGTGGGTGGCATATCGAATTGGCACACACTGGATGGGTAGATAATTTCCCATCAAATAGTCAAACTGGTTTGTTGTATGTGGACCAGTCAAATGGAAAACTAACCAACACTTATCCTGGTGAGGGTGATGTTAAAAAGATATTTGCTATAGTTTGGGACATAGGCAGCGATATTCGTGGTATTGTTCTTAATCAATTACCAGACACATCATATTCTTCTGACGGGTCGGTTGGTTCGTGGGCGCATCGTTCTTCAACTGCTGGTGGTGTTACATTCGGTAGTGCAATTAATCCAAACATGATGATTAACGGTGGGTTTGATGTATGGCAAAGAGATATCGGTAAGAGCAGTTCTTATGTAAATACTGGAAGTACATACTTTGCAGACCGTTGGGTAAGGGTTGATGGTATTACTTCTGGCAATCAAGGAACATGGAACATTGAAAGACAAACTTTCGACACAAACCAAACAGAAGTATATGGTCAACCAAAATATTATTGTTCTATAAAGAATGATATTACATCTGGTACAACATTAGATTATGTTCATGTTGAAAATAGAATAGAAGATGTTCGTACTGCAAGAAATGAAACAGTATCATTATCGTTCTGGTCTAAGTGTGGAGTTACTGGTTCAACAATGGATGTTTCTGTTACACAATGGGATGGTAGTACTTCAACGACAACATATCCTTCTACGGTTTCTTTGGGAACAGTGTGGAACAAATATGAAGTAGCATTCCAAGTTCCAAATATAACTACAACTCCATCAGGAAAACATTATCTTGGTGTAGGGTTTAGAACAGAAAAATTATCAGGCACAACTTTAGATTTAGCAAAAGTTAAATTGGAAAGGGGATTAGTTGCTACAAATAATCCATGGACCGAGGAAAATGAAGAACACAATAAGTGTAAGAGATTCTATCAAAGAAGTTATAATATGGATGAATCTACACATACAGTAACTATGTTGGATAATGATACTCCAAGCATAAGTTCTGTAGATTTTACAATCACACCAGAGAAAGATTATTTTTATAAATTCCCAGAACCACTAAGAGATACTCCATCGATTACATTCTATTCGCCTGCTAGTGGATATACAGGTGATGTATATAATCGAACTGCGAAAAAAGATTTAAGAAATACATCAGGAACATCTGGATGGAATGGTGCTGCAAGAATAGCAGGTGTAGGTGCTACTACTATTAGTGCAGATTATTATGATAAGTATGGAATTTATATTACTATTCCTTCGGGAGCGGTATTGTTTGATAACATTTCATTACACTATCTTGCAGATGCAGAATTAGATGATAACATGGTTTGGAGAAGGCCTAGTTAATACAGGAGTTAAACAATAATGTCAAGTACAAATACCAGTTCAAATCTTTGGGGAAATACAAATAACCTTGATATTTCTAATAGTGGTGCAAGACTTATAATGTCGCACCCCATCAGTGGATTTTCTGGTGGAATTATGACACACCCACTTTTCGGTGCAACTGCTGGCGACGGTGTTACGGCTGGTGATGTTGTTCGATATGATACAGTTCCAGATTCTGTAAGTTATAATCAATATACAAAAGCAATTGCTAATGCAGCAGAATATGCAGAAGTTGTTGGTGTTATTGAAACTATAGAAAATGGTGTGGTACATGTTATTCTATCAGGACAAATTAAATTCCCTACCGCTAGATTTGCAACAGCAGACTTTCAACCCCCTGGCGTTGGTGGTGCATCTGGTGGGAATGATGTTTACTTTTTAAGTGGAGTCACGGCTGGTGGTATTAGTAATCTTGCACCAAATGTTGCAGGACAAATTGCAAAACCAGTTCTTCAAGTTGCAAGCGATGGTGTGTTCAATGCACATGTTGTAAATTATATTGGATATCAAATTGGTGGTAATGTTGCTGGCGCGACAGAACGTACCGCTGTAGAAGGTACTATTAACGAAGTTGTTGATTTTGATGGTAACCGTATTATAAATGAAAAAAACTTCCACGATTTGAGTTCAGAAACTTGGCTATCATATGACAAGTCACACCCCACATATACAGACAGAACATATCAAGGTTTCTGTGATGGTTCTCTTGATGGTGGAATTTTTGGTGTAGAATATGATATGGTTGTTTCTTCTACACCGTCAAGCACGATGGTGGGCCCAGGACGCAGTGGAACAATTACACAGAAAGATTCTAAAGGCAGAACAGAATTTAAGGTATTGGTTACAGGAGTAAATAAAGTAACAAATACAATTACTTTTCGTTCTACAGAAAAATTACCTAATGGTAGTATAAAAGAACCAGATATTACTAAGAATTTTTACTACAACAATACTCAATATACACCCACCACTATTACAAAAATGGCATTTAGATTGCCACAGATAGTTTCTAGTGATACTGTTTCGTTTACTGACATGCATGGGGTGAAAACAACGAAGAACAAAAAATTTGTGATGTATGCAGATGGAGATGACAGAACGGGAGCGGTTTACATTGCGGATGAAGTCACTGTTACAAAGATAACAGCAACTGGTGTAATTAATGCTACGGATGCTGACGGAAATACTATTGCAGATTTAGCAAAACAAGTAAAATTACTTTCTGATGATTCTATAGCTCATGCTAATAAATTAAATGTAGCATCCACAGTTCCTGCGGTAACATGAGGTAATAATTCTATGGTAGTATACGGTAGCAGTTATTTTAAAGTTATAGGGTCAATCGAAGTAACTGGTGGTACTGGTAATACTGGTGAAACCGGACCTTCTGGAGATACTGGACCCAGAGTTGAAGGACCAATCGGATGGAGTGGTGGTGGTATCACCGCAATGTATAAAGTTGGTGATAAACTTTATACAGAGTTTGAAAGATTTGAAGATGATGGAACTGCTATCAGTACAAATTGGACAACTCTTACTTCTATTATAGGACCTACTGGTAATACAGAAACTATTATAGATGGTGGAAATACTTATGATGCCGCTGGTGGTGCTACAGTATTTAAGGTTCAAGATTCTTCCCATAAAATTACTATCAGAAGCATTGAAGGCACTGGTGGTATTTTAACAAATACAACCTCTTCAGATACGATTGACTTAAATTACGACCGTGGGAACTTTGGTTACTTAGATGTTACAGGTGGTTCGGGTGTTACTGGTCAATTGGTCGGTGGATTTTTAACAGGACTTACTGGAGCAACTTATAATCTAAGTGGAATTTCTGGTGGTATTAGTGTTAAACTAAAAAGTTATAAAGAAAACTCAAAATATTTAAGTTCTAGTGATATCGTAACAGTAGATGGTGATTTTCCTCCATATAAATTACAGATGGATGGAATTGATGGAAGATTAAATCCAAATGGATTTGGTATAGTTGAATTAGACTTAACTTCTGTTGATAGATTTGATTATGGTGTCGGTAATACTGGACCAATACAAATAATTGATATTGCAGATGCTAGTTTTGGTTACACAGGAAATAATATTGGTGTATTGACGCATGTTGGTAAATCCTTTACACTTATAGTTAAGGGTGCAACATATGGAAACCAAAACAATTACCAATTTTCCAATGTTATATGGCCGTTCGATAGACAGCCTTGTTTTAGTGGTGGAACAGATATATTTAATTTCTTTTGGTTGCCATGCGAATCTCGCGACTTCTACTGTCCTAGTAGTAGTCCACTTTGTCCAAATGGTGCCGCATGGCACGGAAATATAGTCGGATGGAGTGGTCCAAATGCAACTATAGAAGAAGGAACTTCTGACGACCCATTTTTCTGTCATGATAACAGTCCAGAGGCTCAATGTGGTGACTTTTTATATTATACAGAGGATGCAGTCAACATGGTTGGTGGTGAAAGACAACCATTTGGTGCGACTGGTTCTACAGGTGCTTGTTGTAGAGGAGAGGGTGAATGCATACACACGACAGAAGATTTATGTACAGGATATTGGCATGGTTCTGCAACAGTATGTGGTGGGTTAACTAGTGGATGGACAGGAAGTATTTGTTTTGATTCTGGTGCCTGTTGTGTTCACTATACAAACAGCGGAAAGGTAGAATGCTTCAACGATTTAAGTGTAGACGATTGTGTAAATCTTGGTAAACTTTTAGATGTCGAAACTTCATTTGGTGGACTATCAGCAGACTGTAAAAACATAGACTGCGATAATGCTAGTAAAGATTTGGGTGCATGTTGTGATGGTAGAGGAGGATGTTCACAAAGAACAAGAAGTGAATGTCTTGCACTTGGTTATTATTTTCATGGAGAAGGAAGTATATGTTCATTAAATGATGGAACTGAAATTTGTTATGGAGGAACAGGTGCTTGCTGTTATTCTGGTGGAACATGTGGTAATGGCATTACAGGAAGTTCGTGTATAGAAGATGGTAACTTATATGCAGGTAAAGGTATAGTCTGTGATGATATTAAATGTAGAACCGATGAACATTCTAGTTGTGTTGCATCTGTTGCAGGATTAGACCTTGTGCCTGGAGATGAATATGCAGGTGGTGTTGTGGTTGGACTTTATAGACCATTTGGTTCACAGGTATTTGGTTCGTCTAGTTTTGGTAAAGATAGAACTTTTGATTGGACAGATTTGATGATAGGAGCAACTGGTTCTTTGACGGACAATCTGGGATTAACTTGTGATATATATCGTTCCAAATATGACTGGCACGGATATGGTTTTACTTCAGAAAAGGGTTGCTCAGATTATAATAAATTAATATTAGAGGATGATGAACTATCAAGACCAGATGCATACTATATGATAATCTCACCATCTCCAATTGCAATAACTGGTGATAGAGAGGTTGTAAACTATAACAATTCAGACTTTGATGGTGCGACTCAAGAATTCTATTGGGGTAATAGAGGAAGTTCATGGGGACCACTTTACAATCCAGACACAGGACAGGTTGATGAGATAAACGAAAAATATGTTGAAACAGTATTTAAACTTTCTGAAGGATATTGGTTTAATGAAAATATTGGTGAACAATCATTAAATGTTTTAGGAAGTCATACATTTACATCATGTAGAAATGCACGAAGACTTGGTGCAGGATATGCACAGAAAATTACAACAAAACCTTTGCAATCTGCACATGGACTTTGGCATAGAAACTGGGGAATGTATAATAACATTAGAATTATTAATGCTGACAATGTATTATATAAAGGATACGATGATAAAAATGGTCACTATTCATCAACAGACTTTGGTCCAGGATTGACAAGTGATTATATTTCTGCATTCAGAGCAACAAGATTAATGGATGATGCCTTAACAACTATTACAGGTGGAACAGGTTCAAATATTCCTGAAGTTTCATCATGGTATATTCCAAGTCACGATGAAATGTCATTCATTGCTTCTAATTGTATAAACAGCAATCCACACGATTTTAATTTAAATGCTTCCTTGTTGATAAAGGGTGCTGTTCCACTTGAAGGTTGGTATTGGACATCTACTGGTGCATTTGATGAAACAAAAGGAAGAACTGCATCAGGAGAAGGGATTATAGGTGTTGGTGGTTCTACTGCTGACCCTGGCACTCTTGCATGGGCAATGAAATTTAATATAAATCAAAACGAAAATAAGTTCATGGTAGGAAAGAAAAACAGAACACAAAATACATATAAGGTAAGACCTATTCGTTTAATTAGGTGCGATGGTAAATATGCAACGGGTGGATACGGAAACCAAAAACTTTGGGATTTACCAAAAGTATTAAGAGATTCAGACCAAGGAATTAATCAATAATGGTAGTTTACGGTTCAAGCAGAATACAAGAAACAAGTGTGAGTGGTTCTATTGCAGGACCAACTGGTAACACTGGGCCGACAGGACCAACTGGTAACACTGGACCGACAGGACCAACTGGTGCTACTGGAATTACTGGGGAGGGAATTACATTTGACCTAAATTATGACTTTGGTGGTGACATCGGAGAAGGAGTTTCATATGGTATAACCTCTGGTGGTAATTCTTATGGTCTTGGAACAATAACATTTACTCTTGATACAGGAACAACAATTGCAGTAACAGGTTGTACAGGTGCAACAGGTGATGGTATTAATTTTAATGATGGTCAATGGCATACATCTTTTGAAATTGATAATACTATCACCGACCAAGATTACAGTGCAATTTTTAAAGAATTAGAATCAAATGGTACTGCTGGCGGGACTGCATATTTTAGAACTCTTACTGCAAGTGGTAGAGATATTTCTATAGAGGGTGTCACAGATTATTATATCCGAATAAGAGGAGCAACATACGACTATGGAAGGATGGGCAATACTGGAGAATTGCTTCACATATATGATGGGTTGTCTGCTCATGGTTCATTAAATACTTTCTGGGATGATGATAAGAAAAATCTTACAGCAAGACTAACAACATTCAGAGAAGCAAATACAATAGATAACGTAAATCTTCTTGAAGCAGGTAATATTGGAAACACTGCACCTGTTGGTTCTCCTACTGGTCTAACTGGTGAGTTTGTTCCGTTTACTTATATAAGTACAAATGTTGACGGTGATACTGAAATCTATTCTGGATTTCATATGGGACAAACTGCAAATAATGATGATGGCTCTATGGAAGATGTAACACATGTGTTTAGCAATTCAAAGACAACACATGATACTCAATATTCAAGTGCAAGCAATCTTGGTTCTTGTTGTTACTGTACTGATGCTGACGTAGGAGATGATTATCCAGGGTGTGTAGATTACGTTACACGCGATTATTGTACCAATCTTGGTGGTGTGTTTGATACAACAACTTGTCTTGCAAGACCAGAAGGACCAA
>Ga0080013_1006776_pt1 | contig 10052 bp, 10 predicted proteins | sample ETNvirenome_6_85_FD_69236 | JGI IMG/M metagenome (GOLD analysis project Ga0080013, IMG submission 69236) | Marine viral communities from the Pacific Ocean - ETNP_6_85 (SPADES assembly) (version 2) | ecosystem: Environmental > Aquatic > Marine > Oceanic | place: Pacific Ocean | collected 2013-06-19
GTCACCCCAGTTTTTACCGGACTCGTAGTCTACCTTATTAGGGACCTCTAGTCCAACTGCGGATTCCATAATTTCTACTATTTGTTGAGCTTGTTTATCATTTTCTACAGAAATATCCAGTTCGTCATGTACTTGAATATGAGGGGTAATTCCTGCTTTATAGAGTTCTAACATTGCTTTTTTAGTCATATCGGCTGCTGATCCTTGTATAAGTTTATTTAATGCCTTGTAGGTGTAGGCTCTCTTAATGCCTGGTCCGTGTTCCAAGATTGCTTGTTCATGAGGCAATGCCTTATGAATCCCAAATTGATTAGGCTCCCATAAATGAAACCGACATAATCGTCCTAATAAAGTTCTTATTTTTCCACTATCTTGTGCACGTTTCATAACCGCATACATTAGTTGTTTTACAAATGGAACTTGTGTATGATATTGGCTAAAAATTTCTTCAGCTTTTTCCTTATTGACCCCGAGTTCTGCTTGTAATTTATTTTTTCCCATTCCATAGAATAACCCTAAGTTAATTGTTTTCGCTTGAATACGAGGGATCTCGGCCATATCAGCAACAATCGTATGGAAATCTGCATCGCCTGCTTTATAAGCATCCAAGACATCATTTACTCCATGTAAATTTTGAAGCGCTGCGTAATGAACAACGAGTCTTGGCTCTTGTTGGTTATAATCAAAGCATCCCCACTTACATCCTTCCTCCGGAATAAATAAAGATCTGATCCGTGGTCCAAGATTCTTGTTTCGTGCGGGGATCTGTTGAAGGTTCGGATTACTATAACTAAATCGTCCTGTGACCGTTCCTCCATTATCTCCACGTAATTGATTGATCTCAGCAAAGATTCTTCCTTTATGGGTATGTTTTAAAATGGTATCAATGAAAGTGGTGTGAGCTTTATTGATTTCTCTAGCTTGGGCTATTTTTTTAACAACAGGATGAGGATGGTGCATTAAAAAGTTCTTTGTGAAAGATGGAGCTTGAGTCTTGGCAGTACGATCATAGGGAAGTTTTAATTTATCAAACACTTTAGCAATGGATCGTGCAGCCCAGATTTGAACATCTACGTTCGTAGTTATCCCCACCTCATCAAGTAATTTTTTCTCTTGTTCTACTAATGTTTTCTTTTCGATCGCTGCTTGTTCTTGATTTACACGCACACCGAGAAACCTCATATCCACTAGAGCGGGAAATAATTCTGTTTCTAATTTCCATATATTATGAATATCTTGATGTTCAATTTCTTTCTTGAGTTCTTGCCATAACTTATAAGTCAATTCCGCATCTTTCTCTGCATAAGAACCTACATACATTGCAGGGAGTTTATACATTTCTGCCTTAGCATCAACACCCCAATCCTTGGCTGCCGCATAAAGAGCGGCTTCATCTTTGCTTTGACCTAAATAGCGTCTTGAACAATTATTTAAATCATAACGTAGTTGATTCTCATCCACGATCGCTGATCCAATCATGGTGTCAATGATTCTACCTTTAATGGTAAAGCCTTCTGAACGTAGCCAACAAACATCATACATGGCATTATGAAAAATTTTATCAGCACTAGTATTTAAAACTTCTTGAAACCATTTTCTTACGATGGTTTTATCCATATTGCCTCCGCCTTCATGGGCAATAGGAAAATATCCTACCCAGGTTTGGGTAGCGACAGAAATCCCTACAATGTTTCCATTTTTAACTATAGAACCTGATCCCATTGCATGATTTAAATTAGGATCTTTAGTTTCTAAATCGATGGCTATTTCACATTCTTGACTTAAGTCGGGGAAGGATTCCGGTGGAACCCATTCGGTTTGAGGTTTAAATAAGGGAGGTTGAAGGGTCATTTTTTTAATGTAAATCCTGGGGGTAAAGGTTTAAGGGCTTCCTCTTCTGCATAATCTCTTTCAATAGCCATATCAATATAGTGTTTAGCTTTTAGTAAATCTTGTTTCTGTCCTTTCTGTTTATGTCTGCACAAATATTTTATAGCATTTCCTTCTGCAAATGGCAAATTATTTTTATTAATAAATTCTGAGGGCTGAATTTTCATGTTTTGGTAGTGGGATCCTCCAATTTGTTTTTTGTATGTATCACTCATAATAAATAACTTTTATAAACATCCTTCGGTTCTACAATATGTAAATGGTCCTTGGTTCGTGTTGCACCGACATAGAATAATCGATTCACATCATCGGGTCTTTTTTCATATTCTCCGTATGTTCGTCTTGTTAAATCGGTAAGGAGAACAACATTTTGACATTCTCCCCCTTTAGCACCATGGATGGTGGAGAGTGTAATCCGTGGAGCTTGATTTAGTTTCTCTCCGTTTTGTCTCATCTTTCTAATATAAGAAACTCCTCGTGTAGGAGCCTCGTCTAAAGCTTCGTACCACACTTTGTCCGTGAGTAATCCATATTTATTTTTACATTCTTCCAATGAATAAAAATTATCCTTGTTCATCAAAGCAAGTTGTTCTTTCTGTAAATTTCTAGGGCTTATATAACTAAATATTTGTGTTACCGTTTGATAATCCAAAGTACCCCCTTTACGCCATTTTTCCCAATGCGTAATGGCTTCATAAAGATCAGACTCATATCCTTTTTTAAATTTATTACGATAGAAGAATCCTTTTTGATAAAGAACTTCTTCTAATTCATCTAATAAAGATCGTGTTCTTGCGAGAATCAACCATTCCCCTTGAGACATATCAATATCTCTAAAATCAGAATAGATGGAAACTTTTCCTTGTTTCATTTTAGGTTTCCAAAGTTTAGGAATTCGATTGTTTATTTTACCTATAATTTTCATTGCAATATCATGAATTTTTGCTGGAATACGATAGGATTGAGTAAGATTAATAAACTTTCCATCGAGAGCAATAAAACTATCTACATCAGCTCCAGCCCATTTAAAAATAGCCTGGTCGTCATCGCCAGCTATATAATTGTTTGCTGTTTTATTCCATATGGTTTTAACCATATCCCATTGCATTAAAGAAAGATCTTGTGCTTCGTCTACAAAGACAACATCAAATTTGGGAGAAGCGTCGGATTCAATAAATTTTAAAATCATGTCGTTAAAATCTACTAAACCATATTCTTTTTTGTATCTTTCTAATTCATGAGCTATAATTTTAAGTTTATTAAATTCTACATCCTGCGTATGTTCTTTTAAATCATATTGTTTTTCGAAAGAAATATTTCGTAGTTTTGCTAATTGAAGAATTCTTAAGTAATCACTTTTAGTGGAGAATATGCCATTCATTTCTTGATCATTTTCTTCATAGTCCACGGGGAATCCTAGTTTGTTTCCTAAATCAGCATAGTGTCTTTTCTGCATTACATTTTGCTTTTGAATACCTAATCTTCTAAAGGCTAAGGAGTGAAGTGTTCTAAAATATGGTAAATCGTCTTCGGTTAAATTAAATTTAGCAACAGCCCGATCTCTTGCTTCATAAGCAGCCTTTTGAGTAAAAGCAAAATAACCTATTCTGTTGGGGTCAGTTTGTTTTAAATATTTATCTACAAGATTTAAAAGGGTGGTTGTTTTTCCTGTTCCTGGTGGTCCTAGTACAATTGTTTTCATTTTCTCTTCCTAAAAAAAGTTCGCCATATTGCCGAACGTATAATAGAAACTACCGTAAAAATTAAGGCAATCCCTATACTATCCCACACGGTTGGATATAATCCAAAGAAAGGAAAGATATAGAGTTGTATCAGAATCGCAAGAATGAGTCCACTTCCTACGTCAATAAAACTTTCTATAAAACATCTTTTAAACATTAAAAGGGATCTTTCGGTTTAAGCTCTTTTTGTTTGTAATCGTCTTGAGGTTTTTCAAAAGATTTTACAATCGTCACTGTCGGTCGATGTTTGCCAATCGTAATTCGATCCGTAGTGCATTCACATTCTTCTTTGAGCATTTGACTTGTTTCTTGAAATTTAACATCCCATCTTCTTCTTTGTAAAAACCCATAATAAAAAGAATCAAATAAGAAATAGTGTTTGCCATCTTTAGTATAAACACTTCCCTTTTTAATATCGTCTTTTTCCACACTGGAAGAAGCACGGTTGGTACAAAATTCTTCCAAATGATTTGTAAGCTGATCTTTTTTAGTTGTACCTGTTGGTGGAGTAATTACTTCTCGGACTCTAAGTAGTTGATTTATAAGGATTTTCCAGTCTTTTAATTTCATACTCGGCGGATAAATTCCTATCCCTGCAATACAGGCTTCTTCAAATAAAGATTGTTGTTTTAAATATTTAGCACTAGGAAGTTTAAGTCTTTTACCATCCACGTTTAAATAATAGTAAGGTTCTTCTAATTGAATTTCTTGGAGATCACTTAGACCAGGAAACGTTGGAGCATTTCCTATCCCATGTTTTCTTTTTCTGCATAAATCTTTATCACAGTAGCTACACATAGGTTCTTCTTTACATAGAAACCCCCAATCCTGCTTTTCATGCTGGCTTTTGATTTTATCAATTTCGTTTTGTTCTAGTTCTCCTATCATATAATCTTTATGAAATTCAGATACTTTCTCTTTCCAATTCTTCCATTTCTTTTTAGCAAAAACAGCATAATGAAATAAAGATAAATTTCTATTTTTAGCAATTTTACTTGCTGCTAATATTTCTATACATGGAGGACCATCAGAAAATTCGGATTCAGATCTTTTAACTTTGATGTCGCTAACATTGCATTTTTTGAGGTCTACTATACCATAGAACTGTTCTAAAGTAGCTGCTTCACCTTCTTCAGTAAAAGCATAACGTGTTGTTTTATCTCCTTGAAAATAAGGAAGATTTAAAAAGTTCCCTGTGTCTTCTTCCGATTTTAATTCTATTTGTTTTGGAAATATTTCTGCATTACCAAATCCTAAGATAGCTCTAATCTCTAAGAGTTTATCTCTCATGATTTTAGCTTCTATAAATTCTGTTGAAAATAAAAAGATATGTGCTCCACCACTTTTAGATCTACATACTACAAGTGGAAGTTTTAAGGTTTGAATTTTTTTTAATAATTTTTGATGATCAAAACCTGCGTAAGAATCGACATCAATACATCCCCACTTACATAAATCCTCTTCATTAATAGGAATAATTCCTAAGGTAGGTTCAATGCCGCTTAAATGTTTTTGAAAATGATCGTCAGTGACAATCTCTCTTTTTACAAAAGATTTTGTTTTTAATTTGGTGCCGTTTTTTGGAGCAGAATTAATGTACGTGCACCCATGGGCTCTCTTTAAGCCTTCAAATATATTTATAAATTTCTCTACCATTTTATCGTCTTTTAAAAAGAGAGGCGACCCCCTCTCGGTTGTCGCCTCCTCCTTGCAAGATATTCACCCTAGGTGAATTCTAGTATGGAACGTCCGTGTTGGTTTCGGAAGGCGCGTGTTTTACTTTTACATCCCCTTTGCTTAATCTTTCAGCAAAAGTTCTTGCAATTTCATAGGCACCTTTATCTTTGATAGCATCCTGTTTAGATACATCCCAACCGTACCATGTTCCTTTGTCGTTAGACATTTGAACAGTTTTTAGCCTATAAATGTGGCTATAAGTTGGCGGTGTAAATAAACCGTTCTTACCCTTCATCTTGATGCTCATCATCATTGTATTCCATTTCTTGCTAATCTTTAATTGAGTAGCTTTCATGGAAATCAATGCAGTTGATGGTGTTGAGCCGGAGACTAAGACAACAAAATGGTTGGCTGTATTTTCAAGATAGTTACCGTTTGGTAATCTATCTTTATTCATTTTGTCTCGAGTAGCTTCGTTAAGAATACCACTGTCAACAGTATGAATTGCTACAGGCGCACCCATGCTTGTTCCTCTATCCTGCCATTCAACATATTGCCTTTTATAAAAGACAGGCAATACATCAATTTCATCGTAGAGTTCAGTTGTAACAGTATTATATATCTTACCAGGTTCTGCACCTTTGACATATTTACTGTCCTTTTTATTTACTTCGGGAGATAATTGTCCCAAAACTTTCAGAAAAGGCAACGCAAGATCTTCTTGCGCTATATTCTGAGAGCCCGCATTTGCATCAGCTTCGAAAAGATTCGTAGACAATGCACCTGCTTGATCGCGTTTTGCGATGTTCGCTTCTTGGTTCATGGTTATTGTTTCCTTGTTATTTTGGTTCGGTTTCCTACGAACACGTTAAAAATATCCGTTGGCATTTCTTTACCTGCCTCAACTCGCTCACGGACAAGAGCTTTCAGAGTCATGGGCTCAACCTTCAACTTCTGTGTCGGTTGAAACCCGCGACCCTTCGCAAGAGCAGCATATTCTGCTGCCTTGTTGTCTTCGTTACGGCCGAAGGAAACGGAGATTTCGTTCTTTATAATATCCCCCAGGCCATTTGTACGAAGCCAGCTATAGGCTTTCTCTTTGTTTGCAACAGAGATACTTGCGCTATAATACGGTTTGACATCTACGGCAGATCCATCTGCTAATTTAAGTGAAGATAATCCCATCTCACTTAAAAGAGTAGGAATGATTTCTCCCGAGACTCGTTCTAGATCTTTTTTCTTATTTTTAAGAGCTTCTTCCATGTTTTTAATTAGATCTTCCATGGCTCTTAATTTTTTTACTTCATCGGCTAAGGATTTAATATTAGAAGTTTTGTCAATAACTTCTGTTTGATCCTTCTCCATCTGTTCTACAAGTTTATTCATAGTGTTTTATTTCCTCCTGTATTAGTTTTATTTCTTTTTTACACTTCCTGTATGATTGGTATACTAAACGTTTTTTCACAAAAGTCAAGCAAATTATAGGAAGATTTATAAGAGTTGTTAAAAAGTAAGTAATAGGCGCTTCTTTTCCCAAGTCCTGCGTCAATTTGTCGCTGACAGCAATGTTTCGCTCTGTTTCTAGAAAATCTCTCTCCCATCGTTGAGCCCGTTCTAGTCTACTTTTTAATCTATAGTAATGTTTATAATCATTCATCAATATTACCTTTCTCGTGTAGGTTGATTTCTATGGCATAGTATTTTCTTTCTTGTTTATCCCATTTTAACAGTTTGTATTTACCATTCGTCATATCTGATACTATTGAACAGGCCACGCCTATGATGGCGGGATCTCCTGTTAATAATAAAAAATCTTTTTGACGATAGTTTTTTAAACCTTTTCTTAATTTAAAAATTAAAGGACCTGGTGAAAAAATAATTTGAGAAAGTTCTGGTAAGAGAAATTTAAAAGTTCCAAATTGAGCTGCTCCCAATATATTAATCTTAGGTCGGCCCTCTTTAGTTCCTGCAATTTCTTGAATAACATAAACTTTAGGGGGAGTTTGTTTGATTTCTCCGTAATCTATACTTTCTGACATCTTGACAAACAGTCTATCATATGATAGGATGCTTGTCAAATAGAAAGAATTATGAATTATAAATTTAAGACGAAGCCTTATCAGCATCAGCTGACTGCGTTAGAAAAATCATGGAATAAGGAAACGTTTGCTTATTTCATGGAAATGGGAACGGGTAAAACTAAAGTTCTGATTGATAATATGGCTATGCTCTATGATAAAGGAAAAATTAATGGGACTTTAATTGTTGCTCCTAAAGGAGTTATTAGTACGTGGTACTCACAAGAGCTTCCTGCTCATCTTCCCAAACATATAGACCATACGTCGGTATTATGGCAGGCTAATATTAATCAAAAACAAAAAACTAAATTAGATACCTTATTTGAACTAGGAGAAGAACTTCATATTTTAATAATGAATGTTGAAGCATTGAGTACTGATAAAGGGAGAAAATTTGCAGCGAAATTTTTAAACTCTCATAAATCGATGATGGTTATCGATGAAAGTACCACCATTAAAAATCCTAAAGCCAAAAGAACTAAAAATATTGTTGGATTATCTAAACTTTCTAAATATAGAAGAATTCTAACTGGATCTCCAGTGACCAGAAATCCTTTAGATTTATTTAGTCAATGTGAATTTCTTGATCCTTATCTTTTAAACTTTGCATCTTTTTATGCCTTTAGAAATCGTTATGCGGAAATGAGACAAGTTAATATTGCAGGACGGATGATTAACCTGGTCAGTGGATTTAAGAATTTAGGAGAACTTTCTGAATTATTAAAACCTTTTTCTTATCGAGTTTTAAAAGAAGATTGTTTAGATCTTCCTCCTAAAATATATATGAAGAGAACGATTACTCTTACCACGGAACAAGAAAAAATCTATGAACAGATGAGAAAGGAAGCTTTGGCTACTTTAAATGGAAAAACGGTTACAACCATGAATGCTTTAACTCAACTGATGAGATTGCATCAAATTACCTGCGGACATTTTGCCGCAGATGATGGCACAATACAAGAAATTAAAAATAATAGATTAGATGAATTAATGGACGTTTTAGATGAGGTAGAAGGAAAAGCGATTATTTGGGCTCATTACCAACATGATATTAAAAAAATTATTAAAGAAATTAAGAAAGTTTATGGTCCGGGGTCCGTGGTTGATTATTACGGCTTAACTCCTCAAGATCAAAGACAGAAGAATCGCGAAAGATTTCAAAAACCTAATGGAACACGGTTCTTGGTAGGAACACCCGCAACCGGTGGTTATGGAATTACTTTAACGCAAGCACATACGGTCATTTATTACTCTAATGGCTATGACTTGGAAAAACGACTTCAATCCGAAGACCGAGCACACCGTATCGGGCAGAAAAAAACGGTCACCTATGTTGATCTCATTGCGGAGGATACTGTTGACAACAAAATTGTCAAAGCCCTCCGCAAGAAAGTTAACATCGCCTCCGAAGTTATGGGAGAAGAGTTAAAAGCGTGGATTTAATCCTTTAAAAAGTAGGATATACGCGCGAGGCGCGCAGAATTTTTCAAATCCTTATTTTATAGCGATTTGCTTCGCTCGCTTGTTTTCGGGCGGATTGTGTTTTAGATTTATTTTCAACATTCCGTCTTCTAACTTAGCCCCACTACATTCTACGTATTCAGCTAATTGTAGCTGTCTTTTGAATGTTCGTTTTGCTATGCCTTTATGAACAAACTCTTCATCTTTTTCTGAAGACGTTCCTTCAATAGATAAGACTCCATCCTCGACAGTGACTTTGATATCGCCTTTTTTATATCCGGCGAGAGCCATCTCAAGATTGTACTTATCCTCTCCAGCTTTCTTTATATTGTAATGCGGAAAGCCAGCATTAATCGTAGGCAAACGATGGAAACGATCGAAGAACGATTCGAATCCGATTGCATTGTTTAGGAAATTATTTAGGTTTATTAGATCAGTCATAGTAACCTCCTTGTTAGACAGTTAATAATAAGAGCCTCCTAAAGCACTCTTAAGACTAATATATACTATTTATACCAGATTGCAAGTAGCATGAGTAATAGTACCAGACCTTGATGTCGGTTTAAAATACCATTTATTACGTTATATGCTGGCTTAATCCAATTGGAATATAAAAACATTAAGCGTCTCCTATGATAGGTTTATATCGAGTGATATTATCTTCGTCTTTATAGGCTCTTAAATTCTGCTTTATATTTTCTGAGGACTCGGGGTTATAACTGATGTGCAACCATCCCGAGTTGGGTTCGTCTGGATTCCAGTACTCGAGAATCATTTGATCATACATGAGGTTTCCCTTGATCCAATTAAAGACCTCGTTATTGGGTGTACCATAGATTTCGAAGTCGGCCGCCATCCCTTTTGCATGCTGCGAATCTACGCTGCTGCCGATGGCTACACAGAGCTGAGGGCTCCGATATCCGCTGGATATACTCACTACGTGGTTAAAATGGTCTCTAACAGGCTGTAGGACGCGCTCACAGAGCAATCTGAGGTTCTCCTGGTGGTCTGGACTAGGGTCGTTAGGAATGCCCTTCCTTTCAGCTGTCTGGGACTTAGTGAGCTCCACTAAGTTAAAATTTTTAGATAATTGCATAGATTATGTAAGGAAATGCTGGAATAATTGTAAGGCAATGGCCCCCACCATCGCTAAAAGAACCCAATAGATTTTGTCTATCTTGCCACCCAAGTCATGAATACGGAG
>Ga0080013_1006777_pt1 | contig 10051 bp, 23 predicted proteins | sample ETNvirenome_6_85_FD_69236 | JGI IMG/M metagenome (GOLD analysis project Ga0080013, IMG submission 69236) | Marine viral communities from the Pacific Ocean - ETNP_6_85 (SPADES assembly) (version 2) | ecosystem: Environmental > Aquatic > Marine > Oceanic | place: Pacific Ocean | collected 2013-06-19
TTCATTCTTCGCTCTTCTCAACCTCAATCCACTCAAGGACAACCTTCTTTAGCTCTTCCCAACGATATCTAACCTCGTTGCCTTCTGTGTCGGAGAAGAGGACGTGTAAAATCTGTTTTGTCGTTCCGTCCGGTTCAACTTCAACACCCGGTGATATCATTTTCATTGATGATTTACTCATTCTTCGCTCTCCTTCAACTCACTATACCAACAGGGTTTCATATCCGCCACCTCTGGATTGTGTGGGTTGGGTATAAACTGGGGATCAAGCGATCCAGACCCGTCATAGTAACAGTAAAAAGAACCAGTGGAAAGCATATAATAGATTCCCTCTTCTTTACCCGTGAAAGGTTCTCTATCAGAAATCTCGCCTCGGTATTCCACCTGCTTCCCTTTGTAGGTCTTTGGGCGGTTATCGCTCATTCTTCGCTCTCCATTTTCTATCGATTTGCGGATTTTCTCAGCCATTTCCTCATCCGTCAACACGGGTAAGTTACGTTTATTCGTCATTCTTCGCTCTCCCCTGCGAGCACCCAAAGTTTCCGCATATGCTCCATAGCACTATTGACTACCTTGCCAAGCTCGAGGACAATATAAATAAATTCTTCATTTGAGATATTCTCTTGAATATCCAACGCTATATCCTTCATTATACCATCTAACTTAGCTTGCGCGTTCAACCAAAATTCAAAATACGAACAATCGTCTTCCTTAATTTGTGTCTCAAGTCTCTCAACTTCTTTGTCAAAGCGTTCTCTAAGTTTTATCGCAAGTTTCGTCGGCAGACTCATTCTTCGCTCGCTATCGGAAACTGCAAGACGTTTTCTGGTGATGGTCCTTCCTCTTCTTGGAGGATTTCTTCCATTTCGCCTAGGTCCTCTTCTGTCGGCCCCTCAAGGACACCTAGCCAATCCCCCAACTTTGTTTCGAGGGAGGAAAGGTCAGCCACCATTTCGATGCCACCCTCGATGTCGTACCCCTCTGGGAGGGCGTCTTCCCTGACCCACAGCTTCCAGCTCTGTGTTGCCAACCGAACAGACGCGTACAACAGCTCCAAATCCAAGTCACAAAACGTGCCAATTTTTCTCACCCTTCGCTCTCCTCAATGATTATTTTTTCAAAGCATAGAAACGCCTTCTCTCCGTTCATGTCTTCGTATTCTATTCTTTCATCATACTCGCTTGTAACATCTACGAGCCTATAAGGGCCTTCTTCGACTATTGGGTTTTTGCGCTTCAGGTGCTTAAGCTCCCCAGTAGACGTATTTCTAGTCATCATTTTTGTGATTTTTGTGTACGTTTTATCTTCTTCTCTGCGAAACGTAATAATACGCTCTTCTTTTTTATTAATGCCACGAATACCTATGCCACCTTTCATTCTTCGCTCCACACTTGGGGGATTAGAAAAAACCACCGGCGCCGCCGGAACCATCGGCTCCACCAGAACCAAAGCCTCCAGCCCCACCCGACGCGCCTGCGCCTGCGCCGGCACCGTCGGCAAAAGGCATCGCGGCTGCAATCATATCAAACGTGCTCGAAATTTGTGTTCCAAGTAGGGATACGGAACCGATAATGACCACCGCAATAAGCGCAGCGATAAGGGCGTACTCAATCGCCGTCGCTGCATCCTCGTCGTTCAAAAGGGTGTTTACTCTCATCTATTTCATTCCTTGTGCCCTATCGGGCTTAATTACGTGTAAAATGGTGGCACACTTTAACCGGTGTGCCAGCGGTTGTCCATATCAGAGCGCTACTACGTTTTTGTGGCTTCCGATTATGCTTAGGATTGAAGCATCAACATCATTAGCATGACCCGCTCACGGTTGATACTACTGGGGCTTGAGACATTTCGCAGCAACGTCTCTTAGTTTACCACTGAGCTTGCCAGTTTCTCGGACCCTACGTTGGTGGTGAGCATGTATTAAAAAGGGTGGAAAGTTTAGCACTTCTATCCTTCCCACTCGTGACCCTCAAGACTTTTGGTCCTGTCCCCATTCGGGTTAGAGGTAAGCACACCGGCATGTTAACCGTTCACGAGCTTTCTCCCTGTTCTCGGCCTTTAAGGACCACGGAACAGCACGCCATACTATCGTCATGACATTCTGCGCTTCTTTGAGTAAGCTGTACACTTCACCTCGCCGTTACGCGTCGTACTTCCAAACCTTGGGGGGATGTCCGTACGACCCCTTTCGGGACGATGGTCTCGTTTCCGATTCCACCAGAGAGTCTTCTATCACCGATAGTTAAATTCTAGAGGCGTTTATTCCTCCTTCCCAAGCCATTCGTTGGTTAGTGCCCTTATCCCGTTTCCGCGATGAATCTACAAGTCCGCGGATGTTCTCAGCAGCATTCTCCCAATGGTATGGAAGCTCATGCATCGAACCGCTGGATGATATTCAGGGGTACCATCCCCCTTAACTCATCCCCCCTCTTAGTCAGGCGGCGAGATCGCAAGAACGAACTCTTCCTGAACGGGGTTTTCTCTATCGCCAACTTTCGTCAGCGCTTGGAGGTCGGTAATTCCATCCAAGTTTACAGACCCAAGAACCCGGGTCACGTAGCGATGTAAAAGAACTTGGGAAACGCTGTTCGTTTCCTCATATTTCTATATTACTCAACGTTCCCACATTGTTCACTAACTTTTCGTTTTTATCGTTCGCGCTGGATTTGAACCAACGACCGGTCGCTTACAAGGCGAGTGCTCTACCAATTAAACTACGATGACTAAGAAGATCAATCGCCTACTGAAACGCGAGTTCCCTTCTTCGTACAGGCGGATGCCTTCCAGTCGGAGCCAAAATACTCGCTAGAGTCCTTAAGAGCGCCCCATGGGGCCGACAGTTCAAAAGACATGTCAACCCAGCCTCTCTTATGATCATACTTCGTTACGCTACGATCAATCCAGTCATAATCCCAAATGTTGTCCGTAATGGCTTCTGCGACAAAATCTGTGAAGCCTGAATCATCACGCTCATAAGCCTCAAGTAGCTCATTATCACGGAGCTCTTCTATAACGCTATTACCACTCTTATAGAAAACGCCCTGTGAAACTGCTTCTGCCAGCGCTTGAATCACACCGGTGTTGCTATACGCAGTATCATACCAATCGTCATTACAATGCCAGATATCAGTTCCACCGGTCCATGTGAAACTAACACTAGCATCGTCTTCAATATTAAATTCTTTCAGTTGTTCAATTAAACAGCTCATATTATCCCCTTTGATCTAGAGAATCATAAACCAAAGTCGTAATATGTTTAAGCGATTGTACACGCCTCAATCAACTGAGCTAAGAGGGCTAGTGATCGGGATAGCTCGAGATGAGGGTCAATTCCGAGCCAATGAACCAGTGGTTCTCCGACCCCGGGGTGAACAGAACGCGGGCACGTAGCAATTGATCGCCCATCATGGCAGGACTTTTGCGGACCTCGAGAACGATTCCAACACCGCGCACCGCCAGTTCCTCGCGGTGCGTGAGGACGTTGGGCATCGTGGGTGGTGCCCACGCCACAAGATCACCGACTTTCACTGATCACCTTCAAATTCTCGGAGTGGATAAGTTCAACGCTGCCGTTCATAAGAACGTAAGCGCCGATGCACCGGAGCTTGACTTCCTGAACCGAAAGAACGATCCCAATCGCCCCTCCCTTGACCCACGAATACACTTTCACCAGGTTACCAGCACTTAGCTTTGGGTATTTCAATCCCCCCATGATATGACCACGTCAAACCCCAGCTTCACCCCGAAGCCTTGTGCTTCCAGGTGCTTAATGACCATGTCACGTTGCCATGACATAATGTCTCGGGTGCCCAGCAGCGTGTGTGTGCGGTCACGGCCGACATCACACGCCGCATGGATGCACGCAGCGACTTCGTCGACGATATCCTCGGCATGGTCACTCTTCCACCACGTCTTTCGTGCTGTCGCTGTCAGCTTCTTGGCATCATCACTGTTCATTGGTCTTTCCCTTGTGCTTGATCTTGCGGGTGTAACCCTTATTACTGTGGAACCCAGCAGAGCCACCGTCGGTGTTGCGAAGGCGGTTCATGAGAGCCTCCATGTTCCTTCTCTTTGGGGCCTTCTTCTTCATCTCACTTCCCCTCTTTTTCGTCGCGCGTTTCAAAGAGTTCGATCATTCTTGTCACGGCCCAGTCATAGGCCTTAATGTCGTCCGCTCGAGCAGCGGTCGCGGCCATGCACATCAACGTCTTGATAGTATCACTCACTGATAACCTCCAGAAAGCTCGACCCACCCAAGCCGAGTCGCGTGTCGTAAAGAATCATGAACACCTGTTCCACGACGTTGCCTTTGTCGTCAACGATGGGCTCACCCTCCTCGACGATCAACCCGTACTCGCCGCGTGGAACGTTGTGCACAAAGTCACCGACTTTCATTGTGAATCCCTATCACATAATTGGCAGGGACCCAGTAAAGTCTCCCACTCGGCCAAAGCACCTCGACCGACTGCACGTCATGGACCGGGGCCGCCGAAACAATAAGCCCGTTATTCAGAAGGCGAACACTTTCGGCACGCTGTACATGATCCCCAAGAATGTGTTGGGGATCTGCCTTTACCAAATCACCGACTTTCATGCTAACACCTTTCCTTGCTGTTCGCTTTCCGACCCATGCCTTCCATGTTGAGCTCCGGTCGCATTTCTTGGATGAGCTCCCGTTCCCGCTCGTGAGCATTCTTCTTACCGCGAACGACCTCGAGGATCTCGAGAGCGAAGGAACCCGAGCCGTGCTCACGGATTGCGTGACCAAGCAGGGTGTCATGATCGTACACGGTAGCGTTATGAACGTGGGCTTTCCACCGAAGCAGCGCTGACCCAAGGTAAGCCCGGCGACGGGCGAAGGTCACCCCCACGTACCGCCTCCCTTCAGGACACGTGGCCACGTAGATCACGTGGTTCCGGTCGCTGCGACGCTTGCGGCGCCGGCGAATGGGAGTCGTTTCCACGTCACATCTCCTTGACGATGAGCGTGTCACCGTCGCGGCCGATGAACTCGACGACCGAACCGTCATCCATGTCGCGGAGAAGGTCACCCTTCATGGCGACGGCCTGGTTGGCGCAAACGCGGACCGTGCCGAAGAAGACGTTGACGACCTCGTAGGACCACCGGCTGGGCGTGGTGACCGCTGCCATGACGCTTGTGTTGTTGCTCAGCATTCCTTCCTTCCTTACAATATGATTATACCATAGGAAGGACTACGTTACACTCAAATCACAAGGAACTGTACATTTTTTCTTGCTGAACCTCCGTGCCGTAACGCTGAACGAAATCTGCAACTGTGGGTTGGCGCACGGCATCTGCACCGATGAGGTGTCGCGATCCGAAATAACCCGACCCACCTCTCAGGCGCTTCGAGTAAGCGGGTGTCAGAAAACGATCACTTGGTACCAACCCATGTTCGCTGTATTCTTCTATAAACATGTTTTGTTCCTCGGGATTTTGCTTACGTGCCACGATGCAATCAACGACGATATCCACGATCGCCGTAACTGCAGCGGGGTGGAGCTTATTCATGGGATGAGCCGCGAACGTAAAACCGTTAGTCATCTTAACCCACCCTTCGGTAAGGAGCAACCCTACAGGTCCCCCGTGATGGGTACTGGCGATGAACGCCACGGCTTCGGGGTTAGTATCTAAATAACTTTGGTCCCACTCGTCCGTAGCCCAATCGTAGTGTTTCTCAACGAGCCCTTCGTATTCCGGGTCGCTATCCAAACGATCGTAATCGATTTCCATCGTATCATGCAACTTGTCTGTGTACTTCTTGGCCCAGTCACCGTGTTCCTCGCCCGAGGCTAAGAAATACGTTTTCCCCTCTGGGCTCACCCAAGCCAGGGAATAATTGGATGGAGCACATGCCGCTTGGTCAATGGCTTCTCTGATTATCTTTCTAAGCTGTCGATTTGTGAGTTTCATTACATTTAAGTAGGTTCAAAATGATCGAAGCTATTAATTTTCACTCTTCGCAAGGTGGTTCGTCAATGCGTTCAACCATGCTGGATGCCACGCTCCAACGTTTCCCGTTGCCCCACAGGATCTCGAAGTGAATTGCAGCGCCGTCAATGAAAGGTGAGACGTGAACAGCGACAACGAGACCTGTACCGGGCAACCCACTTTCTTTGTGCCAACGGACCAGGTCCCCGATTTTGATGAGGACGGTCTCGTTCCTGTCGTCGTCTTTGGGGTGGCTGGTCAATATTTCGTCGTCTTGTTTATTAACTATACTCGCTCACTCACTCTTCACTTTCCGCCAGTTTTTGAAGTGTCCTTTTATGATCTTCTATAAAACTGTTTGCAACCACTGTGCTTTCGTTTTCTTCTGCTATTTTTTCCTTAAACCTCTTTCCGGCCTCACAATCACAGTACACCCGATAAACTCTTCCGGCAATGTAGTCTGAATAGGCTCCAAACCCATCACATTTCTTACACGGGTTAACACTTTCACTCATTCTTGGCCACCCCAATGAATATCTTTTAGTTGAGATCGTGGGACACCTGTCTTCTCATTACCAAACTCCGCGAGAAACCAAAGCTCTCCTTCTTTTTCCCCCAAGTATTTTGTTATTACAACCGGTATGTCATACTTCTTGCTGTGCCACGTAGCTCTTAGTTTCACCCTTCACCCTCCTCGCTTGTTTTACTTTTTACTTCTCGACGATGCACAATACATCTTTCTGGGCCCTCATGATAGTAGTGACAGTTGTTTCCTACCCCTCCGATGTAAAGGCCCGTATCGGGATCACAACAAAGACCGGGCCATCCTCCCGTGGCTTCTCTTTCTTTGCTTCGTCGTCGTTGCTCGGGGATCGGGTAGGTTAACCCTCTCACACACCAATCGACAGCAAGCTGAGGCACTCCATACTCAGCCTGGGCTGCTTTCTCCGAGGCTAGCTGCCAAGCATAACAACAATGACCCTCTGTTCGAGCTAAAACCTGCTGAGGGTTGTTCTTTGAAGTAGAGTTCGCGTGACCACACGGAAATACCCTAGTTTTTAGAAGGGACTTAGACTTATTCATTCTTCGCTCGCCCGCAGGTAGACCCTTGGCTTACCGTTGAACCCTTGATAGACTCGGTCCCACCCACGACGTTTCATTGCCTTGGTAAATTGAGCACCAGGTCGGTTGAGGAAACCGACTGTCTTGCCATCAAAGGTGTATTCACGGAAGTGGCCGAGCGCCTGGTAGTTTTTCTCAGCTCCCCATTCGGTAGCGTAAGCAAAGACCGTATTGCTCCCGGCATAAGGAAGGATCAGTTGATCCGTCAGTGTCATGGGATCACCCACTCCTACCATATCATCGGCAGAGAAGTGTTCAACAACCTCAAAAGCAGAGATAGTATCATACTCTCCCTCGGCATCCAGCACGGTCTTCACGTTGTGAAGGCCCAATTCGCGAGTAAACCATCGACACATGGCACTTAGCTCAGGATTGATTTCAACATGATGGACCTCGGCATCCGGAAAGTTGGCAGCCAAAAGTAGACTGGTAAACCCAGGACCAGCTCCAAAATCCATCATTCGCTGTGGATCTCGGCCATTGACCTTAAGCCACTTAACGAGACCAAGGGCGGAACCGGGTGAACAATAAATAGAACAATTGACAGAGTCCCACTTGTAGTCAGCATGGTTATAAAGCCAGCCACAATCACGGTTCTTACGCCAATATACATCCAAAGCTGCTGCCGACGGAGTAATCCACGGTCGGTTCGAGCGAACCGATCCGTCGTTCTTCACCCAGTGATCAGCGTAGAACTCTTCGGGCGGCATGCCAAAGCAATCCTTGGAACACCTGGCGAGTAGCTTGTGCATCTTGCTGGCGCCAACACCAAATACTTCGGAAAAAGTCTTATATCCATTCTTACCCACGTTGAGCCTCCATGTTCATGTTTGGTAACTTCGCTCTCCTATAAGCACCTACGGCAACAGGCCATAGATCAGTCGCAATCTCCAAACAAGCCTCGGCAACTTTTTGTATTTCCCATTGTGCCCCTTCGTGTGTGCGGAGGTCAATGAACTTTAGAAGATTGTTGAGGTTGACTGTGCCGTAATACTCGGTGTACATGTTTTGAGGTAGAACACCCCTTGCTTGTTCTCGGCAAACGCCGGCGTCAATGAGGCTATTGTATAGTTCCAGAGACTTTTCGTGCCAGTCCTCAACAACTTTGCTTGCCTCGCCTCTATAGCCAGACGGCCCATAAGGCACCCTGATTACTGGATTGTTCAACTCTTCGGCGTTGCTTGCTTGTCTATTTGACTTGTGTTGAGTTCTAAACTCACTGGGCTCATAGAACCGAATAGCAACATCAGTGTAACGTCTGGAGATCTCGTTATAACTCCAAGTGCGATGGCGGTGATGTTGACTCCGAACGAATAGAGGCACGGTAAAGCGATAAGTAACCAGATTATGCTCAAATGTGGAGGTATGCTTGTTTCGGATAAGGTAATTGATAAGTTTAACATCTCGCTCATCTATTTCCTCCTTATTTCGTCCGAAAGACACGCGGGCACTATTAACAATAGTGAGGTCAGTCCCCATATGATCAACCAACTCAACTCTGCCAATGCCGTCTCCATAAAGTTCTATGCTACTCACTTTTCACTCTTTTCTTATAGCACACATACCTTTTTATCTCCACCACAGTCCACCTCATTCGCATCTGCTTGTTATTATATTATACCTCGTGACATGATTATTTTCACGTACATTTGTTTTAAGTAACTGTATCCACAGTCACGATGCTAGGTTTTTGACTCGTTACGTCCACCCGCCGAAGAACATGTCGTTAGCAATTACAATGAAAGCAACGGCTAACACAAGCGTGAAGATGACGGTAAGGTAGAACGTTACCGTCATCTTCGGAACATTTCTACTCTCTGGTATCTTATTAGTTCTCTTCATTGTCGGCAACACATGGGTGATTGAGGCACTCAAGGTTGCTTATGAGAAACTCATGTGCCAACAGACCTTCCTGTATTGACCAGCCAACCACCACCGTACCATGATTGGAAATTTCAAGGACCAGGCCTGGTTCCGTCACCGGAGCGCCCATGGCTTCGGCACGACGTTGTGACGCAGGTGTCGCCCATTTCACCTTTACCAGGTCACCAGCTTTCACACCTCACACTCCTCAACATAGTCATATGTAATCTGAACCAACTCATCCTCGGCGGGTGCTTGTGAGGGATCAAAAGTAACTACATTCCCAACATCATCATACACCCAGCCAGCTTTTAGGGGCACACCATCGGCTTTAATCATAATCGACCCATCCATTGGAATTCTGGACAGCGGGAAGATTAGGTTTGGATTGAAACTATCCTCGGCTAAGATGCTAACATAATCGCCCCAGCTATCTCCACATATGTTCAAGGTGGTTCCAAATAGCAGGCCTGTTTGGCTTATATACCTTCCTCCGTACACACCACATCTATCCACGAGAATTGCGGGTGGTCCGGTATCAACGACGCCAGTATGTCCTGTGTCGGCTGTCCCGGTATCACCCGTGTGGAAGCGCCAACCTGGCCCACCGCCTCCACCAGGGCCTCCACCTGGCCCACCGCCACCTCCGGTGCCACCAGGAAGCCATGGATTGGTAGCCCCCCCACCCGGTTCTAGTTCGGTCATGTCAACAACAGTATGAAGTGCAAATAACTTATCTTCCTTTAAGGAAACAAAGAAATCATAGTACACTTCATCATCTAATGGGCTAGCATCCTCTTCATCTGACACTATAATAACTGATAAGAAAGAATTTTCTCTTTGAAATCCACTGTTAGCATCCAAAGGCCCCCCTGGTTCTAGTGCTAGTTTGGCGTATTCCTGTCCCATTTCCTCTGGATAACCCATAGTGCCGGCGACGATAGAAGATTCTAGTAAGTCTTCTAAGCCGGCTGTGTCTTTGGTCATAATTCCGCCTCTTAAAGCAGTACTATCCGTAGTAATGACTGCTATTTGGAAATCAACGTCCGAATCCATAAGATTTCGGATAAATAAATCAGAGTTTTCACCTAATGCTTCTTGCTCATTTCCCAT
>Ga0080013_1006778_pt1 | contig 10050 bp, 11 predicted proteins | sample ETNvirenome_6_85_FD_69236 | JGI IMG/M metagenome (GOLD analysis project Ga0080013, IMG submission 69236) | Marine viral communities from the Pacific Ocean - ETNP_6_85 (SPADES assembly) (version 2) | ecosystem: Environmental > Aquatic > Marine > Oceanic | place: Pacific Ocean | collected 2013-06-19
AATCTTTGTTTTTAACAGGTGGCCCAACCGTGGCCACTAATTGGCTAACTAAGTACGACCAGAACGGCCTAGACATCATGAGAAGCGAATCATTATCTAACTTCTTCTATCTAAATTTCGAACACGTTAATAGGGTTGAGGCTCTAGTTGGATTCACGAGAGATGATAGGGGAGAACCACAAGTGAGCAGCCCGGTGTATAGGCCCCTTGATCGGGAACTTATCAACTCAACAGAAAGGAGAAGTAGGGAGTTGTTGTGCAGAATGACCCCCTACGCAAATGAAGTCTTAAAAACAAGAAAAAGCGAAAAACTGAAAATGGTCGAGTACGAGAGTACATTTTTTACCACACCAGAATCACTAAACTTTGTTGGAAGTGATGTGCTTGAGCAGGAAAGCCAAGCCGCATCAGAAGATTTTGCAACGCCACCGTCGACACTCCCCATCGACGATAGCAATCAGTCTCAAGTGCTATCCGAAGGAATCCTTTCAGAGCGCCTGACTGAATACTCGGACCTGAATGCCCTTGGAAGAAAGGCCCTGAAGTCCGAAATACTTCGTACAATTCAGGAAGGCCACATTCCGCCAGAGTTCCAGAGTAACTTGGTTGTTTTCCAACCCAAATTTGTTTCTAGGGTTGGCACCAACTTCGCCCCTCGCAGCAACACACAAAGGCAGATTGTTACAGACAAAAGCGCCTCACGCACAGCCTTAGTCCGTCGCGCAAGGGCCCGAAAACGCCCGGCTCGCGAAGGCACTCTTGACTCTCCCTCTACCACCCAAGGGTCTACAAAAAGAGGGGGCGGTTATTAATGTCTAATAAGAAAATAATAATTGCAAATGAGCAAGTTTTATCAACAGGTAACAGTGACGCGCTTAGGGATTACCTATACAAGTGGACCGTGAGCAACGGAAACTTAGAGTATTTGAGGAATCAGGACAATAACGACATAAATATTGTGGTAGAAGTACCCGTAGGAGAAAAGAGGCCGTCACCATCCGCCGACGCGCTCGGAAGGATAACCCTAAAAGACAATCTTTTTACAATTCCTTCCTACGAGCCCGTAACGCAGACGGATTACCCGGTCGCCCCCGGCGTGTATCGTTCTTTTGGTACAAAAACTCAAAAAATCATCATCGACGATAATCGCGGCTTCACAGAGTTTTATTCCCCAGAAACGGCAAAAGCAGAATTTAAGAATCTCGTCGGAGATCTCCTAGGTTCCTCTGAACCCAGCAACCCAGATTTTGTGACATTAATGGCAACGCAGCCAATTATTGAGGAGATGTTAAATGCACGTTTTGACAACCCGTCAGGTCAACAGGGGGTTGCGTTTGGCTACAACTATTTTGATGCAGATTACGAAGAGGAACTAAACAAAGTATCTGATCATTATTACATTCCAAATATATATGAAACCACCAATATTGACTCCGATCAGGATACTGAGAACTTATTTAGGACCCCATTGGTAGAGAAGCTCCGGGCCAACCTGCGTGACCCCGCCGGTAGCCTAAGAACTCAAAATCAAATTGTTCCAATAGAAAACAACACTGAATTTTATGCTGCTGGTGGTTACGCATCATTTTTCCCAATGGTAGCAGAGATCACAGTCTCCAGCGCCGGCGAAGGAAATGGAACTGATATAGCAAGCACCTTCTTCGATACAGAATTGGGAGTTAACTTTACAAGAGATGTGGAGAACATTGCCCCCCCGTCCTCTGGGTTGGTATCCCTGAGAAACGAAAACATCACCATCTCCAGCAACTATACAAATCCAGAGGGTGAAAATATAATAGAGGCCGAGGACATTGACAACATTAAGGCAATTAACTTGGCAGAATGGGTGGATCAGGATGGCGCCGGCTGGATTGGTTTAAATGCTATACCAAATAATTTCTATTTTATCGGCCCCCTTGCAAACTCCTCAGAACAGTCGGTTGCCGGCGACTCGGCTCTCTTGATGGCCAACACCAATTTGTTTTATGACAGGATGAAAGATCTCGCCCAAAGTTATGAAAGAGGGTATCATGACATTTTGAAGGGCACTCCCGCCTATTCCGAAACGCTGATGTATAAAATAGAAAAATTTATTGGCCCAGTCGATTCTATTGTAACTTCGGATCCCATCCAGAGTTTTCATTTTATGAATTATAAAGATTTGACGGATTTTCACCTAGACCAGTTGGAACAAGATCAGCAGCAACATTTAAAATTTGTTGACACGCAGGTAAAATATGGACAAGACTATTCCTATGCTGTCACCGCGTATCAGGCCATTGTTGGTTCTCAATATAGATATGATACCCAGAGTTTGGTCTATAATTTGGAGTCAAACCCCTACAGCGCTGAGATTAACGTCGAAACCGAGACAGTCATAAGAGTTATCGAAATGCCTCTGTATGCCGCGTCCGGAAGAGTGTTGGACATACCACCACTACCTCCACAGGTCGATTTTAAGCCTATTCAGGGATCTGCCGACAAGGTAAGAATAAGCCTAGACATGTCCGCCGGCGCATACGACTTGGAGCCTATTGCTCTTAACGTTGCCGAACAAGACGCGTTCAACCAGATGGCCACCAACCAGCATCGGTCCGACGGCCTATTGACCTTTGGTTCTGACACCGCCCCGGCCGAGTTTGAGATCTATAGATTGACCACGCCACCACTGAAGTATGAAGACTTTGACGGCTCGCGTCTGACCAGTGTGCCTACTCTATCCTCGGATCGCAAAACAAAAAGACAAGCTTCTTCCGCAACATATATTATGGGGCAGCCAATAAACCAAAAGTTTTACTACATGTTCAGGAGCCTCGATCATCATGGAGGCCTTTCTAATCCAAGCCCGGTCTTCGAGGTGGAATTGTACGGTGACAGTGGAGTAACCTTTCCGATAATTAAAGAATATCAGTTTGGACAGATAAGTCCTAAAGCCGATAGCAAAGGGGCTAGAAAAATAATACAGGTTCTGCCCAGATTTACACAGGCTTATTTAAACGAAGAGGCCTCAGGCTTGGTCGACCCCGTGACAGGGGAAAGAAAAGCCGCTTTAAACAACAACAACATTCATTTAGGCGTCGAAGATGAACCTCTTTTTGGGAGCACGACGGCCCCTAGAAAGTTCAAATTACGCATTACATCAAAAACAACAGGTAAAAAAGTAGATTTAAACGTTAGTTTTAAAACAAAACGGGTCAGAGGACAAACAGAATAGCGATAAAACATTTTTATTAGACTATTTATTACTGACGCCCTTTAGGAGAAAAGGAATGGCATTTTTAGATAACTCAGGTGATATTATACTTGACGCAGTTTTAACCGACACCGGCCGCATGAGATTGGCCCGCGGGGATGGAAGTTTCAAGATTGTAAAATTCGCCCTCGGCGACGATGAAATTAATTACGAACTTTATAACAAGGACGATTCTCGTGGTTCTGCATATTACGATTTAGAAGTTATGCAAACCCCGATTTTGGAGGCGTTTACTGATAATGCTGCATCGATGAAATCGCGGCTTATTACTATTCCTAGGAATAACCTCCTGTTCTTGCCAGTCACTAAGCTGAACACCACTTTTGATTCCTCCACCAACAAGCACTCTTCGGGTGATTTTCTTATCGCGGTCAACACTGCGACCGAAGATGAGTTGTTTACGGATGCTAGTGGTGTGTCGATCGACGGCGTTTTGATGGGCGAGACCCCAACACGCTCCGGTAATAGAATTAGGCTTGATCAAGGCTTGGACACTACGGAGATATCTCCTGCCCGTTCGCTTGACCCTCTTTTGGTTGAGACGCAGTATGCTATTGAGATCGATAATCGTCTGGGTTCTATTGTTGATAGGACCGACGGCCTCGCCGCTTCTGTGTCTTTTGTCGACGACGACTCGCTTGCAACCTACTTCCTTTCGAGAGGCACTGACCGCGAGTATGTTTCCGACATTCAGGACACTGCCGCGAACACAGCCGCCGGTTCTATTAAGGGCCCCCGAGGAACAAAACTGGTGTTTAAGGTTCAATCTTCTCTGGAATTAAATACGAGTGATTACCTGTTCGACACCATTGGTACTACAGAGAGTATCACAGGCAAGAGCGGCTCCACTTCACATAAAACTATTTCATCAAACATTAGAGTTACTGGCGTCAACACAGGATATCGTATCGACATCCCAGTCAAGTTCTGCAAGAAAGTCTAAAGGATAGGATAAAAACATGGCTACAACATTTAAAAACTTCTTAAGTAATGATATTGCAAATGCGAGAACTCTTTTGCATGAGTCGATCCCTATTACAGGGTCTATTATTTCTGGAACTTACGATACAGCCGCTGGCACCAAAAATAGTATTAAAACTTTTGGCCACGGAATGTTCGAGAGTGTCTACGATTATCCTTACTTGAGTTCGTCCGCAAATCACATCTTTGATATGACCGCAGGCTATTCCTCGGCGTCTCCTTTGTCCGGCTCTTCGAATACACAGAATGCCAAGAAAATTAATCTGTATAACCAGATGGCACAATATCTTGTAGGCTACGATGAGACTGGGTCTATTAAAAAGTTCACAATCCCGATCGGTGCTGGCACTGTCATGAACGAAGTGTTTGTTGTTCCGTTCTCCCGCTTACTTACGAAAGATGAGGTTAAGAAGGGATCTTTTAGTATAGAATTTGGATTAACGGGATCCCACACTTTTGGCGGCCGGAACTTTGATATTCGGGGCAAACTGTTCGACTACTCGGGCTCCAGCGGATACTACGTTGACTCTCCGGCCGGCGAGTATGGTGTTCTTTATGCCACTTCATCAGATTTGGGCACTTTTGGTAGTAAAATTTTTAATGCAGAAACACTAGGTGATGCCACCACAATGCCTGCTTTAGGATTACTTTACTACCAAGCTGGTATCGCAGTTGTCTCCGGCGCCCTTTTTAATTCTGTCAGCAAAGCCGGCGCACTGAACAACGATCTGGGCCCATCTTCACTCGGGTCGACATTTAGTGGCAGCTTTGACTGTATCACGGGCTCCACCCTGAACACGGTCTCCGAAGCGATACAAAACCGCATTTATAACATCTCTTTTAACAACACCACGGAACTAAACTCAACTATATACTTCTGCCGTGCAGGACACAGCGAGTTCAACTACAGTTCTAACCCGACCTACCTGAGTGGCAGCAAACTTCGAGTGAAGACTCGCGCTTCAGACACTCCAGTTTCTTATTTCTCGACAGTAGGCCTATACTCCGCCGATAATGAACTGCTTGCCGTTGCGAAGTTGTCAGAACCCCTCCGCAAAGACCCGACTAATGAGGTTACCCTTCGCGTAAGACTTGACTACTAGGAGGTGCTAAGATGCCTCTGTACAAGTTCGGACCCGGCGATGTCTTTTACAATAGAATAAGAGCCTATCCCAGCAGTTCCTTCTATATTTATTCGGGCAGCGCTTATTACCAAAATAGGTCTACCGAGCCGGGCTCAAATGTTGCTAACGTAAATGGTGTGCCCGTCGGCAATATAAGTCTTTATGAACTCAACGTCGACCGGTCCTCCACCTCCACCGGTCGCATCATCGGTGTATCTTCCTCCACATCCGCCCAGAACGTGACGGATAACGGCACCATTTATCCGTTTATCTATAAAGGCCCCCAAAAGGTGGCCTTCAAGAGTATTACGAGAGATCAGTTTGCCGCAGATTACGTCACGGGCGACGTTATAACGGGCTCCTACATGATGTCAGCCAGCATAACAAGAAAGCTGTACGCCGCATCTGCCGGCTTTAATGACACCAACAAAGATGGTGCTGCACTTAGGAACTCTCTAGATTACGCCAAACGCTATGGCACACACTATAATTTCTCGTCTGGATCCTCGGCTCAGACGAATGTCGTGGCCATCCCTTCTATTTTTTATGGCTCTTCGATCAAAAAGGGAACGGTTGATCTTAAGATGTACCTAACAGGTACTCTTGTGGCCCGATGTCGCGACTCAAGATTCAACGGCGCTCTCGTCATGACGGGCTCGCACTCTACGGGCCACTCAGATGGTGATATCGTGGGGACTGTTTTGTATAATGAGGGGATAATAATTTTGACCTCCTCGGTGGCAAATGCAGCACCTACCCCGAGCACTGCCGACTATAAGGAATACTCGAACAGGCTAAACACTACAACAGTTACCATAACGGGAGCAGAATACAGTTGGTTGACTTTCGGTCTCGGGCTCCCGCAGGGAAATGACGCCTCTCTGGAACACGCCACAACCTCGGATTTCTTCCAAAGTGCCTCCTTCGGCCTTGACTTCGCAGGCACTCATCGTATCCCGACTATTACAATGTTGGCTAATGCTAATCGTGGCGAGCTGAATTATTCGAACAATCCGACTTATGCAAAGTATGAAAGCAGCACCGCAGGTTATTATCCAATAACGGGATCGAATTTATATTACGAGCAACAACGCACAATCAAGAATACAAACTCATCATCCTATTCTGATCCAACCGGAAGCCTCAAGAAAACCACGTATATTACGAAGATTGGTATTTATGATGACAATAAGAAGCTCATTGGGGTCGCCTCGGTGGCCAAGCCAGTCAAGAAGACCGAAGAAAGAGACTTGACTTTTAAATTAAAGCTTGACATCTAGATTTAATCGCGTTATAATATAGTATGATACTTGGTTTAGACATTTCAACAAGCATTACAGGATACACCCTCCTAGACGGAGACGAGATAATCCTCAACGGTGCTTGGGACACAAGAAAATACAAAGACTTTTTTGAGAAGGTCGTTCACGTTAAGAAAGGCTTAGACGAGATAAGGAAAGAACATGGAAAACAAATCACAGCAGTTTACATCGAGCAATCGCTCCAGTCATTCAGATCAGGCTTTTCGTCTGCAAAAACTCTCTCCACTCTTTCTCGTTTTAATGGCATCGTCTCTTGGTTGGTTTTTGATCAATACAAAATCAAGCCAGAATACGTCGCGGCTACGTCTGCAAGGAAACTTTGTGGAATCAAAGTTCCCCGAGGACAAAAAGCAAAAGCCGTTGTTTTAAAATTTTTAGTTGACAACGAGCCTGCTTTCGTGTTAGATTATACTCGTAACGGCAATCCCAAACCTGAGTGCTACGACAAAGCAGACTCTATGGTGATTGCTAAAGCGGGGGCAATATGCGAGGCGAGAAACTCAAAATAATCAAGAATGTTCTTGGTCGAGGCTATAAGTCCGGTCACGAGTATTTGTTCGGTTGTCCATTTTGCAAGCATCACAAGATGAAGATGTCTGTGAATGTGGACAAGTCTGTGTTTAAGTGTTGGATCTGCGACAAGTCCGGCCGCGATCTGGGCTATATCGTTCGGAAGTTTGGCACACGTCATGACCGTGACGAATGGTCCAAGTATGACGACCGTGTTGAGATCACAGATTTCGACTTCCTATTTGCAGAGCCTGAGGCGCCCTCTGAGCAACGCGTTGATTTACCCGAGGCCTTGGTTAGCTTAACGAACAGGACGCCCTCACGAAGCGCTCAAGTGGCCTTACGGTACTTATTTAAGCGGGGGTTTACCAAGGACGACATCCTCAAGTGGAAAATCGGTTATTGTTCCGACGGAGAGTACGCTGGACGGGTTGTTGTACCGTCGTTTAACGAGAACGGCTATGCAAATTATTTTATTGCACGCTCATACGGGGACGCATGGCCAAGGTACAAGAACCCACCTGCCTCCCGTGACATTATTTTCAATGAGCTTTATGTAAACTGGGACGAAGATCTAATTATAGTAGAAGGCGTTTTTGACGCGATAAAGGCTGGCAATGCTATTCCCCTTCTTGGATCAACGCTTCGCGAGAACTCTGCTCTTTTTCAAGCCATTGTTAAAAATGGCCGTAGGGTGTTTCTGGCTTTGGATGAAGATGCATCCAAAAAAGCACGCAGTATTGCTCGCTTACTACTCAAATATGGGGTAGAGGTTTATGAGATTGACACAAGTGGCGTCGAGGATGTTGGCGAAATGACTAAAAACGATTTCCAAGACCGTAAAAACAATGCGGCGATTGTTCAGAAAGACAACTATTTACTGCAAAGGCTTTTTGCCGTTTAGGGAACAAAATTATGAAAATTACAAAAGAACAGCTTAAAGAGATTATTAAAGAAGAAATCGACGAGGCGCTGGCACCGGCTGGTAGTGCCAAGCTCTGGCCCGTGTCCGAGGTCTTCGTCAATGCCGCCGGCTATATCAGTGTTGATGTCGCGAAATCCAAGGACTTCCTCGACCCGAGCGTCACGGTTTCACTCACAGGAAAGCTCGACCTGACCTCAATCGAGGAACTCAAAGAGGATGGATTTTTAGAATGAAAATTACAAAAACACAACTTAAGCAGATTATTAAAGAAGAGCTTGAAGAAGCTTACGGAGACCGATATGGCACGGACCGCGTTAGTAACGCAGCGCTTTATGACTACTTAAATGCAAAGCTCGGCCAGCAGCTTGCAATTCTGCTTACTGATGCCGTCGCCGATCTAGATATGGGTACTCAGTTGCAGATTAAGAAATTAGTTGATGATATGGTCATCAGAGAGGAATAGTAGTGAAACTTACCAAAGCTAGGCTAAAAGAGATTATCGAAGAGGAATTGGGAGAGATTATCCGCCCAAGAATGAGTGTTGGGTCCAGTGGTCTTCGCGCCCCCGGCGTTCCTGCGGCACCCGCCCCAGAGCCCGAAACTCCTGCTCCTTCTCAAAGTGCCGAGCTAGGTGATCTGTTCAAGACGGTCGCAACAACTCACAAGGTTGCTAAGGCAGACCCCTCTGTCCCCGAGCACGTTGTGCATAGCCTGAGCCAGATCGCTGGTCAGATCGCCAGCCTGATGTCTGTGTCGGAAGAGAAGACCAAAGTGAGCAAGACAGGGCAAGAAAGAGTCTCCAAAAAGATAGCACACCTAATTGGAGACGAGGGGAAACCTAAAGACCAAGCAGCAGCTATCGCGTACTCAATGGAAAAGCGCGGAGAGTTAAAATGAAACTCACCAAATCACAACTCAAACAAATTATCAAGGAAGAACTTAAAGAGGCAATGAAGAAAAGCTTTCTTGATGGTGGTTATGGGTTTAGGGGAGACTATGCCCGAGATCTCCCACCAGAAAGCGGTGGGCCACCATCGTCGATGACGGACCCTGACTTCCGCGAAGATAGCAAACGCCGATTCGAGATGTACCAGAAGCTCCGACGAATATTACACAACATGGAGAAAGAAAAGAACGAACTTGATGAGACTGATAATGACAAGAAGAGCCCCGACGACATTGTTGCGAGGTTCCCTTCCAGCAGGCCGGGAGAGCCCGACCAAGTAATCTATCGCTGGCAACAGGATGAATTTGACGAAAGAGAGCGCGCCCACAAGGCTTTTAACAAGAGGAAAAAGAAATGAAAATAACAAAAGCAAAACTGAAAGAGATCATTCAGGAAGAACTTTCCACCTTAAACGAACGTTTTGAGCCCGAGCCTTACACCGTCGGCAATTTGAGGGGACTAGCAGCCGAGGGCGACCACGAGGCCCAAGTGGAGATAAGCCATCGTTATGGCACCGAGTATGACATTTATGAGGCATTTACAACAGACGACGGAAGGGTCATCATAACCGTGACGGACCGGGAGCCAGAGAGATGAAAATCACTAAAGAAGAGTTAAAACAGGTTATTAAGGAAGAGCTTTCCGCCAGTATTGAAGAAGGCGCAAGTATGAAGGTTCCTGTTGAGCAATACGAAGATTTTAAGAAAAGGCTGGAAAAATTCTATACGCACTTTGAAAAGTTTTCCGAAAGCATGAGGTATCAGTTACAATCCGTATATCCGAAGGAACTGAAGACTTCCGATCCATACAGCGAGGAGGAAGACGCGAAACGTAAAGTCAGAGCCAAACAAATCAGAGGGGAGTTTGCAAAGTTTAATAGGCAATTGGGCGATTTGGACCGCCACCTCGCGGATCTGCTTCGTCAATACAACTTTAAAACCAAGTATTGGGCGACACAAGCAATGAAAGCCCGTCAAGATTTGGCTTTG
>Ga0080013_1006780_pt1 | contig 10047 bp, 11 predicted proteins | sample ETNvirenome_6_85_FD_69236 | JGI IMG/M metagenome (GOLD analysis project Ga0080013, IMG submission 69236) | Marine viral communities from the Pacific Ocean - ETNP_6_85 (SPADES assembly) (version 2) | ecosystem: Environmental > Aquatic > Marine > Oceanic | place: Pacific Ocean | collected 2013-06-19
CTCTTCTTATCATGTACGCTCTCACGTTCTGATGTCTGAAGGTCCCCTTTAATTCTTTTTAATTCTTCTTGTAACTGCTGTATCTGTTGTTGCTGTTGACCTATGATGGCAGTTCTCTCTAGAACGCCTTCCGTATCAGCAACCTCTGTCTGCTCTAATATCTCCACCTGGTCTATGATGCCCGCTTGATAGAGTTGCATATAGTAATCAAATCTTGCCCAACGATTAGATGGTAGTGTCGAGCCACTGACCACGATAAGATCATACTTACCGATGGTCACATCATTGACCCTTCCGAGTATCTCACCTGTGAAGTCATCGTATATCGGTCTGTTCAATGTGGCCTCACTTGTCCTACCATCTGGTTTCATAAGGCGAATCACCTTTTCATCTGTATAGGTCTGTTGTATCAATTGAACCACACTTCTAGCAACTTGATTTAGCATTTCATCAATGTCGTCCAATTTTGACTTTATCCTTCGTTGGGCATATTCATCAACGGCAACAGTTCCCTTATAGGTCTGTGGGGCAGCACTAGGGTCGCCTTGAGACAATGGATGTATGCCTAAAATATGATAGATACTGGATTTCGCATCTTCCTTGTTCTTATAAAGTTCATTTGGAAGTGGAATTGGCCCCGCTACGATGGGCTGACCTAACTCAGGGTCATACTCAATGACACCAGTACCGGCCCTAGACCATTCTTCCTCTAATTGCTTTCTATCCATCGACCCTCTAGGAATCAATAATTTTGTATTTGTAGAACTTGATGCGTGTGCAATGATCAGAGAGGTTAGTTTATTGATATATTCTTGAATAGGCTTCACAAAGCGAACATCACTCATTGGATATGGATTTCTATTATGCCTATTCATGAGTGGAACAATGGGGTAGTTATCAATGTCCATGACAGAATGATCTACCATTAGACCTCCGATGGACATTACTCTCTCTATCCTATCCACCATTACCTGATTCATGACGATGACACCCTCCTCTATCATCTCCTCATTCGTGACCACATTGATCCTTGTGGTAGAATTCGGTATGGAGCCTTCATGCTCCTCTCCCGGCATTATAGTTGGTTGACCCGTTACTGGGTCTGGCATCATATGGTAGACGCCACCTGTGGACTGATGTATCTGCAATAACTCCATGACAGCATTGTCATCTGTCACCGGCTTAGTACCTTCAGCAGTTTCCATGAAGACCGCAGGCTCTTGGGCGAATTCATTGAATCCATCCTCATTCATGATATTCTCCTCACCAGTAAGGGAATCAAGAAGATGGAAGTATGGTAGTTTTACCTTTTCGTATCTATCAATGACCTCATAATGGCGATAATATCCATCATTGTTCTCAGTTGGGCCTACTTGCTGATCCTCTGAACCATCTCTTGATGTGGCTGGATATCTATTATTGGAGGAACAAGTCATCATATCCTCTATCTTATCGGCCACAGATGGGAAAGATGTCTTTATCTGTTCCTCAGTAACTCGCTTTGCAATGATCATGCACGCTGAGTCCCTAGCAAAGGGGTCTTTTGAGTTGGGGTCTAGATACAAGTCGAGGGGATCAATACTCTTTACCTTAATGTCACCTCTGCCAAAATCAGCCATACCATCCACATAGGCCTGCATGACCCCCATGCCCTTTACATAGTAATCATCAACGACTTGTTTTAATTCTACATTCCCATTGGATATATCCCATATATAGGCCATTATATCCGAGAATAATCTACCTACCTTATTGTCAGAATCATCTCTACCGGCAGATTGGAATTTGGGTTTATTTGCCGTAAGGAGTGCCTTTGCCTGTTCTACGGCTGGATATATGATATTATCTACAATGGGGACTTGGGAGCGTTGGGCCAATACATCCTTATGAGCCTTCTTCCATTGCTGATTATTACGAAACTCATCGTCCTCCATGGCCTGAGATGCCCAAGTGGCCCGACCCTCATGATAATTATCGAGGATCTTTTCGGACTTTGCTACTTCTGGATGTTTATTATGTGCCAATGATGATCTATGAAAAAATCTGGAGCGATTTTATCAAGAGAGGACCTCACCCTGTAACACACTAAAATGAACTATTTTACACTAATTGCCAATCACTTAGGATATTCCATTTCTTTCGACCTAACAATGGGACATCGTCTACCTCATGATAAGGGGTAAATGAGCCTTTATTCGCATAATACATACCATCAAGAATATCATCGTGCCTACCTCTAGGAAATAGCAATAATTCATCAACTAGATGTTGTTGTTCCTTTTTGATGAATATCTTCCTCTTGGCGAACATGGGTTGAAGTGATTCTAGGCGGTTGCTCTTTGAATTTCTGGGATTTTCTCTAATATTCAATCCCGGAATGAATAAATTCTCTTCTTGTGAACGTTTTAAGACATATTCACGTAACATCTCCTGATAACCGACAGATTCGATCCGTGTCTTCTCTGACCTATATTTTTTAAAATTACCCACAATAGCTTCTGCAAGGGTCAAGGGAGTTGCGTGCTTACGATAGTAAGGTAATGCGTATCTATTGTCCTCATCATCAACAGCTAGATTGAATATGACCGAATAATCAGCACTTCTCTTTACACTAGATGCGGGATCCACTCCAGTAAAGACATTGATGGGAACCAACTTATCACACGTCTGTCCATCCAATGATGTTATCTTAAGATAGTTCTTCCCCTTCTTACGGAGGAAATCACCCTCATAATAGGAAAAATCATCTGCCTTGAACAATTGATCCTCATCTCCTACTATCTCACAGGCATATTCACGATAGAAAACAGATAATCTATTAATAGAATCCAGTTCCTTCTTCTTTTCCAATAACTTCTCAATACTCCACCAATCCTCCCAAAGTGCGATATTATTCTCAAAGTCTGGTTTGAATGTCATATTCTCCCATCCGTGCATATCTTGTAGTGTCTCCACCATACATCTTTGATGTTGAGGGGTTCCAATGATGACAATTCTCCCCTTTCGTGGGTCAACAGATGGAACAGCACTTTGAAGTAGCCATCTAAGGTTGGTCTCCATGGCCTCAGCCGTCTTTGTATTGTTCTCATCCTCTGGATCGTCCACAATAATAAGCGTTGGGCGTTGATTTCCTACTTTTATACCCCTTAATTGCTGTCCAGTACCCTTACAGATGATCATTGAACCATCTTTTAGCTCAATTTCACTCTTTGACCAACTTTTTGCACTATGAGACCCCCAATAACCAAACAATGACCTGAATGTATCCGAAAAATCCATTGTATCCTTCAATAACCCAAGTAATTTGACCGCATGGTCTTGCGTTCTAGACACCAGAACGATCAATTTCTGTCCTTCACCGAACATTAGATGGTGTAATGGGAATATTCCACCCACTATGGATGATTTAGCGTGTCCTCTAGGGGCGACAATGTTCACTTGTCTCATATCGGGGTTCATTAGTGTCTCTGCCATCTTATAATGAAACTCAGGAGAGTTCGCAGAGAACATATTAGGCATACAGATCTTCCCAAACATCATCATATCGTGCTTGAGTTTCTGTAAAACCTTTGTTTTTTCTCTTACATTTTCCATTTTTTAATAATCTGACCCCATTGTGTACTCTGGAGTTCCATCACTCATTTGGATACCCATGTCCTCACATACAGCCTCCAATAGATTTATAAAGGATAGTAGCTTTACATCACTATCGGCCTCTAATAAAATTAATTTCTCAATTTTTTTACTCTTCCTCTTGTTCCTCATGTGATCTTCCTCCATCATAAACCTCCTTTTTCTGTGACATCTTCAAACTTTTCTTCTCTTCCGTAGCTATCTTGTCCAATATGGTATTGGTCATATCTATTTGCACCGTATCGGTCTGCATTGACTTCTTTGGCAGCATATCCAATATCTTGATGAATTGTTCAGCTCCTCTCAATATATTTGAAGCATCCCCATTGGTCTTGGCTACCGTGATACCATCCAATATCATATCCAGAACATCTCCTTGGGAGATATCCCTATCAGATAGTGCCTTTTGTATCTCTTCATCTAACATCTTTTGTATCCTTTGTTTCTTAAATAGACGTCTTGCAGTAAGATCGGGTCGCTCCTGGTCAGACCGATAGGCCTTCCCTATGATGTTCCAATCTATCTTATGACCACCGAGCATCATCTCAGCATATAACTTGACCGCATTCTTGGTTCGGGTCTTACCCGCCTCTTGTTCATCCCATGATAACACGCCTACTTGTGAATATTGGCCCGATTCCCTATGGGGGATATATTTCAACATACTCCCCTTGGATAGCCATTGCCTTCCGTAAGGAAAGGTCACTTGTTCACTATCCTTGTATATCTTCCTATTGACACATTCAGCGATATAACCATCATCACTGATACCAAAATCACCTACCTCACATTCCCTCCAAGACCGGTATTTTATGTTTTTTTCATCTGCTTCTTCTTCGGAATACACAGGGTAGGTGATATCTTGGTAGTCATTTACCTTAAATCTTCGTGTGATGAAATCCATACCTATATACAGGTATACTTATATAATATATCTGTTGCTCTAAGAGACTGTTCCATATATATTACTGTTATATATATATACAGTACCTATATAACCGTTATGTATATACTGTATATAATCCATGCATTCAATCGTATTCAATGTGTGCAACTCCACTTAGGTCATACATATAGCCATGGATCTCCATGATGCGGTGCAGTATCCTCTGTTCTGCATCAAATATACGCATCACACCTAGTGCCTCCTCGTCCTCAAATATGCTCTTAGACTCAAATTCACCTGTATCACTATTGTACTTCTCTACCGTTAAGGGTTGGTCTGGTTTCATACGTATAAGATAATCCATTAAGAGACAACCCTCTTACACCCCAATCTTCAAAAAATTGTTCTAGAATGCGTGTGTGGGATATATAGGATACCCACCCCCCTCGCTTAGATGGTCAACCCATCCATATTTAGTTGAATAAACCGGTATGGATTGGCCTCTTGCTCGGCCCTTGCTGAGTTAGGCAATAATAGACAGCCCAATAATAAATGTCTATCAAATCAACCTTACATAAGGAGTTTTATATGTTAACGTTTCTATTTCAAGTGTATGATGAGACCTTAGTGATGCGTAAAGATAACTCACAATCCAAGAAAGGCTTCACTACCATACCACAGTCTGATAAGTGGGAGAATCTCTCAATTGAAGAGAAAGTCTCTTTGATCAAGAAGACAGACCGTATAGCGTGTGCTGATGTACCAGAGATGGATCAATCCACAATGAAGGATAAGATGGATGCATTTGCAAGCCTTTATGGATTCAAGGGTAACGCCCAAGTTGGTAAGAATGGGTATGTATACTGCAATCGTAGACCAGACTCTAAGGTGTCATTTGATGCAGTCTTAGAGGACTCTGATGTGGATGAGATTCTAGCCCAGCTAGGGTTCGGTTCTCGATAGAGTCTGTTCAGTCGTAAGGGGGGGCATTAGTCTCCCCTTTTTAAATCCCTGCAAATAAAAACTCGCATAAAAGGAGAAAACAGATGCATTTACTTGCTGAAAATAAGAACTGGTGGCATTTTATCACCGGTTTTGGTGTTATCGTAGAAGTACCTAAGAGTAAGTATAAAACTCTTTACAAGGCTCAATCTAGAGCTAGAGAAAAGGTATTTGGGAAGTGAGTTATCTATTCGCTTTCCTCGTTTGGTCGTTGCTCGGTTACTTAGTTGTGACCGAGTTGACTGACCTATTCAGAGATTAAATAGATGGGTGTTGTCAAGACCATCGCCTAATGCAAGATAGGGTTAAGTGCCTTCCAGTTGGGTATAAACTATCCTACTCAAGACTGGTCTTGCGAAGCTTTGTAAGAAAATGATTTATTAACAGTATTAAAAGGATATAAAGGAGTAAATAATGAAACTACCTGAAAGTAACAACTATAGGGCAAGGAAAGATTATTTTGAAGATTCGGGCCTTGAACAAAAAGAGTTAATAGGTATTATTTGTGATGAAATGGAAAAAACAGAAGAGTTAAGAGAGGTAAAAAAAAGTCTACTAAATCAAGTCAAAGAACTTTCAAAGATGAATGGAGAGTTAAGAAGAGAAAAGTACGACCTTGAAGATAAACTCATTGCTAACAAGTCTTGGTTCGTCAAACTAAATGATAAGTTATCTAAACTTGGTATTAGAAATCCATTCTACATCAAATAATTTATACTTGGGACTCCGCATCCCTAAGGTTCAAGATATTAAAGCCAACAGAAATAAAACCGTCTGTGTGCCCAGCAACTGGAACAAAGCCGGAAATATCTTGAGCCATCTTTATGGTAAATGGGTGTCATATGAAGAGGTAGGTAGTATAGCGATGTGCTACTTTGTGCTTAAATGATACCCGTTTTCCCTTTAACAAATCTCTCCATTTTGGACAGTTTATCTTATACCCTACCACAACTACCTAATTTATAAAATCTGTCCATTATGAGGGGATTTACCCTCAAATCTGGGGTCATAGTGACCTTTCAAACATCACTTCAAATAAAAGGAGAATTAAAATGCTGATAAGCGACTGTTGTCAAGCAAAAGTACAGTATCATAACATATGTTCTAGTTGTTTAGAGCATTGCGAACCTTATGAGGAGGAAGACTAATGGAACAAATATTAAATATACTGAATCAGTTTGATGGCTATGGTCTAGTCATTACTGATTATGATCTAATAAAGGAACGATTTAAAGCTATGCAAGAGTTAAAACAGCTTGAAAGCTTAGTAGATGTTCACATTCAAAATAAAATAAAAGGAGACGTATGAACGTACCTATAAATGACATTCGCCTACATGGAAATGTTAGAAGTAAGATAGATAAGAAAGAAGACTCTTTTAAAGAGTTAGTAAAAGACATTGACCAAAATGATCTTATTCACCCATTGGTTGTGTATCGTATAGATGACCATTACTATTTAATTGCAGGACACAGGCGTTTGGCTGCATTACAAGAACTAGGTATTAAAGAAGTACCTATCTTTGAAAGACCAAAACCAAATGGTGACTTTACTAGATTGCAACTCTCTGAGAACACAATGCGTAAAGACCTTACTCTATATGAAGAGATAATGGCCTTTAAGAATATGGTTGATACCAAAATGACCATAACTGAAGTAGCATCCAAGTTTGGACATTCATCTGATTATGTCAAAGCAAGGGTTGGTCTAGGCAATCTCATACCTCAGTTGCTAAAAGCAGAAACCTTTGAGAACATAGATAAACGATTTTTATCTGAGTTGAAAGGATTTGCTAAGCATCATAAGAGCATTCAGAAAGAGGCGTTGGAATGGATCGCAAAAAAGAATAAGCAGTCTGTTAAGGAATACTATGAAGATGAATTTCTTGACGAGTCTTATGACCTATTTAATTACCCAGGTCTTGCTGATAATAAGTTCCCTAGAGAAACGATGGTTGAATTCTGTGATACTGCATTCAAAGAAGATGAGTATGGTACAGAACCAGAGGAACGGTTCAAGAATCTTCAAAAAGCGTATGGATACAAAGTAAAGAAAGCTCCTACCCTATTTGCTGATGAAGAATACAATGATTATTGTTCTGATATGGAGTTTGTCAAATTCATATGGACGGAAATCTACCATAAGGATGCGTATGATGCCTTTCATAAGATAAAGATAGATAAAGAACTGATGCAGTGGGATATCCAATGCCAAAAAGGTATTATGCCTATATTCTTAAGATATATCTTTCTTAGAGAATGTTGTGGTCAATCCTTGCAGAAACCAAAGATAATGGCTTGGAATGGCGATTGGGATGAACCTATTATCAAAATAGGAGGTAAAAAGAAAGTATCTACTGACACCTCATCAAAGGAAAAGATAGATAAAGGTCAATACCATTTGCAAACCAAGAAGTTCGGTCGTGCTGTTGCTACTGATTATCTCAACTACTTGAAAGACCAGATATTCGTGTCTCAAAAGAAAGGTTGCGCTCCTTTGATCAATGCGGGAGTGAATGGTAGTCATATTGAAGATTGGATGATCAAACAAGGAACTACTTTAGGCTGTATTAGTGTTGGAAGTCACATGGATGGGTATAACCTAGATAGAATACGTAGTGGTCTACCTAAGGCTTACACAACTGATCTATTGAAGACCAAGATATACGAATGCCTTATCTTGGAATCAATGAATCAAGCATCATTTAAAGAACTAAATAAACTTGCCAAGAAATTGGGTTTAATGAACCTAAAAGAATGGTTTAAAGTTCAGTGGGCAAGTTCTGATAATGATGAGTTTAGATTTGACGTACTTAGTTGTTTCTCTATTGCAAATCTTACTAAGATAAGCACTGGTAAGAAGAAAGACATCATAGAGTACGCCATACAAAACAAAACTCCATTCCCCTTCTTGAATATTTTCAGTAGTAAGGAAGCTGAATGGGATACCTTGTTCTTGAAATATGTTTACTTGGACAAGAGTAAGTTGTACAATGACTAAAGTTCTTTAATTAGAACTGTATTCCAATGGAGGGCGGTTCATGTTTCCGTCCTCCATAAATTTCTACTCAATCCCTACAGAATTGGACTTTTGCATTAATGGTCATATCCCACCACTCTACTTTGCAATAGGCAACAGCACCTTTAAGGGAACCATCTTTACAAGCGAACAATAGTGGTTGCGGTATGTAATGGTCACCAACTATTGATTTTAGTGAGTTGAAGATATGTGGTAAAGTTGACAATTGTCTCTTCATGTCCTTTAGAGTATCCCGATCGTAGAGTTTGTCTGATGGGTGAGTAAAAAAATCATCATATTGAGTGCCTATATCCCAGAATGCATTGAGTTCTGATTTTGAATAACCAAGTATCTTTGATTGAATTTCCAGATTATCGACTGCATTGATCGTTCTCCCATACCGAAGGCCCTTCCTGCTGATGGTGCAAACTGATGTATAATCATATAATAATGCATCCCAATGAGTTGCTTCAGCGTGTTTTTCTTTCAATGTTGTTTTCAAATGTTCTATTTCACCATTTAAATGTTCTATTTTTTCTTTTTGTAATTCGATTACATATTGGGCATCCACTTCACCATCTCCTTCTAATTGTATTTCTGTATTAGTTAATCTTATATCTTTATTATAGATCTTTAAAAATTTCTTACCATTTCTCTCTCGAATTGGTTTTCCCTCAAGCCAATTATACAAAGTAGATCGACTAAGACCAGTCTTATCAGATATCTCTGTTAATGGAATCCTAGTATGCTTTAGCCATTCCAATATTTTTTCATTTATTCTTATTGTCTTCAATGTCATTCTTTACCCCTAAAGATATGGTTTATAATACATAAAAATTCACAAACTTTACAAATACTAAAACTAATACTGGACATTTATGTCCCGTATGATTACTTTCATAGGAGGCTATATGTTAATAAAGGATGCGTTAAATACAAAAACCAAATCCGAGTTGCTCCACTTTAAAAGCAACTTAAAAACCCCAAATAAAAAGTCTTATGCTGATATAGTTAAGGCTCATGCGTGGAAAAAATATGCAAGTTCCACGGACACCGAAAGAAAAGATTACAAAGGCAGTTACTATGCTAATCAGATCTTTCATATACGGATGATGACTAAAAAACAGTTATTGAAGTATCATAGAAATATAAATAAGCAGATAGGAGTTAAAGCTGCTAGAAAGGTCAAGAAACCATTCTTATATGGAAAATTTGACCAACGAGTTAAAGATAAAATAGAATTAAGCAGTTATGCATTCAATAGGATGCTAACGCTTTAATTGAGATAGGCCCTTGATAAACCAATCACGCTTCCTTACCCCTTCCTCTTACGAGTTCAAGGGCCTTCTCTCTAATTATGTTAGACTACAAATCTTTAAAGTGTCCCTATTGCGGTTCACCCACAATGGTTGAAGAAAGACCTCAGGTAAATGGAAAGGATGGCAGTATGCTATTTCCATATGAAGTGGTTCTCACCTGCACTAGCGAACATAAACAATTAGATATAT
>Ga0080013_1006781_pt1 | contig 10044 bp, 10 predicted proteins | sample ETNvirenome_6_85_FD_69236 | JGI IMG/M metagenome (GOLD analysis project Ga0080013, IMG submission 69236) | Marine viral communities from the Pacific Ocean - ETNP_6_85 (SPADES assembly) (version 2) | ecosystem: Environmental > Aquatic > Marine > Oceanic | place: Pacific Ocean | collected 2013-06-19
TATGACCAAACTCCTTGACCATGTCCCTGATGTCCGTCGTTCTATAGGAATACACCTTGACCAATTCCTCATCTGTTCGCAAGGCTTTGGCGCAGTCATACCAGTCAATAGATGAGCCCGGATAGCGCGCAAGCACACGGTCTATAATTCTCTGAGGGGTACTTTTCTTAATCCAAAAGTAAGGTTGGAAGTCTTCGACTATCTCTTCGATGAGTTTTCCATCAGCGTCACGCCACCGTTTGTAGATGTGGTCGGGACCTTCTGGGTCTGGTCTGAAGACATCGATAATCATGCTCAATCCTCCTCATACTCTTGGTCGATGACTACCATTAGGAAGTCAGTACTTGCTTGCTTGAGTACCAGTACACTCTCGTCACCTGTGTGAATGTCAAGTTCTCCACTAGGGAGATTCTCTAATAATTCAGGTAACCAATAGTCGAATGCTGAGCGTGCAGAAATGTCAGGCGAATCGATGTCAATCAGCGGGGCTCGTACAAACATCTTACCTCTGTTTGATGAGCCACCACGAATTACCAACTCTTGCCCTTGTGCATCGAACTCAGTTTTACATGCAAACTTGTCGCCTAATACTTTACTAAACTTACTTGCAGGTTTCAGGGAATCGGCTGTAACTTTGGCATGGTACTCTAATGGATACTCTGACCAAGTTCGCCACATGTTCTCTTCGCTCTTTGTAATGAGTCGCTTGAACAAACCAACCTTATCTTGTGATTGAATGTAGGATGACGTTGGTAACTGTAGGCTCGACGCAGGTGCTATGATATGCAGAGTACCTGCCTTACCTGTCTGCGTAATCTTAAGGTCACCACTCTTCATGGTTCCCATGAATGCCTTGACCTTGGCCAAGTCGCTGATGTTTACCTTACCAGTCTGATTGACATCACACTCAACCTTTCTTCGGATGAAGTGTGTGTCTTTACCAACTGATGCTTGGATGCCATCGGTCTTGGCCTCGATGACCAAGTCTACTAGGTCCTTCCCGAAACTTTTCAGGAAGCCCTTGAGTTTGCTGTGTGAAATTGTAAAGTCTGTCATAGTATCATATCCCGTAAAGGGTGAGGGGAGGGGCAGGACGGAAATTGAGAAAACGCCCTTGCGGATAATCTGACGAGATTGATTCGCCCCTTTGACTCGCAACCCTCAACACGTCGACTATCTTGTGGAAAAAAGTAGGTGGTCCACCTCGCTAAGCCGACATGAATGTAATCATAGCATATTGTCCCTCATCTCAGCGAGGCCATACCAAGCGGCTTCCTCGCCTTTCTTCGTGACAAAGTATACTCTCTCCTGTCCTTTCAGATTGGAATTGGTCTTCTGTTTGAAGAAGTCAACGAAGTGACGTACTTCTCCTGTGGCTGAGCCATCAGTGTTGCGCATCACTTGTGCCTTGCACCATAGTATTTGGAACAGGTCGTTGGTCGCACTCTTTTCCCATGCGAACTTCCAACCATCGAACCCGACCTTACCCTCTCGGTCTTCCTTGAGATGTGTCTCCCAGAATACATCGACTCCGAGGCTGTTGAGTTGGCGACAGATTGCAGTCAATTGACGGAATCGAGTAGCACGAATGCCCCAGTTCCAACCAATTTCCTGATTGATTTTTGCATGGGATGCATCGACTGCATCCTTTGCGTCTGTATCTAAGTCGTAGATTTTCATGATATCCATGCACATGCCGTCGTACTGGTCAACTGCAGTGACAAGGAATGTCTTGAGCATAGGCCCTTCAAATCCTTCTTCGTGTTGCTTACTAGCATACTCTACAGCAGCCTTACCGATGTTCATGACACGTTGATAGGTCTCGATGTAATCATACGCTGTGCGGTCCTCATACTGCATTACCCAAGGTCCAAAGGTACGGAAGCGTGGGTCGTCCCGATAGTGTGCTTGCTTACAAGCCATAGCACCATTATCGAAATCTAACGCCCATAGCATCTCTCCGTTCTTGAATCGTTGTGCATGTGCATCCATGACGATACCTGTCTTACCTGTACCTTCATGACCCACAACACCACAGAATATGTGGGATGGGACAATCTTTGATGCAGACTCTTGTGATTTCATTTCCTTGATAATATCAGGAAAACTGCTGACAAATGCTTCAGAGGTCGCTTGTGCCTGTGGTGCAACTGGTGCATCTTCGGGAACAACTTCCTTCTCTGCTTCACTACTCTCTGCTAGTGCTCCCCATCCGCTCATCACTGGTCACCTCCGAACTGGTCAAGAGATGTGTTGCCACCAGTAGCCGCAGGGCGAGCCGTGCGTGGTGGTACAAACACACCTAGTGCTGTAACGCTTGGTAGGGTGTCGTTGTTGTAAGGACGCAACTTGAGGCGACCGATGACGATAACCTGTGTGCGCTCTGCGTATGGTACCCATTCACCCGAACTCTTCTCGTAGTCGAATGGATGCTGTTCGTCATACAATGCACCCGGAATCCAGACAGTGACCTCGGAGTGAGGGCTGTCACGACCGTTGCGTGATTGCAATGCTAGGCTAGTGATGCTCATGCGGAATGAGCGGCCTGTTGAATCGTACTCGGAAGCCATAGGCTCCTTGTTCAATCGACTGACGTATCCTTTGGTGATGACGATTGGATTCATTGTGTTGCCGTTGGGCAACTGAATCTTGCGGTCACCGTGTGCTTCGACAAGTTCACTGAGGTCCACGTATTCCTTGTGCATCTGGTCATTTGATAGCAGACGCTCAGGGCGTAGTTCAGCACGTAGGTTTTCAGGTACAAACGAATCTGTGTACTCCACTGTTTCGTGGAAGTTACGGTTCGTGTACAGTGTGTCTCTACCTTCTTGGGTAGGCGGGACTACCTGAATCTTACACGGTGTGTAATACTGGTAGTCTGTGTCCATTGACTTGTTGGTTAGGGCTACTCGCCACATACCAATGTCATTTGAGCGTTCATCTGAGCCGAGGAAGTACATATTGCGCACCATACTTGTCGGTGCCATTGGCTTTCCAACATTGTTGCTCGCCTTGTTGGTATTCAATAGGCACAGGATAAGGTCGTTGTGTTCAAACGCGAACCAAGGTAGTTCACTGCCGTCTACGCGTTCACCTGTAGGTTCACCGTTGATACACCAATTACCTTCTTTCGCAGTTACAATACCAATGACCTTCTCGCTGATAGCGCGGTCCTGATTACTACCGAATAGGTTCAAGGCAGACTGCCTTGTCTTTTCCCGTTGGTCTCTAGGCGCATCTTCGATGGCTACCATCATACCGACATATGTCGTTGTCTCTCTGCTACTACCACCAGACGCACCTAAGTTACGTGTTTCGATTACAAACATCTCTGCCCATTCAACGAGGAGATATTCATCCTCTTGATGGGGGTTGTCTACTTCAAACTCTTTATTCAGCCACGCCTTGAACTGATTTCCGGCTTCTTCAATACCGATACTCAGTCTTTCAGCGTAGGCTTGCAGACGTTCTAGTACACCTGTTGGCCATTCATTCTTTTTGCTTTCGTCTTCCATTTTCATCTCTCCATATTTTTCTTTAATTTTGCTACAAAGTACTCAACAAATGCCAAGTCGTCGTCAGGCCACTGTGTGGCCAACATGACGAACTCGCCATAAGTGAGCATGAACTTGTGCCAATCATCTTCACTCTCCATGAGAGGCTTGGCTCTGAATCGGAGGCCCTTAAGCACTCCGAGTCTACTGTTTCCTGATTCCAATGCTTGGGTCAGCAGGGCAGTTACCTGTGGGAAAGCACTACCCATCAGATTGAGGGCGGCTTTGTTGAGTGTGTTTGTGTCTCGCTTGAGGTGTTCTATTAGTGCACTGTCTTCCTTGGGCAATGCCTGTAGTGTGTCGATGCATCTTCGTAGGCTACCACCATGCAATCGATTGAGAGAGCCGTAATGGTCTGTCCACCCCGCAGGTAGCCCTTCCTCCAAATGAATACGGTGGAGGCATTCACAGGCATCTGCATCAGAGAGTGGCTTGAAGATGTATGTCATACATCTGTCTCGGATTGCACTGTTTATGCGACCGACATCATTGGCTGCTAGGATGAAGATGGTAGTCTTGTGACTATCCTCCATGATTTGTTTGAGGGCTTTCTCCCCTTGGGAAGTATACTCATCCGCTTCGTCTAGGAAGATGATGCGGCGACTGACACCTAGTCCCTTCTGCTTACTGATGCTCTTGAGTTCTCTTACAGCATCAATACCCCTGTCATCACTGGCATTGGTGACAACGAAGTTCATCGGGTCAAAGTATTCACCAAGCAAGTCTCTTGCTAATGCCTTAGCAGCACTACTCTTTCCTGTACCCGATGGACCAACGAACAACAGGTTGGGTGGGCATGAGTCAAGATTCCACTGCATCGCAGCCTTCTTGTACTCCTGACAACCTACGAGTTCACTCGTGGTAGTGGGTCTGTATTTCTCTCTCCAATCCATTTTGGCTCACCTTATTCTTTTCTTGTTTCTATTTAACTAGAGCCTCTAATTTGTCATTTCTATGAGGTCTGTCAACTGTGCTACATCACTATATCCTAAGTTATCATCTACATAGTCTAGGTTTGCACCTGCGAGCGACAACGTGTCGAGTTTGAAATCAGTTACCTCCACGGTCACGACGACCGCGTATTCATCTATGGGTAACCAGTTGAGGCCCGCAAGCATACCTTGCTGTGCTAGACGCTGACGCATGTGCTGTGCAGGACCAAGCGGTACTTCCAGTTCACCTACCTCATACATTTCATAGCCATCCATTGCAGCCACACGCACGAATGTATTGAACTCCTCATCCTTGCGAATAGAGGCGACGAGGAGATTGATGTGGAATGCATCCTTGAGAATCATCCAGCCACCTTCCCCACCTACCTGAAATGGTCCCGTTAGTGTAAGGCGAATGCGCTGTGAATTATCAGCCGTTTCGATGAGTTGGCCCAGTTCGGAATCTGCTTCCATGAGTCGCCCCTCTTTGGTTGGTAATTTGCTATCTGTTTTGCTGAGAAAAGAAAGCCGGTCGGCATAAGGTAACTTGTGAATATCCCAGTCATCATCTAGTGCAAATATATCTGTCAGATATTTGATGTTACAGCCGTCTGCCTCTACTTCAAATACACCTTCCTTCTGTATGGGAGGTTGAACAACCTTACCGATAATCTGCCTATCTCTACCATAGAGCACACCCTTGAACGTACCTTCTGGGAACTCCGTGATGTGCAGGTACCTACGTGGATGTTCGATGGTCTCAACGTACACTTTTGTAGGCGTACTCGTCTTCGTCCACGCTCTATAGACTGGGCCTCTGAAAGCCTGTCCGGGTTGCATGGTCTTGATATCCATGTCAATGATTTCCTCCTTGAGTAAGCGATTGATAATCTCCGTAGGTGACATTGTATCAAGCATTCTTCTGACAGACATCATGCTCTGAGCACCTGCGTCTGTCAGGTAAGATACCATCTGTAAGAATCGGTCGATGGGCATGATAGGTGGTTCATCTGTGGCCCTTGACCAGAAGAGCATTGCTTCTTTCTCATTCATTTTGCTGGCAATTTGGAGAAAGCCAAGGTCTTGAATCCGACCCATGAGCATGAGGGCTTGCTTGACAGTCATGCCCTCGCCCCCATACTCAGGTGATTCCACCGCTAGGAGTGGAACCATCGGTTTGCCTGCAAGTGACTCATCCCATACTAGAGGGGAGATGGATAACTTGCGGCATACATCCTCGCGTATCCAACGAATCGAAATGAACTGTCGTTCAAAACGTGAGTGCTTCGGGTAGAAGATGTCGATGAGTTCCTCCAGTTCAGAGCCTGTATCACGTATCGACTGCTCAATCAAGTTGAGGCACTGTTGGAAATACTTCCAGCGGTTTTCTTTGTCCGTTAGGATTTTCCTATTTAATCGCCTGAGATTTTCAGCGATGTCTGCTGCCTCTGCGAGTAACATTATGCATTCACTACTCCATCCCACTTGGCACCCTTGCTCATGTTGTCCTTCGCCCACAATGGTTGTAGGTTGTTCAGCGCCCAACACTTCTTGAAGTCAGGGTGGTCTGTTGAGTCGAAGTCGAATGATGATACAGGACGGATGTGGTCTATGTGCCACTCACTCATATTATCCCATGACATACCATCTGTGAATTGAGATTCAAATTGTGACATCAGTTCGTCAGGCGTGAAGGATAGATATTCCCACACATTTGATTTCTTATTCTTACCTGAAATTACACCCCTGATACCAAGACTAAATCTTGCACTAAGCCTCACCATAGGGCTGCTATCTACCCAATGCTGCCTCAGGCATTTGTTGGAACAATACTTGATTATACTACTTCGTGTATTGGGCATGAAAGTCTTTCCACAATTTTTACAATCTTTGGATTGTATGGGATTATCTATCCTCCATTGTTCTTGTAATTTACTACATCTAATTTTATTCATTTCACTTATACAAGTTTCACTACAATACTTCGCATAACCTAAATAGGACTCAAATGAACTATTACACCATTCACAATCCTTCGTAATGTATTGTTTACCATTTAACTTTCTTGGCGCTTGACTATTGGCTAGTGCCTGTCTGCATTTTCTACTACAAAACTTACCCCTAGAACGATATAATTTGAACGAATTACCACACCATTCACAGTCCTTGAACACCTCGACTTTTGGTGGTGCCAATGCTCTTTTCCTGTTATTACTATGAACCCTTTTACATTCCTTACTACAAGTATTAGAGCAAGCATGACCGATGTATGAAGATTCACAAATGATGCATACTTTTTCGGCTTTACTTTGGTCACCTATTTCACCATAATGCACATACTTGTTTCGGATATGGCGAGTCTTGTCTTTCCAACGCTTCTTGGTAGCACGCCTCCTTTCTTTTTGTTCATCTATGAGGACTTGGTTTTTCATATACAGTCGGTTTTTCCTGAGTCTATTTTCCTTAGAGCATTTATCGCTACAAGTAATGCTTCGTGAACTTCGTATATTTAACGAGGCTTCACCTTTGTTAGCCAAGCCTACAGAAAACTCGGCATCGCAGATAGCGCAGTTCTTAGTTACCATCTGTTTCCCTCAGTTCTGTGAGGGAATGTTGTATCGCTTTCGCTAGGGATGCCGCTTCCTCTTGGCTCAGCCTCACGCCCTCTCTCGTGAAGCCCTTGCCACTGGGATGCTCTTCTGTTCGTCTGACTCGGATATCGATGAGCGCAGGTGCGTCACCTATTGGGTCGGCTATGCTCATGACAGTCTCGGCCTTGCCTTTCCACTTCTTGGAAATGTTAGGTACGCGCCATTTAATTGTCTGAGAAAAACCTCTGGTCACGCTGTCACCTCCACGCCTTCATTTATCAAAACGCACATGAGGCAAGGTTCAGTATCGGTGCAAGTGGTAGAATGTAGACACTCAGTTTTCTCTGACTGACTACCCGCACCCCTAGTCATGTGACTCACGCCGTCACCTCCGCACATTCGTGGCACTCTCTACATCTATCTGAGAGTTCTTCTCCACAGTACTTGCATTGTTGCGCCTTCAAGTAAACATAGTTCTCACACTCACCTAATCCACACAATTGTGCATTAGGCTCATCACAAGAAGCCCATACTTCGGAGGCGCAAATTGTACATTTCACTTCAATACCAATCCAACCCGCTTCAAACAGTTCGTCCCGTACAACCCATTGATGGTTGCAGTAACTCATGCTATCACTCCTCCTCGTCAGAGCGCGGGTGGAATACTACTACTGAGCCACGTACATGGGGTGGTAGTAAGTCTCCTCCAAACGGACAGAACGTACCGAGTACTCTGATAGCGTCATTCAATTTGTTGTCAATCATGTTGATAATCTCAGGGCGAGATAGAGCAACGTAAGTTACTTTCTTCGCTTTGTACTTGAGCATTAAGTCATCACCGGCTAGTAAGCCAAAGTCGTATGGTTCCATAGGAACTGATGTGTCACACACTGGGCAAGTAATCACTACCGACCATTGTTCAACCAGTTCTGTGGCCTTTCCATCTTCAGTCTCATGTCCCTCTGGTAGAGTCATCTCTTGCTGACCATCGAATGTCCATTCACCTTCCTCTAGTGGAAAGGCTGACAATGGTGTCGAGCAATCAGGACAGGGCCATTGCTGTGCAATCTCCTGCCGCTTCATCAACTCTTGCATGTGTCTCTCTTGTGGGCTTAGGTGTTGTACGTCTACGAGTTGTACTTCGCTTTCGTCAACTTCCCAACCAATTCCTTCTACTAGGATTTTCATACGTATCCTCGCTTGTGCAGCACTAGGGTTATTCTCCTGCTGCACTAACTTTAGGCTTCGCTCTCCTTCTCTTACGTAGGACAGCCCTAAACCTGCGGGTTCCCATAACCCATTGATTCGTAGGCGTTCTAGTATCTCTCTTGCGTTATCTTCAGGTGTGTTGTCTACTACTTCTTCCATTATTTTCCCTCTTTTCTGTCATCCAAATAAACGTGTTACAACAATGTGCCGGTATCATCTTTGCCCCTGTGAGTGTTACCAATATAGGTGTCTTTTCTGTGAAGGACTCCTCACAATTAGGACACTCTGAGATAAACTCCATCGCTCTCAATAGTAAAAGTACCTCTTGTTCTTCGTCTTCCCCATTCGGTCGCGCACTCTCAGGTATAGGTATGGTTGAACCTACGAGGGGCACCATTGTCCCCTCGTAAGTCCAGTTACCATCCTCGTCGATGTCTTCGACATTCATCATTATGCCACTATAATCTTCTCTCAATGCAGCACCTCTGAGAACATCGGGACATTCTCCAACTGAGAGTCGATGTCTTGTCCAGATATTGCACGAGTGGTGATGTCACCAAGAACTTTGTGTACCTTCTGTAAGCGGTCTTGGAAGGTGTTGAAGTTCAACGTGCTACCCTTGAGCACCTTACCATCTTCGTCTTGCCACTCTGGCTTGTGTGTAATTGCACCAGTCAAGATGTTGTAAACGTGGTATAGTGAACCTCGGTCCTCATTACTCACTGCAACCCAAGGCTCGGAGGGCCTTGTCCATCCCTGTCCCATGAGTCTCCACATGTGTCCTCTTGTGATAGCAGTGACTTCTCCGTCATCATTCCGCTTGAGGCTAGGTTTAGTGATAAGGCCATTGCGCTCACAGATAGTCATCAACTTCTCAAAGGTATCACGGTTGACCTCAACGTCACGCATCGATTCTGCTACAAGTATTTCCCTTGCAGCCATTTCGATAACACCGTCAATCTTCTCAGCCAATGCATCGAAATCGTATGAACCCAATATACCGTTAGTGTGCTTGAGGCTAACGAGTGTTGCTCGGTCGCCCATAACCATACCATTCGTACAAACTAATCGCTCGGCAATTGCCTGCACCTTGAATGTACTTGAACCGTCGAGGCTGTTGTGAATTGCGATACCGATTCGGTAGTCGCCATTGTTTCTAAAACCACGCTGTGTCCATTTATCTCCAAGACTTTTACATGCTCTATTCCAGTCGACATTGGTTGTTACGTCGAGGAAGCACGCTGCTCGCTTACCTTCATCCCACGCCAATACCTTTGCATTATATCCACGCTCTGCAGCCATATCTAGCACAGGGCCGAATCCATCACGGTAAGGCATAGGGTAGTAGGAACTACTGAAAGTTCCAAGGTGTGCACCTGCCGGTCGCTTATCGTCTGCATACAATGGGTTGAAGATGTGATAAGACGCTGCCTGACCTTGTGCATTATTTACACGAGCCATCGTTGAACCCATCTCATCGCTACCACTGTCGTACAGAACGAATGCAGGCTTGCGTACTGGGTCAAAGTCCCAATCAGCGCTCGCCTTTTCCTTACGTCCGCCAGAGAATAGCATGTTATCGAACGCGCCTTCCGACTGCTCGACCTTCACACCGTCTACGATAATATCGGGAGCGGATGCATCTACCCAGATGGGTGTCTCGTCATCTGCACTCTCTAATTCATCGAGCGGTTCTCCGTTCTCCAATGCATTCACAATAGCGATTTGCTCTTCTGTTACATGCATGGGCGCAGCATT
>Ga0080013_1006782_pt1 | contig 10044 bp, 16 predicted proteins | sample ETNvirenome_6_85_FD_69236 | JGI IMG/M metagenome (GOLD analysis project Ga0080013, IMG submission 69236) | Marine viral communities from the Pacific Ocean - ETNP_6_85 (SPADES assembly) (version 2) | ecosystem: Environmental > Aquatic > Marine > Oceanic | place: Pacific Ocean | collected 2013-06-19
ATTTATTCCCATATAATCTTGTATGTAAATTTAACTCGCTTTGAAGAGTTGTAACTTGTGGCTGAGGGCTAAATAATGTGTCCATTAAGATATGCCTCTCACAAGCCTTTCTTCTCCAAGCCCCTCCACATTCACCACATAACTCCAATCCATCCTCACACTCACCACATTCTACTCTCCCATCCCAACAATGTCCACAATTTTCCACCCCTTCTCCATTACAATAATCACAATCGGTAGGGACAATCCCACCACCATCACATTCTTCACAAGTTGCCATTAAATCCCCCCTACCCTCACAAACCTCGCACTTTACTTGCATCTCTCCTTCACAAGTTTTACATTCTTTGCCATCATCATCTTCACCTAAGCCGTCACAATCTTCACATTGGACATATCCTACTTCACCGATGGCATCATCACACGCCTCACAATCTTCTCTCATCTCACCCCTTCCGTCACAAGGTCCACAATCAGCATCTATTTCGCCAACACCATCACATTCTTCACAGGTTAAATGACCCTGACCACCACATTCTCTACAATCTACTTCGGCCTCTCCCCCACAGTCTTCACAAGATACTTCTCCCTCTTCACAAACCTCACATTCAGGAATAGCCCCTTCGGTTGTTCCACATAAAGAACAAATACTCACCATATCTTTATCACTAAAGGCTTCCAACCAACTTAGGAGAGGGATATGCGGGTCTTCAGTGAATGGTGATGCTAATAACTCCTTACTCAATTTTCCCTTCATAGGTGATGTGTCAGTGGCTGGAATTATCTCTAAGGGGAACCTTGGCATCATAGTATTCCACATTGATGTAAAATTACCATCCATAAACAATAATGATTTTTTAACTACTTAAAGTTAAGCAATCTTTAAATAGCAAAGATTAAATTAATTATCATGGATGTATTCAAGGCCAACCCAATGAAGGGAACTTCATTTGAGATATCAGACGAGGGCGATGATGAATATAATTTAAGAATGATGGGTATAAATGAAACAAGAGATACGGATGAAATTAATGACATGATTGAACAAATTACTCAAAGAATGAAATACTATCAAGGAAAATACACCAAGGCCAAAAAAACTAATGATAGGGGTGAAATGATATCTTCATTGAGAAACTTTAAGGCTTTAGAAGGGGCAAGACAATCATTAAGATGGGTTCTTAAGGATAGTTCAGTAAAACACCCTCTTTACTAATTATTTATTAGGCTCAAATGGTAATTGCATTATTTTTTTCCAAATAACTATATTTTGTAAATCTTCATCTGTTAATAACTCATCGGGAAAATTACTAATTGTATCATATTTAATCAAAAACTTATTAGCCTTTTTTACACCCCATCCTTTAACTCCTTTTATATTATCACTAACATCCCCTACTAAACATTTCCATTCAATTAATTGATAGGGTTTAATATCCCAATCTTCAAGAAATGATTCATAAGTTATGTGCTTTCTTAAATTATGGATAGAAATATCACCCTCCCACGATAAAAATTGATACATATCCATATCTTCACTTAAAACAACTACTGAGTTTCCTAATTCTAATTGTTCAATAACTTGTTCAGCAATTAAGTCATCACCTTCTTTGAAGTCATCATAAATTCCTTTCCAATTATCTTCTATTTGCATAGCATTAAATCCACACTCTTCAATCCACTTTCTAATATCATATCCCTTATGTTTAGTGGCTTTGACCCCTGATTTATGAGATTTATAATTTTTAAAAAATCTTCCTCTCTCTCTTCTCCCATAAATGCCATCATAACAAACTATTACTTCATCAATATCATCTACCATTTCCATTTTTACTTTGAAATGATTAATATCTCTTTGCATAATTTTATTAATTTCATTTTTATAATCTTTTGTAGAAATTAAGCCTTGATTATGGTGTCTTTTCCACCACCAATAACTTTTTCCCTTTTTGTGTTTTTGTCTTTCAAATCTTCCCACAAAAAGACCTCCATCTAATATAAACACCGCCATATTTATATAGGTAGTGATTAACTACCTAAAACTTTGGATTACCTTGTATGAAAATTAAATTGTTGGAGTGGTATCATAAGTGAATGATTCACCCTCAGGAGTCTTCAAACTCTTTAATCTCACAACTGCATTTTGATTTCCTACTTGTAAAATTGGCATAGAAGCATTAGCCGTTTTAATTGCTTCGGCTCCTGATTCAAGGTCTTTAACAACTACTGTAACTTCATAACCGGGATTAAAAACTAAATATATATGTTCCTCATCTAAAAGAGTAAATGATTTTCCACCCTCACCCCATCTACCTCCTGAGCCTAAGTTTTCTTTAATAGCAGAACCTGTAGAGATGGATTGGAAAGAGGGTCCTTCTTTGGGCAATTCGGAATCAGCCTTGAATAATTGATTGGTGTAACCAAACATATCTACTCCAAACATAATATCACTTCACAAAAACTCCGAGATAAAAGAATGATGCGATTTTAATCCCTCAGCATTAAATTGTCCTGTAGTCATTCCGCCCCCACCTAATACAGGTCCAGTCGGAGGGGCTGGTATCCCACCACATGCATCATAAAGAGGTTGGCTACTTGGATGTCCGTGAACTGGCTTTCCAATACCCAATGCATTATAGTCGCCACAAGGCTTATCCATGTCTACTGTTTGACCTGCATTAACTGAATTAGAAGGGCAATTACAAGGATAGGTCTTCTTTAAATAAGTAAATGGAAGAGGTAGTTCTACAGTCCTTTCACCTAATTTATCAGATATGATTTCTTTAATTACTGGAAGTCCTTGGGCGTTTCTATGCCAAAAAAGCGGTTTGTTTTTTGAATAAAAATCTCTATAAAGTAGAAAGTTTTCCATAGTATCTATTATTAATTTTTGAGGAACTGTATTTGAATTTGGGGCAAGAACATAAGGGACATAGACTTTCCTTCCTAATGAAGTAGTAGCACCCTCATAAACTCCTATTTCCTGTGGAGGTGCTACCATGTATTCATCAAAAGGGCATTGGGAATTTAAGTAAGTTATTGCCCTTGGAGGTATAGAGAGGGTTGTCACCCATCTTCCAGTTGCTTCATCAAAACCACCATTGATAGGGGTTGAACTTCCTTGAACCCATTGCATACTACCTGAGGCACACTTTATAAATAATCCCATTGACCAATATTTATTATTAATAGCCCCTGTTTTAATATCTAATCTTGCATCACCCCTTGTAATTCCATTATCTCTCATTTTTATAAGCCATATAGAACCATTAATATAATACTCTTCAACAGTTTCTACCCTTACTGAAGGGCCTATAGACCAACCTTCTGTTTGACCACCTACTGCATCATAGAGTTCTAACCAAGTTGGTAATGAAACATTAGCCCATTGAGTTTGTGGAGATATTTGTGGTGGTTGGTGAAAAATAATCTTAGGCGACCCAAATAATTCTTTTTCTTCAGTAGGTAATTTTCTCTCCGCACTTTTAGACCATGAAGGGGCTATTGGTTTAAATGAAATAGTTATGTCCGGGATTGGTCCTCCTTCAGCATATTCGGGATAATCAATTTCCACCTCACACGATATTGAATAATTTTTAAATTTCTTCCCGTATTTAGTATTCGGGTCATAAAGAGGATGTTCTATTTTAATAGTTTTACCCCACTTATCCTTTAAGGATTTAGCCTCCTCCAAATCCAAAGGACTTAATCTATTAACACATTTCCAAGTTCCATCGCTTTGTTTAAGAGGTGTTTCACCGAATGGGCAATCACCCCAACCTGTCGGGACATGCTCCTCATCTTTGTCTGTGTCTGTGTCTGTGTCTGTGTCTGTGTCTGTGTCTGTGTCTGTGTCTGTGTCAGTGTCAGTGTCTGTGTCTGTGTCCTCATCTTCCTTTTCCCCAAATATAGTATCCCAATTATAATATGCGGCGAGTCCTATCCCTCCTAATACTACAATTCCTAAGACATCAGTAGAATCTACCATATCCCTTATTGACAAAAACGACTATTTAATAGTTTTTACAATTATGATTCCCAATCAGTAATAATTACACAAGGGGTTTGGAGTTCTTGAGCAGTTTTTATAATCCTTTGAGTTTCTTTCCCAGCACAAGAGGGAAACGCAAGTAATAAAGATGAATCTTCAACTATTTTTAAATTTCTAACATACTCAGCAGACTTTCCATTCTTATTCCAATTGAGTTTATGATTAACTATTGGAATACCCATGTTTATCGCCCACATTATCGCTAACCTATTAGCACCTCTCAAACCTCCAGATACAACCTTTTTAGGTAAGCCATACTCTAAGATTATTCCTCCTAAAGCCCTTTCTAACTGGTGGTATTCTGTAAATGTTCTTGCACCTACTATTCCTAATGTATATTGCCCTTCCATCTTATCACGGAAATCACAATATATTTTTTACCTATTTAAAGATGCTCCTCTCATTTTAATACATCGCATAATCAAATATAATGGTGCATGGCGTAGGATAATCACTATGACTTCTAATAATTATACCTCTCTCAACATTTCTTTCTTTCAAAGCATTATCCATCATCACAATCATAGATTTCATATTATCTCTTCTATCAGCATATGTGTTTCCATTGGGGAAAAACTGTATAACATCATCTCCTCTTTTGGTAAATCCTTTATGAATTTTAATAAATCCATATTTTCTCAAATCAATCATAATATCATACCTCCCTAAGGATACTCCTATTAAAACTTATGCCTTAATCGTCTATGGTGCATTCAATAATTCCAAAGGATTATTCATAAAATGGGGTTCAAAAACATAATCCTTCCTTGAACCTCTCTTAACTATTCTACAATTATTTTTTCTTTTAGCCTCTTTGATTTCATCTAATGTAAGCCAACCTTTTATTTTCAACAAAGTTTGAGCCTTATTTATTTGTGCATAAATATAGACATCAAATTTTTCTTGCTGAATCCACATCACATCACTGAAAGTAGTTTTTAAATCTACTGTTTTATTGTTGATTTTAAAATCAGGTTCATTCCATCCTTGTTTAGTATATTGATACCACTCATAATCAAACCCATTGGATTTTAAATAATCATCTAATATCATTTCACCTAATAATCCCACATAATTAGTCTCACACTTAAACTTATTATGGGTTTTTTGTGCGTCAAACCTTTTTTGTTCTGTCTTTGCTTGAGATATTTGGTCAGGCCTTATCTCAATTCTTATCTCTCCCATTAACATCCCACCAGTAATAAATCTAATAATTCGTGCATAGGCCTCATCTTATCATCTTCTTCAAGCCAAATATTAGGACAAATTGTGTGGATAAACTTACCATATTTTTCCACTTCCCAACAATAATTCCAACCCTTTAACTCTACTTGTGGGTTTTCTAAATCTCCGGTTGTCACCCCCCATACTGCTATTGCATTATTTTTAACATACTTTTCTAATTGTCTTGGAGGGATACATCTTTTAAATTTATCCCAATGGTTCGGTCTCAATCCTTTAATTTCTAAGCCTTGTGTAAATATCTCTATATCTCCATTAGGGTTAGGATTTAAATAATCTTCATAATAACAATTAATATGTTCTAAATCTATGTGCGTGGTAAGCCATTTTTTCGTTGCCACTTCAGATTTAAAACCTACTAAATTACTACTAACTTTATTATGATTATAAGAGCCTGAACCCTTATCTCCCTTTTTCCCATAATGGGCTACTATCTTTTCAGCATATTCTAAACACCATTGTAACTCAGTTGGAGTTAAATCAATTAATATTGAACTCATAATTATCAATCTCCTTTTGACCTATTTAAAGGTTAATCAAAATAATAATGACTTCATTCAAAGAATACCCATCTGCCAAGGTCTGCTTCAATATAGCCTTCATCAATGTGGGTGAGGAACTCATATAACTCATCAAAAGAATCAAACATAAAATTGAAATCCATAATCCCAAATAACCAATTAGGTGCTTTTTCCTTTCCTCCTTCAATAACTACTAAGGTAGGCTTCCTTTGATTTAAACTATTAATTAGTTCATGAATTGTCCCAAACATCCCTATAGAAGGATTAAGATAAACTACTACAAAATCCGAAACATCAACCATTCTCAAATCTACATGCACAATTTCTTTCATTCTTTTTGTAAGTTCAAAGTATCTACCTGAAGACTTTAAACTCATCATCTTAGTTTTTTCCTCATCAATTTCTTTATATGCTTGATAGGAAACGGGCTTATTACAAGGATTAAAAACATAGGCTTTTTTCTTCGCAAACCATTTTTCTGCATCTTCTCTCCATCCCTTTCCATCATCATCCGCATGGTCAATAGGCCCTGCAAGATAACACCTTAATCCATTTAATTTATTCATTTTCTTCACCTTCATTTTCTTATTACTTTGCGTAATAATCTCATCAATAATTTCACTATCGGTATTATTGCCCATCGCTAAATAATTCTCCAATCACCTTTATAACCTTTGCCTAAATAAAATCAAAAACCTTGAGAACAATAAGAAAAGATAAAACAACATTAGTTAAACTAAAGAGTGTCCTCAAAAAAGACATGGTGTGATTATATTTATCAAAATATAATTCCGACCTATTCCTAATGTGGAGCAATTCGTGAAAATCACCCTCTTGGGTTTTATCTATCTTCATTTTCATCACCCATAGAGTTTATAATTTTATAGTGCTTAATATAAGATGCATTAAATCTAAGTGATTCAAAATTGTCATTTGCGACTTCATAAACAACTATCTCTTCACCACTATTTTTAATTATATCTATTCCTATGACGGTGTATAATTTAGCCGTATGGATATTTTCTATAAGGTCTCCTATTTTCATTTGTCATCACCTACTGAAGAAGGGTAGCACATTATACAAACTAACTTTTTGGTTAGGGATGGCTTAGGATAAAGCACATTACATTTGACACATCTTTTCAATTCCATATTATCACCTTTTTTCAATACCACAATTCAGACATACAATGGGAGAAAACTGATAATTTTGAAGTTTTTCCCAATCATGATTACACATAATTCTTAATTTCCTTTCTACTTCGGCATAAGATTTCATTAGTTTAAATTGCTCTTTAACTAATCCATTCATTTCGGCCTCTATTACTTTTATTTTCTTCCTAAGAGTTGTTGCGGAATCTAAAACATCATTAAGATAATATTTAGACATCATATACATCCCCATTTATAGATATTTTTTTATCTTCATAAGGAATTGCGATTCTTCTATAGAGTTCTAATTTGCAACATTCTAAAGAACCTATGATAGCATTTACTGTTTGATATCTAAGGCCTTGCCTATCTAAAGTTTTTTTAATAATTGTGCTAATGATATAATTTAACTCTCCTACTGGATAAAATCCTGTAATCCCTGAAATATTTAATTGGTCTACTATCTTTTCAATAGCGAGGTCATATTTTTTTCTATCGTTAGGTTCAATATAGGGCATCAAATCACCTCATGGGTTATAATATTTTCTTTCCTTCATAAAAACAGGCTCAAAGGGCTTTCTTTCCCTTAGAGGATGTGGAGTGAATGGTTCAGGCTTATATTTCTCACCAATCCCTATCCTAATCATAATTCTTTCCACCATATCTTTAAGTTCAGTAATTTCGGATTGCAACTTATCAAGAATCTCTCTATCTCTTTGGTTCATAATTATCATTTCCTATTATTACCTATATAACATATTCGTTTTATCTCTTAGGCTGATAACCAATGGGGGATTGATATTGATATTCTCTCACCGCACCACAACACGCACATGATTGCAGGACTTTAATATCCCTGTATCTATAGTGTTGTTGGAAACTAATTTGTTGAGTTGTTTCCCATTGGTGTTTGAATGATTTTGATGTGGCGCACTCTACTTCGCCTTGGAAAACTGATGTAATACTTTTTTGACCACACCTTCTACAACCCCATATATGTTTTACCTCTCCTTCGCCTATGGGATTAGTAGATATATGTTTAAATACACATACTCTATTATTTTTAGACCTATTACAAGACCTATCACCGAACTTAACTGCCATATATGTGCGTATAATATTAAGTATATAAGTCTGCCTACTATGCTACCTTTCTTACAACATCTTCATTTCCATGAAATGATATTACTTTAAATTCTCTATTTTGAATATTATAGAGGGTCAAATACCCTTTCATTGAAGAATATCCTAACATTTGCATAAAGTCGGTTTGACCTTGCATAGTAGAAGATACTACTAATGGCACTCCATTATACCAATCAGTTGCATGGGAGTGAGTATGCCCAGTAACAAAAATATCAGGAGGAGTTCTAATAACCATTTGGTCATATTCTTCTGGAGAGAGAGCATTTCTTTCACCCCAAATGGGGGCTAAGTGCCTTTTCTTTAACATATGTTTCATTCCAACAACTGAATCTTCATAAGTTACTTCTTCAATCCTTGGAATAATATCATCCATACCTTTACCATGATATGAAAGCATATCTATGCCATTGAGGTTCACCCTACAAGGATTTCCTACATGGATTGCTGAATTAAACTTTTTTTGAATACAATGCTCTAATACTGGTTGAGGTTCTGCTGGCCTTACTGCATCGTGATTTCCGGGTAAAATTACAGGGATAATATGGTCTGGTAATTCATCTAATTTATTTGCACAAAATTGATATTGCTCATATACATTAGAAATAGTAAGGTTCTTATCTTGGCTGGGATAGACTCCAGCCCCATCAACTGTATCTCCACTTAATACTAAATATTTAATATTTTTAGCCAATTCGTTTGTATTCAACCAATGCATCATTTTATCCCATGTCTCTTCAAGAAAATATTTTGACCCCATATGAATATCACTAATAAATGCAATAGAAATTGGGTCAAAATCTTTCCCTCCCTTATTTTGGTGATTAAGTAATACATCCACATATTGCACCTCATCAACCCAAAACATTTTTGGATTTGTCTTATCAAACCTTCCAGTTATTCCTATAACATCATCATTCATTAATGAATCTACTGATGGGTCTTCTTTCCTTATAAAAACATCCATTACTCCAGTATTATCTTCTAAAGTAACCATTTTTCCTCCTGATTTAGTTCTTCTGGAGGATTCTACAATTCCTACTGTCCTATATGTTTTGTTTTTAAATCCACTTCTTTTTCTTTCATCTGTTAATTCCTTAATAGTTCCTGTAGATTTGAATCCGGCTTGTAATGCCAAAAGTTCAGCCACACCTTCAAATCTATTGTGAAATAATTCAGCGATGCTTTCTACTGAACCAATATTTTTTGATTGACCAACTGGAGGAGTAGTGATGATTTCATCAGGAAAATCTGCCGCATTATGTGACCATGATTTCCTACTCCCGAAATCAAACTTCTTATAACCCATGAAGTATGCTTTCTCTATTACCTATATAATAACAATGGTTATTTCCCATTGCCAAAAAACATCTTACAAGTAGAGCAAACTAATGTTTTAGGGTCTACCTTACATTGCCTTTTACAAGGGCCACCATACTGAATAATTTTTTTAGGATTATTCATTACAAATCCTCCGCCATAAAGTCAAATCTCATCTGCCAAGAAAAATCATCCTCCCAATTATCATAGGGTTCTTCAAAAGAGGGCTTAGGTTGAATAGATTCCATTAGTTTATGATATCCTTTATATGGTAATTGAACATTAGGATATTGGCTTGTAGTGTCCGAATGACCTTTATAAAGATACGGAGTTTTAGCCTCTCTATAATTTAACTCATCTTTTAAAATATAATAAACTGCCTCCTTTAATAATTCATTAGGCCTTTCTGCATAGGCCGTTGAGTAGGGATATATATTTGGGTCCACTCCTACTACTACTTTACCTTCGGGAGTTTCAGCCCACCTAATATTTAATCTCCCTATCCACTCTCCATCATAAGTTGTAAAGTAAGCCGTTGAATTCATTAAAGCAATATCGTGAAAAGGCCCTAACCACGCATCATTATCAACGTGTTCACAAGAATCCCCTGCCCTA
>Ga0080013_1006783_pt1 | contig 10043 bp, 13 predicted proteins | sample ETNvirenome_6_85_FD_69236 | JGI IMG/M metagenome (GOLD analysis project Ga0080013, IMG submission 69236) | Marine viral communities from the Pacific Ocean - ETNP_6_85 (SPADES assembly) (version 2) | ecosystem: Environmental > Aquatic > Marine > Oceanic | place: Pacific Ocean | collected 2013-06-19
AGTCGTGAGGATGGTCGCAGTTTACAATTAATAATTTCGGCCACCGACCTCTTGAAAGTGGAGTTGGAGATCTATAATATTTCTTTTACTGTTCATTAAAAATAATTTAACAATTAATGGGGGGGGTCGCTACTATTTATAGGACATATGATATGCGTTGTACAAATACCATCTAAAGAGGATATAAAATTGAATGACGAAAAACAGGCTAGCCTAGCGGTAGGAGAGAAAAGTGATTTAAAGCCGCGCCCTCCGGCAAAATTAGCGCCTCAAGGTATTAGAACTTTTACGGTGTTCCGAGGGCATGACGAAACAGGAGTATCCGGAGATGGTATTGTGATCGAGGGTGTGGTCCTAGCTACGGGTCAGTGTATCGCTCACTGGCTCTACCCACCACCCCGGGGAAGTATCGCTGTTTTTGACTCTATCAACGATTTTATCAAAGTGCACATTCGCCCTCATCCGACTAACCAAACAATCATCACCTACGAGGACGGAGAACAACAAACTTTTAAACCCGAGAACGATGATGAGGAAAAAGCTCTTGACAAAAAGGAAGTTCAGCCTCTTGCTATTGAGATATCATAAATTCTTTATTTTATTAGTGTAAAGAACAAAGGCGTTAAGGTAGAAACTTTAGCGCCTTTTGTGTATAAAAACACTATTTACCTTATACTTTAAAGGTCTTTCATATGATAAAAACACTATTTGAAAATTGGCGCGAATATCTTTCGGAGGTGAGTACTGAAACTTCCAAGAAAATGGGCGGCCTCCACAAGGATTTGGCCAATACGAGCAAAGACCGGGAAGCTTCCCAGAGAAAGCTTTCTCAAGCTCGACAAAAAATGGCTGATATTGAGGGGGCCTCCAAAGAGAGAGCCGCTGCCGAACAGGCTTTGGCCGCAGCAAGCCAAAAGGTGGCGGCTATAGATAGCATGATTGATCAAGCAGCCGACGCCCAGGAAGCTCTGGCCGCAGCGCAAGCTGATGCTGCCAAAGTTAACGATGCGATACAAAGACTAGCCGCAGATAAAGGAAAAGCGGCAGAATTAGCGCGTAAGGCCGAAGAGACGGCCATTAAAGTGGCAGCAGACGAAGAGAAAGTTGCTGATTCTAGAGGGAAAGTGGAAGCAGCCCTGGGCAAAGCCCAAGATGCCCTCGCATCCACCACCACTGACAGGGCCGCAGCAGAAAAAGAGCGAGCGGCAGCAGAAAAAGAGATGGGTCGAGCCCGGGAGGAAGCGGTGGCTAGTTATGAAGCTGGCGCTGCCGCTGAAAATGAGAGGTCCGACGCCGAGGCAGAATTGGCCAAAGCTCAAGAAGAGGCAGCAGCTATTGCGGATGCTTATGCCAAGACACACGACGAATTTTCCCGAGCGAGAGAAGATGCTGCACGCGAGGGAGAGGAAGAAAAATCTGCGCAAGAGGAAGAAGAAAAAGATAAGGGCGACGAAGAGGCCAAAAAAGCGGCTACTGAAAAGGAACGCATGGCATCACAAGCGGAAATGGATAAGAAAGCTGAAAAGGAACGCGATGAAGTAGAGGCTACTAGAGAAGAAGAGCCGGAAGGCGAAAAGCCCGTTGCTGAAATAAATAATATATTTACTGGCTGGAGAAGATTTATAAGAGGGTAATAAAATGAGGATGATATTTGGCATCATTTATATGTTGCTTTTGGCTTTTGTGTTTGCGGTTGTTCTATCTTTTTTTGTAAGGAATGTTAAAGGCGCACCCCCGGAGTCGAAATCAAAATTTTATGATTTTTCGGAGCAAGTAATTGATGGTCAAATTAAAAAACCTACGGCCCTATATACTGATTCTCGTCAGAAAGTAAAATTTAATAGGCTCTTGAAGCTTAAAAAATCATTTTTGCCTGCTATACTAAATTCGGCAAAGGAGCCGGTGCTTAAATGAATTATAATAACATGATGAAAAATTGGAAGAACTTTTTAAATGAGAGTTCTTCGCCCTCGCTTTTGCAAGAATCATTATTAAATGAGATGTCGCCCGAACTAGCTGATCGCATTAAAGAGTTCGGAGAGCGCCCGATGGAAGAGTACACCTTTGGCAACCTCTTTGGAGATAAGCGAAGAAAAGTAATTTTCATGGAGGTGAGACCAGATGGAACAATCTTTGACATTATTGAATTTTTTGAGGAGAACGGCTGGACTGTAAACTTTGGTGAAGGTATTGTTACAAAAGTGCTGGAGACCGCACACGGTGAGAAACCTGTAACGCTTCCCATAATGAAGGCGATGTTGAAAGTAAAATCAGCCATAGAAGCCAAAATGGTGAAGCCGAAAGCCTTTTATGATAAAAATTGGCAGTCGTGGTCACCTTATATCGTCCACAACACCGCCCGTCTAGAGGCGGATGCTCCGAAAAAAGCAAGAAATTTACATGCCGAATACGAAAAGATTCAAGTAAATGGGGACAAAACATATGACCGACTACTCTATGGACAGTCTCTTATGTTTTGGATTGCTGAAATAAAAGATGATAAATTTGGGGGGAAGGCGGTTTTTAAAGGGCGAGACTTCAAGGGAAAAGAAATGGAAGTTACCGTGGAGAACAGCAGCCCCGTTTGGAAAGCAGATGACAAGCTCAGAGAGATATTTGGACCATCACTATACAGGGTTCATAGCGTAAATGGGATAAATCCATACACCGGGAAGCAATCGCAGGGCTTAAGAGTGGCTGTTCAGCAGGGTGGGGAATTTCCACACCTGGCTCGGTTTCATTTACACCAGTCTCCTTATGGCGATGTCTCTGGTGCCCCCGGGGGAAATAAAATTGACACCTGGATTAAATATTTGAATACGCCGGTCCCTGGTGTCAAGAAAAGCGGACCAGCTTTAGACTACTTTCAAAGAAATCCTGGCGTCCTAGAAGCGATGGACACCAAGCCGGTTATCATTAGTCGGGATCCTATAGATGTCGCAAGACAGTCTGATTTCCCCGAAACTGGAATAGAGTCTTGTCATAGCGAAGGGGGCATGTATGATTACTGTGCTATTCGCGAAGCTGACCGGGCAGGTTTGATGGCTTTTATGTTTGAGCCCGAGGACATGAATGAATTTTTGTTTCCCGAAGACCCCGACACACCCCTCTCTGCGAGAGGTCTGGATGAAATTCAAGAGGCCCTAGATGATTGGGACGCTGAAGAAGTTATGGGCGATCCGAAACGCGACGTCGATGGGATGATCCCACACGCCCGTGCCCGCCTTAAGCGTTATGTTAACCAAAAGGAGGATTATGAATTGGCTCTTCCTGATCCTACTGTGTATGGTTCGCGTTTTCCCGGCTTTACTAAAGCTGTGACCGACTGGGCGTTAGAGGAACAAGAAGGGCTGTTACCAGAAAATTATGCTGAAATGGACGCAGAGGAAGCACGAGAATTTTTTGATTCTTTTGTGTATACGGGCGGCAGCTATCATAATGACGCACATTCAGGAGAGATGTTTAATAACTTATTAGGTGTCGATCATTATGCCAACAGCTTACAAACTCCATATGAGTCAGAGGGCAGAGAGGAACAAGACCCTGATTACACCAGCGCCAACCGTGCCGAGGACATGGAAGAGGAGGCTCAAGCAGTTGAAGACCGCGCCGACTTGGAACATGGTGGTATTTGGTTCGAGGTCCAAGATGAGGGCATTGAGATGGACGAGGTATATCTTTATTTCTCGGGTGATTTCAGGTGGACATTCCCCGACGAAGGCAAGGAAACAGAGACACGATCAGACCTAGAACTTCCCGGATGGGGCGACCAGATGAGAGAATTGACAGGCGAAGTCGAAGCTGTTTTATATGAAGAAGACTTTTATTATAATGATGTACAGATAGAAGAGGCGGGCGGCAATATTTATATCACTGTCGCATTAGAAAACGAGGAACAGCCTAACCCCGATGGCTTTGAAACTTTTGTCAATTGGATGGAAGAGTTGGATGGCGACAACTGGGAGAGGGCTCGCAAGAAGTTGAGGTCGCTACTCAGGAAAGAGGGCTACTTGAATACGGGAGAAGCTTTAGACGACACAGCGCTGGAAGGGTTAAAAAACCTTAAGAATTTTGTGGAGTACGACGGCGGCGAAGGCAAACACAAAGACTTCTCTTTTGAGTTGAAACATATAATGCCAATTGGCCGTGGCTATAATATGCCCGGGATTTTGGCTCGCACTTATTGGGCCGCCAAACAAAGGGGACCAATGCAAAAGTTGGGGCTCCCCTACGACGTCAGCAATTTAGATTATCACCGAGCTTATCGTGACCTTCAGAACGGCTTCACTCCCGCTGCACCCGGTGGGACAGAGAATTTCCTGCGTTGGTACGCCATGGGGAAAGACCTGTTTCAGTTTGTGGTCCGTCATGTCCTTGAAACACCGCCGGGAGAGCAACTTGAACTACCTCTCCAAGAAGAGGAAGAGCCCATCACGGCTCGCACTGCTCAAGCCCGAGCAGCAGAAGAAGAGACATTTGCGGGAGCCACCGTTCAAGGGCTAGAGAAATACCTAGAAAACTTTACGGTGAATGTGCGAGCTAGTAGAAGCATTCCGGCGACAGCGCACGGGTCCGTCACCACCCCAGAACCAACCGAGTGGGAAGAGTTTGGACAGAGAGGACAAGAAACGGGGAACCTTGCGCGAGGCATCCAAACGACTGTTCCCATTGAAATGGATATTGAATTTGATATTGATGAGGAAGACACGCCACAGGAAGTGGGGTTGGGAATTCAAATATTATTATGGATGGACAAACACCTAGATGAAATTCAAGGACACGCAGAAACGCTTCTTCAAAGATATAACGATGTGTATATGAAGAGCGTCGATGCTCGCCTTAAACATCAAGAAGGTGCTGCTGACGAGATTGAAACAGTGGCAGCCCAATTGTCTATGGCAGCAGAAAAGATGGTTGAAGAAATGAAAGATACACCTGTATGGGGTGACGATGACGCGAAAGACTACATAATAAAGGGCGCCGATGATTATCTCATGATGAAGAAACGACTAATGGAAGAGTTGATGGATTGGTCGGAAGACGAACCGCTGGAGGGAAGCCTCGTGAACCGCTTGAAAGCAGCGAAGAAACTATTAAATCATTGGAAGTCTACCGAACAAGTCCGAGATCGGATTGTGAATGTTTTGAAAACGCTACAATTTTCAAGTGACAAATTTTATCAGAAGATAGTGGATGTATATCGAGCCGAGCCGTTGAGTACCCGCTATAGTGTCGAAGAAGCCAAAGAGACGGTTCTTACTCGAATCGCTTATCTATATTCTCTATATACCCGCTTGGGGATGGACGCCGGCCCCCGCCATCCTGAATACCGCAATTGGCTTAACGTGGCAACTCAGATGGACTTTAACGCTGATCCTTATCCAGAGGAGACAGAGGAGACTACTACCCCCGAGGAGATATCCGAGGCGGTGAGGCGCATCTTAATGAGGTCTAGGCGATGAGAGAGATTGACAAGCAAAGCTTCGTGATGAAAGATGATCTTCATGAGGACTTCTGGGAAAACAACCAGCTTGATAACAACGTGCGCCGAAGGCTCGTGCGTATTGTGATGGACTTTTTTGATAACTTGGGGATTGAAACGTATACAATAAAAGATATTACCCTTACTGGCAGTCTGGCCAATTATAATTGGAGCAGCTTTTCAGACATCGATTTACATGTAGTTGTAGATTTTGGGGACATCGATGATAATACCGAGCTTGTTAAAGATATGTTTGATGGGAAGCGCTTTATGTGGAACAAAGCTCATAATATTCTTATTAACGGGTTTGAGGTGGAGATATATGTTCAAGACGCAAACGAGTCTCATGAATCTACCGGCGTCTACTCGGTGGTGGATGATCGGTGGCTTGCAGAACCCGAACGGGAAGACCCCTCCATCGACTGGGAGAACGTCGAAAAGAAAGCAAACTGGCTGATGAGCCAGATTGACCGCGCCCAGAAGTTATTTGATGACGGGGAATACAGCGATGCTTACGACCATGTTGTGAGAATTAAAGAGAAAGTTAAGAGATTTAGACAGTCAGGTCTTGAAAGGGAGGGTGCTTTTTCGGCTGAAAATATCGCCTTTAAAGTTTTACGTAGGAATGATTACCTGGGAACTTTATCGGCCTTAAAAGACGCTTCTTATGATAAAAAAATGTCTATCCCTTCGGGAGAGGAGGTGGTGATCAAGGTCGGCAATATGGTAGAGGGCTGGAAAAAATATCTTAATGAGCAGCCCGAAGGAGAAATACGTACTCCGACTTATGAAGTTTCCGTTCGCGTGGCTATCAACAAAGCCACGGGGCTTACGAAAGCCGCCACCTTTGCAGAAGTGCGAGCCGTTCCAGGCGTTACGACTGTGAACGTTGTTCCTGGCACGGTCGCCCCTGGCGTCACTTATTATTATGAAACGTTGTCCATTCGCTTTTGTTGTATGCCGCAACTGGTCACTGTTCCGGGTAATTATGTTCGGAATACGCTGTTGGCTGGCATGAGAAGGGTCCAAGGTTTGAATGTTGTACGAGTGGTGGGAAGTATTGATCAGATAGTTTAAAAAAGGAGGATAAACCATGTGTTTAATTTGTGCTAGTATAGAGAAAAACCAACTTACGCTCAATGAAGCGTGGAGAAATTTGGGTGAAATGTATGAGACGATTGAAGAAGTTCATGTGGGGGAATTATTAGACATGATGATGTCAATTGAGATGACCGCCCAAGAGGAAGCAGAAGTATATCCTATCCCCTTCGATGAGTGGGACGAATGGAATAATTGGGGCTCTGACTGATGAAGCTCCTGCTCGAAAGATGGCGAGAATATATTGAGGAAGTGGAAGAACGCGAGTCTCTAGGGGCAGACAAGGATAAAGATAATATCAGTTTTGTTCTTTGGGCTAAAGAGGGCGCAGATAAAGTAAGCACAGACAAAATTGAACATGAAGGGATGCAAATACAAACTGCTGACATGGGGGACCATACAAGACTGATAGGTTATGTGGAAGATGGGAGCCCCGCAGGGTACATGGCTCTTGAGCCATTAGAAGATGGGGTGAAAGTCGGCACACTTGCGGTGGGCGCAGAATATAGAGGACAGGGTGTGGCCAAGCGAATGTATGATCATGTCATCCAGAATTATAATCTCTACTCGGGAGATAGTCAAACACCAGAATCAAAAGGTTTGTGGAATAATTTTCTTGCAAAGAAATACAATGTGCGAGCAATAGATATAGAAACTGGAGAAGAAGTGAGTGATCCTAATATGATTTATACGAAAGAAGGTGAGCCACCAAATAAAGTTTATTTGTCCATACCGAGGGGAGGGTGATTGATGAAACCTATTATTATAAAAAACAGTCGGGTTCCTGGCTGGCTTAGTTGGTTTATTAAAATACGAGCTATAACTTTATTTCCTTTTATTTTTATTAGGGACGAGGGGGATGAAGTTTTAATTCGTCACGAGACAATTCATATTAAACAGCAGCTCGAATTGTTAATTGTGGGTTTTTATCTATGGTATGGGATAGATTTTTTAATTAAACTAATTAAAGTTAGGAATCCAGCGTGGGCTTATTATAAAATTATCTTCGAGCAAGAAGCTTATGCTAATGAACGAAATGAAAACTATTTATCTAATAGGAAACTATGGGGTTTTATAAGGAGAAAAAAATGAAACTTACAAAAGGAATGATTAAGAAAATTATTAGAGAGGAACTGGAAGGAATGGGGGGAGGGGAATATATGGAGGATCCTTTGGGAGGAACCGCTGTGTTGCCCGGACACCAAGCAGCCGTCAACAAGGCTTTGGAAATATTGAGTGGGGTAACACCGTTATCGTCGGATACCAAAGCCGCCTTGACTCAGTTACTGGATGCTTTAGAGGGTCAAGGGTTCCAAGTTAGGACATTTAGTCCCCGAGAATAATAGGCTAGAGGAAAATAAATGAACGACACTAAGCTTATCATGGAGAATTGGCGTGGTTATGTAAAAGTTTGCCAAGAGGAAGATAGGATCACAGCGGAGAAGACTTCTAAGGGAGAAAAAAATGGATGACACTAAACTTATCATGGAGAATTGGCGAGGGTTTATTAAAGACTCTCAAGATGAAGATAGGATGACAGCAATGACGGTGACTGAACGCCTGCGTGATCCGTATTATCTTCGGGAAGTTTTGGGAATACGGCTTACTCTTAATGAGTCTTATCCTTATTCATCTGCATTGACAGAGCGAATCCGCGCAGAGCAGCAATTTTTTGATGACTATTGGCATACGCTTGAGGAAGTACTACAAAAAGAAATAGAACAAGTAGATGAGATAGCCAAGTTCATCCCTGGCTCCTCTGAATATAAATTGCGGAAGCAGGCTAAAGAACAGGGGATTGAGGATTATGGCGCGGGAGAAGACCCGGGAGTTTGGGAGAAATTGAAAGCTTGGCTGGGGAACCTCAAAGACACATTTATGACCATCAAACAAGGGCTGCTGGCTGGCAAAGGCAATTCGCTCGCCACAGCCGTCCGAAGAAAGGGACAAGATGCCCTTGGGGATCTTATGAAGTTTTTCAACTGGATTACAACGAAGGGAGAAGCGTTGATTCAGCGAGCTACACAGAGGTTCCCGAAGAGCGCAGGTGTCATTGAAACAGTAGTAGGCTGGGTCACAACACTAAAGGGGTGGGTTACTAACGCTCAAGAGAAGGCTTTGGAAGACTCAGGAAAGCCGTGGGTTAATGGTCTAAAAGCTGTCGCCTACTCGCTTGGTATAGCTTACCTATGGGGTAAAGTAAAAGATTACGCGATGGCCCTCATCGGATGTGGAGAGGATGAAGGTGAAGCAGGGGGCGAAGCAGGGGGCGAAGCAGGAAACGTGCAAGAGGGGGTGGCGGATATAGCACTGGACTGTGCTATAAACAAACTGGGAGACATGGCGAAACAGAAATTCATGGGTTTACTCAAACAAGCGTGGGAGGGACTCATGAAGTGGTTCGGAGACTTCGCCGCTGAAACCGCCACCGTCGCCGCCGTGGGCACTGCCACAACAGGTGCTGGGGGTGTTGCTGCTCCTGTTATTGTTGCGATTAAACAGGGAATTCAGGGACTCGTAACCGCCCTAAAGCTATTTGGGAAAAGCACCGCCTGGGTGGCCAGTGCGCTTGCGCCTGTAGTAGCTAGGTTTAAATCAAGGGGAGGTTTGGAAACCAAAAAAGACACAGAAAAATTGGCCAGGTCGATCCGCAGTGCCCACGGCGGCGGGTGACCACGACCGCGTGCAGTTACAGCGCACCTAAATAATTTTTAGTAACAGGAAAAATAAAATGAACCTTACAAAAACAAAATTAAAACAAATTATTAAGGAAGAAATACAAAATGTTTTAATGGAACAAGACCCTCGCAGTAAAATGGACCGCTGGATTGCGACAAAGCCAATAGAAAATCTTCTCGGAAAGCCCTTTTTAAGGCCCGGGGCAGAGTTCGTACTTCATTCCGACGTAACACACGATGCGCAGGGCGTGCGCGCAGTTTCAAAAAATATTGCCGGCAATCCCGGGGATCCGGGTTATAGCGAAAACCCGCGCTGGGCTGCCGGCGAGGGCAATGACGACGAAGCGTATCAGATACATACAAAAGATTTGATGCCGGGAGGGAAAGCTTCCGGCCCACATCCCCCTGCGTAACTAGGAGAATAGAGATACAATGAAAATTACAAAATCAAAATTAAAACAAATTATTAAAGAAGAACTGATGAGAGAGATGGGCGATGTGGTTCAGATGTTTCCTTATAGTGTGATGACAACTGCTTCCACCGCTCCGGCCCAATTCAAAGACTTGGAAGCTGCTCTTGTGACTGCGAAAGCGTGGGACGCCACCGGCATTTTGGTTCCCGAAGGGACAAGCGACGAAGTACTGGAAGTTATATACCGTGATCGCCGTTATGAAGATGAAGAACGCGCCATTAAAAGGGCTGGCCTTTCCCCACGGATGACGCCGGAAGAACACGAGGATTACATGGCCCTTTACGACGAGGACTGAGAAATGAAACTCCTCTT
>Ga0080013_1006784_pt1 | contig 10043 bp, 13 predicted proteins | sample ETNvirenome_6_85_FD_69236 | JGI IMG/M metagenome (GOLD analysis project Ga0080013, IMG submission 69236) | Marine viral communities from the Pacific Ocean - ETNP_6_85 (SPADES assembly) (version 2) | ecosystem: Environmental > Aquatic > Marine > Oceanic | place: Pacific Ocean | collected 2013-06-19
ATATTGTAAATGTTCTTTCACTGCTTTCCTGAGATATTCTGGATCAACGAGTATATCGTCAGCAGTTACTCTGACAATGTGATCCACATTTTTCATTTCAGCAACAGACCATAACCTTTTCGGTACTTCCACTGCTCCATAAAACCCTTCAATTTCATAATGTTCACAAAACATTTGAATAGGTTTATCTACATCTCTATTAGAAGTGGCAACAACGACTGGCATTTCTGTAAGGAATAACCTATCTAATAAATGACTTAAAGCACAACCACCTGTAATAGGCATTAACACCTTGCCATACAAACGCCTTGAATCCATTCTTGCCTGTACTACAATGGGAATCATTTACTTCTTTTTTCCTCTTTTCATTTTTTTTCGTGCCTTCGCTGCTGCTTTGTAACCTTTTTTAGTGTAGGAATAATGCTTTCCACCTACTTTTGGCATTAATAACCCTCTCTTATGGTATTGATATTATTGTCTGATAATTGCATAGCTTCTCCAAGCATACTGTCAGAAGGAACTCTTCTTTCTTCGAACAAAAGATCAGCTTCTGATTTTCTTCTTGTAGGATATCTATCTTTAAAATCCATTAATTCATTATACGCTTTGTCCCAATTTCCACTTGTAGCATATTTCCAAAATTTAGGAGTTTTTGATTTCATATCTCCATATTGTAATCCGACAGAAACTAAAGCGGTTGCTTGTGCTGGAGATAATTCACTTAACGAATAACCAGTAGCATTTTCCCAATCAGAACTAAGTTTGTTTAAATATTTTGTTTTAGCAAACTTATTAATTATGTTAGCTTCATCCTCTGTTATTGTTAAATTGGATGCTTTTTTGTTTGCTTCCTCCCCTTTTATTCCTAAATAAGGAATTAATTTTTGTATAATAGTGGGGGGTAAACCTTGCAGATCGCCCTCGTTTCTTTGACCTAAATCAAATCCAGACGCTATCGTTACTCCAGACTTTGATTTGTTTTTGTCTGGAACATAGCCTACAAGTTCAAAACCCTCTTTCTCTCTTATAAATTCCCAATCTATATTTTCTGCCATTTACCTACCTAAAAGTCTTAGTAATTGAATGATAGCGTTTCTTATGCAAACAAATCTGGATTTTTTTGTAATAACTCTAAAATTGAAAGAAGTTGTTCGTCAGACATTTCCGAACCTTGTCCTTCACGATCAACTATTTGCTGTATCACACTTAAGAGGTCATTTTCTTGTGGTGCTTTTCCTGTACCAACATCTCTGTATCGTTTTGTTGATCTAGGAGCACTATAAACATTAGTGGCAGGAGTTATAGTTGCTTGTGGATTAGGGACAGGAGTTCCTATAGTTCCTGTTTTACCAATATCTCCGTATCCAAATTGTTTATACATATTTCCTAAAATATTTGTAGCAGGTTGATTGTATAAATCCTGAACTGGATTTATATTTCCAATGTTTGCTCCATAATTAATTGCCATTTCCTAATCTCCATATCCATGCGTCTTTAGCCCAACATGACTCGCATGGGGTAGTTTCTTCTTGTCTACCTTCATGTTGTGCATCTCTCATATCTTGTAACTCTATAGAATTGTTCCAAATCTCTTTCAAACTATGTATATTGGCATCTCCTACTGGTCTATTTTCAAACCAGTCTGCACAGCATCCCATTACCTTGCCATCATATCCAATCGTTAATCTTTGAAAAGGTTGTTTACATACTGCTCTCTCTACTGCTATCCAGTCATCTATCAGAAAGTTACCATCGGCTCCTCTATCCATCACTGCCGATACTCTTACATCATCAACTATATCTTTCCACTTCCTGACAAATCCTTCGACTTCGTGTTCGTTACTTTTCTGTTTGCACATTTGCACACGAATAAATGGTTTAGATAACCCTTTACTGTTTCGGTACGAAACTGCTTGCTCAATCGTTTCCGTAAGTTCATCAAAGTCTCCACCTATTCGTATATTCTTAAATGTATCTTTTGTATTCCCATCTACACTGAATATAATTCTATCTACTCCAGCGTCAATTAAATCTTCTACCTTGCAACCTCTCATATTTCCATTGGTATTTAACTGTACTTCAGGGATACCTAAATCTTTCGCTTTTCTTGTTAACTGAGCAATCTGTTTATGTAGAGTAGCTTCCCCTCTCCAGTTCCATTTAATACTGGAGACACCCATCTGAGCAGCTTCTTCCAATAAACGATCAGCCAATTCATACTTCATGGCTCCCTTTACATTCGGATCGTATGCCTGTGGACACATGGTACATTTAAAGTTACAGGCATAGCTAAGTTCAATATCTAAATGTATAGGAAACTTTGGAGTATAAACCCAGTTAAGAAACTTTTTCCCTGCATTATGCCATTTACTTCGATACAGCAGGTACTTCCACTCCCTTATCCTCTTTACTGTCTCCCTCGTTGCTGCTATCTTCCTGTTGTTTAGCCAAGTGCTCCCGTTCAAGTTTACAACAGTTTTCAAAGGTTTCTTTGATTCGCTTTCTATTCTCTCTACCATAATGCTCTTGCGTTTCTCCTAGGCGAAGTTTGCGAGATAGGGAACGTATCCCCCTGCTATAGTAGTCTAATCGTTCCAGATAAAAACCTGCCTTATTTAACATTCTTCCTAGCGTTCTAGGTGTATATAAAGTTAAATGCGGTGAAGCAGTGAAGTTACTTAACATCTGGTTAAACCTATTGTATTCGTTACCCCAAGGATACTCTACTGTTGGGACTCCTATATACAACCAACCATCGGAATACAATCTATCGTTACACAACTTCAAGAAAGCTACTGGATCGTGTATATGTTCCAACACTTGCTGTGCTGTAATTAGATCGAAAGTTAGATTACGCCAAGACTTCTTCTTGAATTCTCCTGTTTCCACTTGACACAACTTGTTTGCCCTAGCCCAATCTGCATATACTTTATTAGGTTCTATCGCATAAGTATCCCACTTAGGCCCACCATTCTCTGCCATCTTTTCATGGGTATATGGTAACAATCCCTCGCCAGTTCCCACATCGAGCATTTTTCCTGAGTCAGGAAATTCCTTGTTTTCGTGAATGAAGTCATAAACATCGGCTGCATCCTTTAACTTGTAATCCACATTCTTTTGCTGTGGAGTTCTTGGCCTGTATAGCCTGCTATAAAACCTATCTGCTGTTTTCTTTGTCCACCTAGGAGATTGATATATAAGTTCACAATCCCCACAGTAATAGAAAGAAACTTTGAAATCTTGTGGCACTTTTAATTGGTTTAAATATGGATCGCCATCGTGTTCAACATATAAATCTCGTTTCTCTGAATTACATAGAGGACAAGCTACTTGTTCAAATAGTTCATCCAACCCAAATTCCGTCAACTGTAGAACCCTCATCGTCTGCTGGCACAATCCTTCTAGGTGCTTGTCTCTGTCTACCTTCCAATGTAGTAGATAAGATCATTTCTTCGGAACCAAGTTCTATAGTAGGATCACGACCATCTTGTAGGCGAAGTTGCAAGTTTAATAATGCTCTCAATGCTATTACTTTAGCCCATCTATCGGGACAATCTATTACAGTTGTGGTAGTAGAAAGTCTCGTTGCAGAGGGAACGAAAGTTACTTCAATCGCATTGGTTGCTGCTTCCGTTGGGGGAGGTACAAGTTGCACTGCATTTGCTTCTATATAATAATAGAGTTGGTCATTTCTTGTAGCAGTTGTATTGCCATCTTCAAAGTAGTATTTCTCCGTTTTTGCAGTTAACGGAATAACAGGGTGTCTAGCCCCACTACTTTGCACTGCCTCAACCAAATCAATTTTTTTGAATGTTGATGTTACAGCAGGACTTAGATCACGACTATCTGCCACTAAACTTGCTGTATGTATTTCTTCAAAAAACCCTTCATCAGACGCTACAATTATATCATAGTAATGTTCATTTGCTGCATTGACAGCCCTTAATATTTGAGCGTCACTCAATGTAGCTGTGGCACTATCTGTATCTGTAAGTGTTCTCACTTCGGTTATAATGGTAGTCGCAGTAGTTGCCATTAGGTTTTCACCTTCTTCTTTTTATTTTTAAAATCTATTCCAACTCGATGATTGGTAGGACTCCAAACGTGCCAACCACGTTTATTCTGATATTGCCAATCATCCATTTGTTTTCTAAGTGCACCATCATTTTCAAGTGCAATATCTTTATACATTTCTTTCTGTTGCCTACTTCTTCTATTTTCTTCTTCGTATTCTTCTTTCTCTGCCGCTAACCAAATATCGTTAGGTCTTGCGTATCTCCAATTATCCCATTCCTTCAGTTGCAATATCACTCCATAATCTAAAGGTCTAAATTCCCCGTTCTCCCCTTCCCAGAAACAGATATGCCATCTATCAATAGGTTTCGGTTCGTACAGTTTAATGGGAAGTCCATCCCTGTAGAATGTAGCAATATGGGTGAATTTTTTTCGTTCCGATGGTCGAAGGAAATGTCTTCGGTAGAAAATCTCCCAACGACACTTCCTTCTGTTCCATTGGACCGATAAGTTTTCATCTAATCGTTTTAGTTCGTTTAGAATATACCTATCAGGATTCATTTATTTCCCATCATCTTTAGGTGAATCATCATACTCGATACGAATGTACCCTTGTATAAAGTTCACTGTAGAAGTGGCGGTGAAATTACTGTTAATCAGTAATGTTGTTCCTGCACTTACTAACATACCACCTTTATTACCAGTAACAATGGAAGTGTTTAGCGTAGCGGTAGAGATAGAGCCAACTGTTGTTCCTGAGTTGAAACTAATTCCACCAGAAGCCAATAGACTTGTTGTTGTGGCTGATGCTATGGAAGAAGAATTAGCACGATAGAAATTTAATGTAACTGAACCAGAGTTTCCAGCACCACCAGAAACACCTGCCAAAGCTACAATTTCTTTTACCCTTCCGTTATGAGGAACGGGTATATATAGATTCGTATCGGCTAACGCTGTGCCTGAACCATAATCTTCAAATCCAAACCGAAGCATTTCACTTTTGGTTGGATTGTTTGCTGCGATATTTCTATTTTTAATTGCCATAATTTGCTCTCCTCTGGAGCCATAGTTAACCCCAAAATCTCCCTGCTGCCTGTCTCCCCATGTGGGTAAATTATTTTATCCAGTGTAACAGGGAGAAATTGGATACTTAGAGGTTAAAGTGTTGCTTGAATGTCAGTAATCCTGAAATTCTTATTCGGTGCATCACAACCAAAGTTACCGAACATTCTCATAAATCCTTCAAATGAGTCTATGTTACTAACTCTGCTTAATACTGATCCGTCTTCATCAGCCCATTCAAAATCTGAAATCTTATACAGATGCCATGAAGGAGCATTGATTCCGTAAACAGTGTTGAAAGGTGCATCTACTTCAAATCGGAACTGTGCTCCGTTGAAGTCAAGCACTTTGTGCCCACCTTTTAATGTTTGTGCAGTGAATCGCACATCTGGTGTAAGAAGGTCTAAATACTCACGCCTCACACTGTAGTGAGAGATAAGGTGAGTAGTTGTGTTGTCTTCACCAGAAGCCTCTGAAGCTGCATCCCATGCTTGTTGCAATAGGTTTAGCGTGAGAGGTCTGTTAGTTCCACTATTCCCAAGAATATTGGCTCTCCAAGATTTATTCTGATATGCATCACGACTTACCCCTTGGTATGTACCAGAGGAGTTAATTCCATCGTCAATGCCAGCAAAATCGTTGAAAGCACAACCAGTAAGTGTACAGATTGTTCCTGATACTACTGTTACTGTTGCTGAGAATGTGATAGTGGAAGACCCACTTGCTCCAACAGTAGCGGAAGCTACAGTAGCAGAAGTGAAATCAGTAGAAACAGAAGATGTTTCTGTGGCAGCACCAGATGCACTTAGTCCATCCAGTATCATTCCAGCTTGGATAAAGCGAAGTGGGCTTCCGACATTGATTGTTGAAGATGTTACGTTGACAGTTGTTGTATTGACCGAAGATTGGTCAGAGGCAACGGAACATAAATCTCCACGACTACCAAAATAAAGCATCCTGTTAAAATACTTACGACTGTTACGAGTCATTCTATCCATTTCCTCAGACATAGCCTCTGCGAAAGCTGCTCTATCGCCTTGAGACTGTTTCATAGCCTGTGCGGAAACTTCAATGCGACCATACCAGTATTTTGGTGATACTGTGGATGTTACATAGACTTCGTTTTGTGCAGTAGGTAAAGTTCCTCGTTCTGCTCTAGTACCTACACCAAAGTTCCTGCCAACGTGCACAGGAAAAACAAGTCTTCTACCACCAACACGTTCAGACGCTGCGTTGGAGATGTCAAACATTGTTACTTTTTCATTTAGTGTGTCTCGTACTTTTCCTAGAAACCAGTCCTTCAACACCGCATCAAATGTGGTAGTTGTTGCTGGCATAGCTTACTCCTTACTCTGATTGCTCCATTTGGTCCATATATGCTTTTAAATCAGCTATATGGTCTGCACTAGAAAAATTTTGATATTTTTTTTCTTCACTGGAAGGGATAGGTGCTCCCGATCCTCCTCCAGATGCAGGGGGCAATGTAGAGTTCTGTTTAAGTTTATTAGTGTGTTCTGAAATAATTTGCTGTTTATAAGAATTTACATAACTTGCTCTCTCATTCACAGCATTTTCCATTGGTGTTCCGAGGGCCACTTTAGCGTAAATCGTATCCCAATCACCAGCCTGTAGGTCTGGATTGTCTTTAGCAAACTCTGCTTTCTTCGTTTCCCAAGCAGATTGGGCTACCTGATTTTTCAATTGAGAGGTATCCTGTTGCACCTGTCGTTGCACGTTAGCTACTTGATCTTGTAACTTCTGTATCGAAGCAGCATATGGGTCATCTAACTCAAGTTCCCTGTACCTATCTTCTTGTAGTTGCTGTTCTTGTTGATAAGCAAGTTGTTGAGCTCTAGCATCGGCTTGCTGATTGACCCAATCGTCTAAGCCTTGCTTTTGTTGATTTAAGTTCTCCATCTCTTGAGAGTAATGATAACCTTTCTGTAATAGTTCCGTTGTTCGAGGGTCATTGATATCCCAGTCTACCTCTTTTCCACTTACCTTCAACTTTAAAGAGTTCGGATCACTTGTATCGGCAGGTACTTCACCGATGTTCTGATCTCCTGCATCTTGGAATTGTTCCTCTTGAGGAGTTCCCATATCTGTGGTTTGATCTTGTTCTGCCATGTTGCTCTCCTAATATAGTTAGTTTCCACTACGTCTGAATTGGGCGTAGATAGTTCCTGCTCCAACTAAACCATGAACAGCAATATCGGCAGTTGAAACAATGTTAAGGTCTTTCAAATCTATTGTCGTTGCTGTGTTCAGCATTAATGTAGGCAATATAGCTGTTCCACCTACACTCAGTTGAACTTGTGCTGCTGTTGCTGATGCAGAAATAATCACTCTATCTAGAATAGTTTGATGTATTCTTTGTTTCGGATTTGGTCCATTTACATTGGTTACAGTCGAAGATATAAATATCGCTGTCGCTGTAGGTACTGTAACTGGGCCAGTCGAATAACTGTGATACCATGTTCCATATTTATCTGGCATTAGATTGGGCCTCCTTGCTGTATTCCCTCGTCAGGGTTAGCAAACTGATCACTTTGAACTTCTTCTTGGATGGCCCCACCTTGTTGGCCTCCCATTTGAGCAGCCATAGCTTGAGCATTTGCTGCTTGGATTTGTTCAGTTAAAAATGCACCATGCTGTTGCAGGTGTTGTTCGTACATCTGGTCTATTTGTGGTTGTTGCTTAATTAATTCTATATATTCGGGTGCTTTACGTCTTCGGTTATGTATCTTAACGTGTAGTTGATGGTCTTGATATCGTTTAGCCATTGGCATAGCACCATTAACCATTTCTCTATTTTCTGTCTCTCCCTGTGCTTCATCAAGTGCCTGTTCAGAGAATACATCTTGTGTTTGTCCAAACTCCAATAACTCCATGACAGTACGCCAATCGGTTCTACCAGTTTCTGGATTAATAAATGCACCCCTCTGTTCCATATCGAGTATCTCTGCCTTCCTTGCAACTAAACTAAACGGAGCACCCAATGTTCCTGCAACTACGACCTGCGTATTTCCTCGAAGCATATCTCCAGTAAAGTTATCTACTACATCTACTTCGTTATTCTTACCAATGATACGAATTTTTTGAGGGACTACCATTCTCTCTGAGGCAACTAATAATGCTAGATTTGCTACCCTAGCGTCTGCTTCCGCTATATCTATGGCAGTCGTTCCTATTTGTGTGGTATCTGATTCCTGTAATAATTGAATGGCAATACCACTTCTCGCACCAGAGGGTAATGCACCTCTCGATACTTCCCTAACCCCTGACTGTTCCATCATATTTTCTCTATGTTGCTTCAGAATATTGAACAAAGTAGGTTGTGGAGGGTGTATATTTGCCATGTGTGGCATTTGTCCACCAATGGGAATTGCTTCGACTACTTCATCGGCAGAGGAATCTAAATTAGATTCTTTTAAATGTGCACCTCTTGGGACAATCCATTTCCCTTTAAATAAGGAATGGTGCTCTAATATAATAGATAATGCTTTGTTATATGCTTTCTGATCTGGTATTTGGTCTTCTAAAGAACTTCTTCCCCATAAACGGAAAGGGACATCGATCTCTCTGTAATGTACTAATGGCAAAGGTCTATCACCATTATTATCTTTTGGTGTGGGATTGTCTCCCATAAATAACATTACATTATTTGCACATATAATCATTCTTCCATCAGGAAATTCTGGAGTAGATTTTTGCCAGTATCTTTTAACTACTGCACCTTTTTCCGATGGTTCTCCACTTGATTGTGGGTTAATCTGCGATGTGGTTGGTGATACCAATCCATCTAAAAACTTTTCAAAGGTAGATGCAGTATCTCTAAACTCTGGTGTTACATATTTTCCCTTATCTGGAAACTGCCTTCTAATTTCTTCCAAAGACAACCACTCTCCAACAATAGCGGAATCACATTCATCTAACTCCGTTCCACTTCCTATGGGAATTACAGAGAAGGGAGATAAAGTTTTAATAGATAATTTACCAGTTCTGTATTTCTCTACCCCTACAACTTCCTTTTTTGTTTCCATTACAGGATTATTGTATTCATCTAAAAAAGGTAACCCTACTTCGTCTTTTTTTTCTACTTCCACAGCTTCTTCTTTAACTTGGGATAAAGTTTCTCCAGAATTAGGGTTCCACTCCGTTAACAAGAAACCATTTCCACAAGATAAGACCCAACCAATTAATCTTCTCTTTAACTGTTTCCAGTGCACATCGTTCTTGATATGAAACCATACCTTTTGGGCTAAACGTGCAGCGTCAACGTCTTCCTGTTCATTGGAATTAGGTAAAACACTTATAGCTGCATTTCCACTAGATAGTTTAGACAAGTTAATTCTATAGGCAGACATCATTAAATTGGATGTCATTCTAACTTGTTTTCTTCTGGAAGGGGGAAGCCATAACCTGTTCCTAGCTGGATGCCATACTAGATGTTGAAATCCAAGCAAATATGCTGTATTTAAAAACCATTGTCGGTGATAGGGTTGCATACGATTCATACCCTTTTCCCATTCCTCTTGCACCATCGACATCGCACCAGTTTCTGTTTTGGTGTGGTCTATTTCATCTTGCAACTCTCTTGGAGTAGTTGGATCAAGCGTGATTTTATCCTCTGCCATCTACATCACCTTTATTTGTACTGTATTCAGACATTAAGTTTGGAGGTAAATCCTCTCCCAGTGCCTGTAAATAAATAGAAGTTTCGTTTTCTGAAGCTGTAAATCCAGTTCCGTTGTTTTCACTGGAATAATCTAAGTTTTGAGCAGCAGAATATTCCCCGTAATCCCTAGACATAATTCTGTCCAACAGTTCTTTCTCCACAGCGAAATGTCTTTCCTTGTCTTTAGTCCTCTCTCTCTCTTTCAATATGAGAAGGCAAAGACAAACCAAGCCAAACGAAGCTGAAAATATTGTCTCTATCAAGTCAATCCTCCTAAATAAGGATCATA